>CETK01157573.1_pt1 | contig 20544 bp, 10 predicted proteins | sample 361431 | NCBI WGS metagenome assembly CETK01 (sample SAMEA2622452, study PRJEB7988) | marine metagenome | biome: marine biome (ENVO:00000447); feature: surface water layer (ENVO:00002042); material: "saline water (ENVO:00002010), including plankton (ENVO:xxxxxxxx)" | depth 5 m | reverse complement strand
AAAATACTAATTTAAACGTAACACCGTATTACGACGACTTTGATAAAGCAAAAAACTTTTATCGAGTATTGTTTCGTCCTGGTTTTCCAATACAGGCAAGAGAACTAACACAGTCTCAATCAATTCTACAAAATCAGATTGAGAATATGGGAACTCATCTATTTAAAGATGGTTCTATGGTTATACCTGGTCAAGTTGGTTATGACTTGAATGTAGATGCCATAATGGTTCAAGAGTCTTTCTTAGGTGCAGACGTAGAAAGTTATAGAAATCAGATTACAGGAAAAATTATTGAAGGTTTGACATCAGGTGTTAAAGCTAAAGTGCTTTATAGTATTTCATCTGCTCAGTCAGACAAAGGATACATTACACTGTATATTAAATACATTGAATCAGGTGGAGAAGAAAATAATCAAACTACATTTACTAATAATGAACAGTTAATTACAGATACAGAAATAACTTTTGGAACCACTCTTATTGAGGTAGGATCACCATTTGCACAATTACTACCTACAGCAGCAACACAAGTTGGATCTGTAGCATATGTGCAAGAAGGTGTTTACTTTATAAGAGGTTTCTTTGTAGACGTTCCTTATCAGTACATTCTCCTTGATCAATATGGAAGTAACCCCAAATACAGAATCGGACTTGAGATCCTCGAATCAATCATCACCCCAGAAGATGACTTATCACTCAATGATAACGCTGCAGGAACATCTAATTATGCTGCTCCTGGTTCTCACAGGTTCAGAATAACAACTAATCTTGTTAAAAAATTACTGACAGACGAGGCAGATAAAGACTTTATTGAATTACTACGTATCAATGGTAATAAAATTGAAAAACTAGTTGATCGTAGTGCATATGATGAATTAGAAAAATCTCTTGCAACTAGAACTTACGAAGAATCTGGTGACTATGTTGTAGATGATTTCCAAGTTAATATGAGAGAGAACCTAAATGATGGGTTCAATAATGGTGTTTATGAATCAGGTGATACAACTGCTCAAGGTAATAGTGCTGCAGAAAGCATGTATGCTATTGAGTTTGGTCCTGGTACTGCTTATGTTAGAGGATATAGACTTAAAACTTTATCTCCAACTTATGTTGACTTAGCAAAACCAAGAGATACAGAAGCTGCTCAAAACACAATCATACCCTTTACATTAGGTAACTACTCTAAGATTCAAAATGTATATGGATTTGTCAATACAGCAGGTTCTACTATTGGTAATGCATATCAGACAGTAGAATTACATGATGCATTTACATCGACACCAGGTGATGCTGTTGGTAATTTAATTGGATATGCACGTGTAGCATCTCTAGAATTTTTACAAGATCCTGATAGTAATTTTGGTGATGCTAATGACAAATATAATATGCATTTGTTTGATGTTCAAATGTTTACTGTATTACATTTAGCAAGTGCACAAACAATTAGTACTGGTGCTGCTGATCAAAGAGGAACTTTAGTTGTTGGTAAATCATCAGGTGCAAGAGGATACCTAATTGATGCACAAAACTCTGCTACTCACTTAAATCTTTATCAAGTTGAAGGAACCTTCCAGAAAGGTGAGATGGTAACTGTAGATGGTTTAAACTTAGATACTATCACTAACATGCATCAATATGTGTATTCAGATAGTAGGCAGGTTCTTGCTAGAGATGAAAATACAAGTGTCGTTGAATTTACTGCAGATATTATATTAGAAGATCTTAAGTTTCTTCAAGGTGCTACATTCACTTATGATGCTACAAGTAGTAATGAAAAAATTACTGGTTTAAATTCAAACTTTGCTGCTGATTTAAGACCTGGCGATAGATTATATTTTTCTGAAACAAAATATGTTGATGTAGATTTTATTAATCCTACAAACTTAGCATCATCTAATAATTCAACAATCTTTGATTACTCTAGTCAAATAGTAAACGTCACACCTGGTGGAGGTAGTGCATCACCATCAGCAGGAACTTATAATACAATCCTACGTTATAGAGCAAAACTTTGGGAAACAGAGAAGGCAACACTTCTTAAGCAAATGCCTAAACCATATGTTAAGAGCATCTCTGATGAATCTATGGTTGTTAGAAGAACTTTTGATAATCAAACTGTTGCTGCAAACGCTATATCAATCACTCTACCTGAGAATGAACAGTTCCAAGCAATTACGAACTCTGCATACTCATTCACAGTTATGGGTAGTACATCATCTGCATATCCTGTAGGTGCACAAATTCCCATTGACACTGTAAATACTGGTGCTCTTGGTTATACAACATTTACATCTGCCGATAGAACTACAATTCAGATAACAAACTTAGATGTAACAGGTGATGCAGGTGCAATTACATCTGTTAAAGTTACAGCATCTGTTTCTAAAAACGTTACTGCTAAGAAAACAAAATCACCTACAAACATGTTTGTAATGAAGGTGAATCAAACTGTTCAGAATTTAGACAAACAAAATTATGGTCTTATATATTCTGGAGTATATGGAACTAGAATTGAAGACGTAGATTTATCATTAGGTATAACAGACGTATTTAATATACATGCTGTATATGAATCACTAGATGACTCTGATCCTATTCTTCCATCTATTACTTTAGTTGAACCAACATTCTTTGAAACCAAAAGTATTGTTACAGGTAAAACATCTGGTGCAAGAGCAAGAGTTGTTGATTTTAACTCAAGCACTTTAAAACTATCCATAGTTTATCTTAGTGGACAATTTATATCTGGTGAGACAGTTGATGGATTTAATAGTAGTAATATTCCTATTCAAGGTATTATCAATGACTCTGTAGGATCTATTGTTGCAGGATCTAAAGTTATTACAGATCGTTATCAATTAGAAACTGGTCAAACAGGATTTATCTATGGTATATCTAAACTTGTAAGAAAGAAGGGTGTTGCAAAACCAATTAGAAAATTAAAAATTGTTTTAGATTACTATTCTCACGCTGCAACTGGAGACTACTTTGCAGGTCAATCATATTTGGATACTGCATATGCAGACGTTCCTTATTATCAAGAGAAATTCTTACCTGACTTCTTAGACTTTAGACCAGGTGTTAGAAACTTATTTGCAGGAACTGGAACAGTTTCATCTCCCGCATATGTTAATGCTGCTACACTAGACTTTAAGCATAGAACATTCCCAACTGCAGGTAGTCCTGCTGCTACATTGTTTGACGTACCTAAAGTCAATAGTGATTTCAGATGTGATTTTGATTGGTATCTTCCTAGAGTTGATAAGTTATACTTATTACCTACTGGAGAGTTCCAAGTTGTTAAAGGTAAGTCAGAACAAAGACCTTCTCCTCCAGACGATCTACAAGATGGTATGTTATTAGCAACATTATCACATGCACCGTATGGTTTTGATCCTTCTTCTGATGTTGTTGTACAAAAATCTGATAATAGACGTTATACAATGCGTGACATTGGTAAGATAGAAAAACGTCTTGATCAAGTTGAATACTATACATCTCTTAATATGTTAGAGAGTGATACATTCAATGTTGAAATTACTGATGCATCTGGTAAGAATCGTTTAAAAAATGGATTTATTGTAGATGACTTTACAGATCATTCTAAGTCAAGTACAACTAACCCAGATTTTGCTGCTGCATTAAGTTTTTCTGATGGAACAGCACAACCTTCACACTATACTACAAATACAGCACTATTAATAAATGAGTCTTTATCACAAAATTATAGACAAACAGGACCTCTGATTACATTACCATATGAAGAAATACCATTAATTACACAATCATATGCATCTCGTGTTGAGAACGTTAACCCATTCAACGTATTTACATACATCGGACGTATTGATCTTGTACCTGCTAGTGATGACTGGGTAGATACAAATCGTCTTCCTGTTAATGTTATTGATGTTGAAGGAAGTTTTGAAGCAACTAGCAGAGCGTTGAATGTAGATCAATCTGGTTTTGCTCCTATCCAATGGGGTTCATGGAATACTAACTGGAGTGGAGAATCTACAAGTGGTTGGAGTAGATGGAGAGAACATACATTTGCTAACTTTGTTCGTGGTAGAGGTCGTCGTGTTATGGGATCAAGAACCATTACGACTACAACCAATCAAACCAGAAGAGGTATTAGAAGTAGAATAGTTCCTAGAATTGATCGTCGATCTATAGGGGATAGAACTGTATCTTCAACTGCTATTCCTTGGATACGTTCTAGAAACATTGATGTAACTGTTGCTAGAATGAAACCTAGAACAACATTCTATTCATTCTTTGATGGAACTAAGATTGGTGATTACATGATGCCAAAAGTTCTTGAAGTTATTAAGGATCCTTCTACAGACAGTAGAACAAACTCAACACCATTTGTGATTGGTGAAACAGTTAGAGGTCTAACAAGTGGTGCTAGATTTAGAGTTTCTGCACCTAATGACTTCTTTACATGGAATCCATATGATGATACTGACATGCCTTCATCATATTCTTCAACTACAAACTTTATTAACGTTGATACAACTTCTCTTGCTGCACAGGCAGTTGGACAATACTACGGTAATATACAAGTAGGTGAAGTATTAGTTGGAACATCAGGTGCACGAGCAGTTGTACGTGATCGTAGATTGATGACTGATAGATTAGGACAATGGAAAGGTTCACTATTCATTCCTCCTCCTCAAATTAGTACAAATCCACGTTGGCAAACTGGTAGTAGATTATTAAGGTTAACAACACATCCCGAAGATGCTAGAACTGGTGGAGCAGTTGCGTCTGCTGCACAAACAGAATATGCTGCAAAAGGAACTTTAAATACATTACAAGAAAACGTTCTTGCTATTAGAAACGCAGATATTGTTCAAGATACAGTAACACAAGATAGAACAATTCAAACAACTAGAACTGAAAGCAGACAGGTTGGTTGGTGGGATCCACTTGCTCAATCATTCTTGGTTGATGAAGAGGGTGGTGTATTCTTAACTTCTGTTGATGTTTACTTTAACTCTAAAGATGGCAACATTCCTATCTCAATGCAGATTAGAACAATGTCAAATGGTTATCCAACAACATCTATTCTTCCTTTCTCTGATGTTACAGTAACTCCTGATACTATTCAGACATCTGAAACTGGTGCTATAGCAACTAAATTTACATTCCAAGCACCTGTTTATATTCCACAGTCTATTGAGCATTGCTTTGTTCTATTCTCAGACTCTAATGAATATCAGGTTTGGATTTCTAGAATGGGTGAATTAGATATTACTGGAGACAGAACTATATCTGAGCAACCATATGCAGGTGTGCTATTCAAATCACAAAACGCATCTACATGGACTGCTGACCAGTATGAAGATCTTAAATTTATTATTTACAAAGCGGTATTCAATACTAGTACTGTAAGTCAATTAACGTTGAACAATGCTCCTCTGGACTTAGGTAATGGTGGTAAGATTGTATTGAGAACTGATCCAGTACAAACATATCAACCAGAGTTACAACTAGTAATGAATGCTGTAAACAGTGTTTTACCTTATACAGTTGGTGCTCGTGTGTATCAGAAAACAACTCTTGCACAAGGAACAGTTAAGGAAATTACAGACAGTAATGCAGGTGTTCTTCTAACTATCAATGATATATCAGGAACATGGCAAGCAGGTTCATCAACTGGTGGAACAATTATTAATAGATTAGTATCTTCCAAGACTACTGCTACTATGACAGTAAGTAGTGCATCTGGTGACTTTACAGTTGGAGAAACTATTACAGGTAACAGTGCTTCTGCTCCAACTGCAGAGGTCGTTAGTTGGACAGATAGTGGTGGAGGAAATGGATCGTTAACACTTAAATATGTGTCAACAACCTTTGCTGCATCTACAGAACAAATTACTGGTGGAACATCTGGTAAAACTGCTACTGTTGCAACTATTAGTTACGCAGGTGATAACGTATCTTCTGCAACTGTTCAAGATGCTTTCCCAAGCAGCACACCAACATACACAACATCACAAAGAAGAGTAACAATACAGCATTCACATCATGGTATGCATGATACTGATAATAATGTTATTATCGAAGGTGTTAAATCTGAAGTATCACCAACATACTTGACATCATCTATATCTGATTCTGATACAACCATACAAGTTAATGATGCTAGTGCGTTCCACACTGTTATTAATGGTGCAAACGTAGGTTCTCTAAACTTAGGTTATATTCAGATTGAAGATGAGATTATGTCTTACACAGGAATTAGTGGAACTGGTAAAACTATTACTATTAACGAAAGAGGATTAGCAGGAACTACTGCTGTAAGTCACGCTGATGAAACAGATGTAGAATGCTACAACTTAGATGGTATTCCTTTAATTGAAATTAATAAGACTCATAATAATATTATGAATCCTACCTTAGATAGTTACGATCTTGCAACTTCATCTATTGCTAGATTGGGTATTAGATCTGGTGATAACCACGTTATTGCATCACAAAATATCCAGTATGAGATCATTTCTCCTCAGATTCAGAGAATGACTCTTCCTAAGACACAGATTACTGCAAGAGTTAATACTATTACAGGTACATCTATTAATGATGGAAGTAACTTATCACAAAATTCATTTAGTAATACTGGTGAGTTTTATGATGTAAACCTAGGTGAGGACAACTACTTTGTTGCTCCACAGTTGATATGTTCTGCTATCAATGAGTCTGCTGAATTAAGTGGTGCCAAGTCATTTAGACTTGACTTAACAATGTTCAGTGAAATGGATAATGTAACTCCTGTTGTTGATACTGACAGAATGTCTATCACTACAATTAGTAATAGAGTCAATGCTCCTAATGATACTACCACCGCTACATTACCAGTTGGTGATGAACATAATGGTGTTTACATTACTAAGGTTGCTGATCTAACTAATCCATCATCCTCTATTAAATTAATGTTTGCAGGATATCGTCCATCTAACACTCACATTAAACCTCTATATAGAGTATTACCCTCTGGATCTACTGATTCAATCGAAAGTTTAGGATGGCAGTATTTTGATACTCAAAATGCTAAGATTCCAGATACTACTGAGGAAGTAGAATATTTTGATTATGAGTATGAAGTTACTGGTTTAGACTTCTCACAATATCAAATTAAGATAGTGTTTGTATCTCCAAACCAAGCATACGCACCAGTCATTAGAGATCTAAGAGCAATCGCCCTTGCTGTATAATGAAAGTCCCAATTAAAGACGGAGAGAAAAGACTCGAAGGATGGTACAAGGATGATGTAACTGGAGCAATCCAGTGTTCTGACAAAGCGAAGTATGAACAATACATGAAGCAATATAAAGCAGAACAAAAGAAAGAACGTGATTTAACTACTTTACAAAATGATGTTTCTGGTTTAAAATCAGAGTTAGATGAGATTAAATCTCTTCTGTTAACGTTAACAAAACAATCCTGATTATGGAAAAAATAGGTCAAGACCAAATGTTGTCTCAATTTAAAGAGAGATATACAGGTTTGATAAATGAAAATCAGCAACTTGCTGAAAAAATTAAACAAAATGAAGTGCAAGCACTTAAGCTTCAAGGTGCTATCGAAGCATTGGAGTACTACAATCCTCCCGAAGAGACTCCAGAATCACCCCCAGAAATACCTGCGGATGATGTAACTGATGAGTCTCCTGGTTTAACTGATTAATGATTTTTTAAGGGGGACACAAGTTCCCCTTTTTTAGTGACATAAATAACTTGGAAGCATGTTCTCATAAGGTTGTCCTAAAATAAAATGGCAAATAGAATACAATTAAGAAGGGGTGGTGCTCAGGAATGGGCAAACGCAAACCCTACTCTTGCTCAAGGTGAATTGGGTATTGAGTTAGATACTGGTAGATTTAAGATAGGTGATGGTGTATCAGCATGGAATACCTTGCGATATGAAAGACCTGTTGAATCTATATCTAACACTGCAAACACTCTTGTACAAAGGGATGCTGATGGTAATTTTGCTGCAGGTGTTATAACTGCAACATTGATTGGTAACTCTTCTACTGCTGCAAGACTTTCATCAACTAGACAGATAACTTTATCTGAGGATTTAAGTGCCACAGGAACATTTGACGGATCACAAAACCTAAACCTTGCTGCAGAACTTTCTTTAGTTTCAACACTTCCTCATTATGATGGAACATCTTCTTCATCTGGAACTTATAACAAAGTAACTGTTGACGCAAAAGGTAGAATTACTGCTGCACAAGATTTTACTACAGGTAACAATGGAACTCTTGCTGACTACGGTCTAGACGGGACTGTAGAGGGTGCTTCTGCTCAACCTTATGATTTAGACCTAGTTGCTGTTGCAGGTCTTACAACAACTGGTATTATCGCTAGAACTAGTGGTGGTGCTATGTCAACTAGAACCGTTACTGGAACTGCAGGAAAGATACAAATACAAAATGGTGCAGGTGTAAACGGTAATCCAACAATTAATTTAATTACTACAACTGTAGTACCTGGTGATTATAATACAGAGTCTTTGACATCTGTAAATGCTGTAGGAAGTAATAACGAACCATTTGGAACTCAGACTGTAAACGCAGTTAAGTTTACTGTTGACGAAGATGGTAGATTACAATCATCTACAAACGTCCCTATTGCAACTGCTACAGAAGGTAGTAAGTATGGTGCATTTAATGGTGCTACCAATTATGTAAGATACGATATAATTGAAACAGGAAGTAAGGTATATCAAGCAATTCAAGACATTAGTTCTGGAGGAGTTGCACCTACTCATACCTCTGGAGATAGTGGAGGTTGGAGATATCTCGCTGATGCTGCAGTAGAACAAAAAGGATTAGCATCATTTGCTCAAGAAGATTTTGATGTAGATGCAAATGGTCATGTTACTATTGCTGCTACAGGTGTAGATAATACACAGATGCAAAACAATAGAATAGGTTTTGCAGATGGTAATTCAATAGAGAATTTTGAATTAGATCAAGAATTAACTGCAGTAACTGGTTATAGAGGATTTAACTATCTTAATTATGTTAAGGTAAATGATACCTCTGGGAATCTATTATTTGGTGCAAATAATACAGGAGATAGTGGAAGTGGAGAAGTTGATATTAATGTAAAAACTGTATTCAGTGATCCTGATTTCATGTTCGATGGTGCAGGTACACAACAGATTGATAAAACTGGTGATGGTGATTTCAACATAGAACTTACTCAGAATACTGCACAAAACAGAAACTTAACTGTTGCTTCTACTAACTCAGGATCTGGCACTAGCACATTAACATTATCTGCAGAAGATGTAGTGGATATTGATGCTACTGGTGCATCTGGAAAGGTACATATAGAAACAATGAGATTTCAAGCAGACCATATTGGTGCTGTTGGAGATATTTTAATTGATCCTAATGACGATAGAGATGTTAGTGGTCTAGTAACAATAAGAGGAAACTTACAGGTAGATGGAACAACTACAACAGTTAATTCAACAGTCACAACGTTGGATGATCCAATCATTACTCTTGGTGGTGACACTGCTCCTGCTAGTGATGATGGTAAGGATAGGGGAGTTGAGTTCAGATATTTTGACACTCAAGCAAGACTTGGATTCTTCGGTTACGACGATTCGTATGCAGATCTCGCAGGACACTCAGGAGGATTCCGTTTTCTATATGATGCCACAAATACTGGAGAAGTATTTGGAGGAACAGATGCAGGGGTCATTGCAGGAAATCTAAAACTTACAACAAATACTAATTCAACATCTAATACTACTGGAGATTTGGTAGTAGCAGGTGGTGTAGGTATAGGAGATGACGTTAATATTGGTGGAACATTAGATGTAGATACTAACTTTAGAACTCATGGAACATCTAGGTTTGATGATGAGGTAGTTATTCAAGGTGCTTCTAAGAACTTTATAATGAAAAACGGAAGTGGAACTGCAAAAATTACTGCAGGATCTACAACTGGTAACATTACTATGGAAGGCATCCTTGCTGTTACAGGCAATGTAGATGTAAACACTGACAAGTTTAATATAACAGCATCTTCTGGTAACACTGCTATTGCAGGTACTTTGGTAGTAAGTGATGCAACTACTATAAAGGCAGACAATAAGTTCTTCAAGATTCAAACTGCTGCAGCTGCAGATAAATTTACAGTCGATACCGACAACGGTAACACAGTCATATCTGGTGAGTTAAATGTTAACTCAGCTGTTGATCTTGATACAACATTAAACGTAGATGGTGGTGCTACATTCCAAGACAATGTAACACTCAATGCAGATAATAAGATGTTCAAGATACAGAACAATAGTTCTGCAGATAAATTTACAGTTGATAGCGATAATGGTAATACAGTTATTGCAGGTCAGTTAAATGTTAACTCAGCTGTTGATTTAGATAACACTTTAAATGTTGATAACGCTGCTACATTCCAACACAATGTAACTATCAACGCTGATAACAAGATGTTCAAAATACAGAACAACTCAAACAGCGATAAGTTTACAGTAGATACTGATAACGGAAATACAACTATACAAGGAACCGTCAATATTGTTGGTAATACAACCCTTACAAATAACTTTACGGTTAATGGTTCTCAAACAACTATTGGTAATGCTAGTTCCGACATCTTAACTGTTAATGCAGACACAACATTTACAGATGATCTCACAGTAAATGCAACCGTTGACTTTGATTCAACTCTAAATGTTGATGGTCAAGCAACCTTCCAAGACAATATCATCTTGAACGCTGACAATAAGATGTTCAAGATACAGAATAATAGTTCTGTAGATAAATTTACAGTTGATTCTGATAACGGTAATACAGAAACACAAGGAACATTAACAGTACAAGGTCAAACTAATATTATTGATTCACTTGTAATCAATGCTTCCAATGAGAACTTCTTAATTCAGAATGGTTCTGGTGTTAATAAATTTACAGTTGATACTGACAATGGTAATACTAACATTGTTGGAACAATAACTGTTGGTAATGCATCACAACTTAATTCTACTCTTGGTGTTACTGGAGTTACAAGTCTAACAAATTCTTCAGACCAAACACTTACAGGAACATATACTGCAGATGGTGGTGTAAGAATTAGTGGTGGTGTTGGAATTACTAAGAAACTTGCTGTAGGATCTGACGCAAGAGTATATGGTAATACAATATTATCTGGAACTGTAGGTATTAATAATAATACTGATGTATCAGGTAAATTTAATATCAGCAATACTCAAGATGCTACAAGTTTTGGAGACAGTTCTATAGCATTCACTAATGATGGTGGTGCGAGGATTGCTAAAAATACCTTTATTGGTGGTGATCTTGTTGTTTATGACAACACTAACACAAGAGCTGCATTTACTGTTACTAATTTAACAGGAGATGGTGAGTTCCATAATGATCTTACAGTTGGAGGTAACTTAATAGTCAATGGAGCAACAACTACTGTCAACAGCACGGTCACAACTCTCGATGACCCTGTTATTACTTTGGGTGGTGACACAGCACCAGTCTCTAATGATGCTAAGGATCGTGGTGTTGAGTTCCGTTACTACGACGGTTCTGCTAAAGTTGGCTTCTTCGGATTAGATAGATCATCCTTAGAATTTGCATTCTTAACAGATGCTACTAATAATTCAGAAATATTTACAGGAACTGATGGTGCATTAAGAGTTGGTTCTATTCATGTTACAGGTGCAGGACAATCTGTTGATATTGATTCAAATGCAAACATAGATGGAACTCTAACTGTAGATGGTCAAATTACATCTCAGGTATCATCAGGACCTGCTCTTGTTATTCCAACAACTGATAAGATCAATAATCTTAATGCAGACTTACTAGATGGTATGACAACTGCCACTGCAAACACTGTATCTACAGTTGTTAATCGTGACTCATCTGGTGACTTTGCTGCTAATATTATCACTGTTGCATCTGGAACTGGATCAGGTGCAGGTATTCAAGGTAACGCAATTACTGCTGACGAATGGAAGACTGCTAGAACATTAACTGTTGACGGTGTTGTAAACGGAAGCATAACCATTAATGGTGGTTCAGATATTACACTTACAACAACATTTGATGATCCTGATATAACTGGATTATCTGGAATGACTGGTACTGGTTATGTCGTAAGAACTGCTGCTAATACTTTTGCACAAAGAACCTTACAAGTTACATCATCATCAGGTATAACACTTACCAATGCTGATGGTGTCTCAGGAGACACAACTATTAACGTTGCTTCTACACCTAACAATGCATCTGACAACTTAGTCTTACGTGATAGTTCTGGAAACTTTGCTGCAGGAGAAATAACTGCAGATCTAAGCGGTAACTTAATTGCTAGTTCTACTACAGCAAAAATAATAATTCCTGCTGCTGATTCTACTTATTCTCTAGGAAGCAATTCTAATAGATGGTTATATGTTTATGCAGATACTCTTGTTAGTGAAGATGCAACTATTACTAATATTAGTGGTGATCTAACTGGTAATTTAGTTGCATCATCCACCTCAACTAATTCTATAGTTCCTGCTACTGATTCTTCTTTCAATGTAGGAAGTAGTACTACCAGATACAACAACATTTATGGAGATAACTTTGTTGGTGATACAGCGTCTATAGGACAAGTAAATGGTAATCTAGCTGGTAACCTAGTCAATTCTTCTAGCAGTGCAAAAACAATAGTTCCTGATAATGATTCTGCTTGGAATCTAGGAAGTTCCCTAGTTCGATGGGCAAACATTTATGGAGATGACTTTATTGGTGATAATGCATCTATTACTAATATTAATGGTGATCTATCTGGTAACTTAGTTGCTTCTAATACTAGCAGTAAATCTATAGTTCCTGAGAATGATTCTACTTGGAATCTAGGATCAAGTTCAAAGAGATATGCAAATTCATATGCAGATAATTTTACTGGTGATACAGCATCTATAGGACAAGTAAATGGTAATCTATCTGGTAACTTAGTTGCATCATCCACCTCAACTAAATCTATAGTTCCTGACAATGATAGTACTTGGAATCTAGGATCTGGTAGTGTTAGATATGCAAACATTTATGGAGATGCTTTTACTGGGGATACCGCAACTATAGGACAAATAAGTGGTGATCTAGGTGGTAACTTAACTAACAGTTCTACATCATCTAAATCTATAGTTCCTGCTACTAATAACACTTGGAATCTAGGAGCAAGCAACAATAAGTATGCTAATCTATATGTTGATGCTGTTACAGCAAGCACAGCAACTATCACTAACATTAGTGGTGATCTAGGTGGTAACTTAACTAATTCACTAACATCAACCAAATCAATAATTCCTGAGACTGACAGTACTTGGAGTATAGGAAATGGTGCTACCAGATATGCGAACATTTATGGAGATAACTTTGTTGGTGATACAGCAACTATCACTAACATTAATGGTGATCTAGCTGGTAACTTAACTAATTCTTCCTCATCTGCTAAAACTATAGTTCCTGATACAGGTTCTACTTGGAGTTTAGGATCTGGTGCTAAGAAATGGGCAAATCTATATGTTGATACTATCAATGTTACAAATACTATTAATGCAAATATAACTGGTGATGTAACAGGTAACGCTGATACTGCAACTGCCTTACAGACTGCAAGAAATATCGGTGGCACAACTTTTGACGGAACTACTGACATTACTCCTGCTACTGCAACACAGGCAACAAACCTTGACAACCATGATACTGATAGTTTATCAGAAGGTTCTTCAAATCTATACTACACAGAAACAAGAGTACAAAACAAACTTGATAATGCGTTTGCACAGTTACAAGCAATGTTGAATAATCTTGCTACTACAACTACATTAAAACTTAATCTATCAGGAGACCCAACACCAGGTTCGGTTGTATCACTTGGATCTATTACAGCAAGTGGTCTTGGAGGATTTACTGCAGGAACTGACGTTGCAACTTCTGGTGGAACTGGATCTGGATTAACAGTTGACACAACTGTAACTAACGGTGCTATAACTAGCATTGCTTTAAATCAAGCAGGAACAGATTACCTAATAGGAGATACTTTAACAATTACAAATGCTAATGCAGGGGGTGTTTCTACATTGAACCTTGGATCACTGGTAACTGGAACTGGTGGATTTACTAATGCAACTGGTGTATCAACAACAGGTGGATCTGGATCTGGATTGACTTTAGATACAACTGTTGATGCCTCTGGAGCACTTACAAACCTTACAATTAATGCTGCAGGAACTGGTTATGTAAATGGTGAAACAATTACACTTACAAATCCTAATGCAGGTGGAGTGTCTACAACAGATACTCTTGTCGTTGGAACTGGTTACATTAATGGAACTGGACTTGCAACGACTGGTGGTGGGGGAAGCGGTTTGACAGTTGATGTTACTACATCAAGTGGTCAAGTAACTGGAGTTACAGTGAACGCTGCAGGAACAGGATATTCTGTTGATGACACTATTACCATAACTAACCCTAATGGTGGTGGAGTACAAACATTAGGATCTATTTCTACTGGAGGAACAGGATATGCTGATGGAACTGGTATTGCAGTTCTTGGAGGAGGTGGAACTGGATTAACAGTTGATCTCACTACATCAGCAGGAGTAGTAACTGGAGTTACAATCAATGATGATGGATCTGGTTATGCAGTATCAGATGTTATTACTATTGTAAATGCTAATGGATCAGGTGCTAAAACTCTTGGTGCCATTACGACAGCAGGAACTGGATACTCAGCAGGAACTGGAGTTGCAACAACTTCATCTGGATCAGGAACTGGGTTGACAGTTGATACTACAGTTGATGAAAATGGAGCAATAACTGCTGTTACAATCAATGATGATGGATCTGGTTATGCAGCATCTGAAGTTATAACTATTGCAGGGGGTAGTGGAACTGCTCAATTTACTGTGTCAGAAATACATGGTAATGGTTGTACAATTCCTATATCTGCTGTATTTGGCAATGATGCAACCTTTGATGTTGCAAGTGTATTTGTTGATGGTTCTATCAACATTGCTACTGTATTCACAGATGCAACATTCTCACTCGCTGACATTACTACAATGGAAGTTGGTGCAACTCTAACAGGAACAACTAGTGGAACTGTTGGAACTATTACTGCTATGGATAGCAGTTCTGTTACTGTTGATAATGTAGATGGATTCTTCAAAGTTGGAGAAACCGTTGGTGCTAATGATGTTACTAATTTGACTATTAATTCATTCGGATAATAACAAATGTCTGCTACTAGACCCTCAAGTAAAACTGAATTAAAAGACTATGCCCTTCGTAGATTAGGTTTTCCTACGATTGACATAAACGTTGCTACTGAGCAGTTAGATGACTTAGTAGAAGAAGCTATTGATTACTACCAAGAATATCATTATAACGGAAGTTATAAAGCATTCTTGAGAATAGAAGTAACTGAAGCAATCAAAACTAATGCAAAATCATTTGGACAATCAGGTAGTAGTGCTTGGTTTGAGCAAAACAATTATGTTGATACTGCACCTGGCACATTAGGTATTAATCATGTTTACACAAGTATTGGTGCATCAAGTATAGTACCAGGTAATATTTTTAATATTAAATATCAGATATTTTTGAATGATATCTATGCTATGACGCATGGACATATATTACACTACTTCTTAACTTCACAGTATCTTGAAACTCTTGATTGGATTACTAACTCACAGGCAAATCGTAGAGTAAAATGGAACGAACATCAAGGTAAATTATATCTTGATATGGATTGGAGTGACTTTGAAGTTGGTGACTATATACTAGTAGACTGCACAATGAGGCAAGATCCAGATACATATACAGGAATGTATAATGATAACTGGTTAAAAGATTATGTTGAAGCACTATTCCAACAACAATGGGGTAGGAACTTAAGTAAGTATGATGGGATTCAAATGCTAGGTGGTGTTACCTTAAATGGTAGACAGATCCTAGAAGATGGATCAACCTTCAAGAAAGATCTTGAAGAAGAACTTCGTGATCGTTACGAAATTCCACCTTTAGACATAGTAGGGTAATTAAATGGCAATCTCAAATACACCTGCACAAGATTACGTACAGTCTGATTATTCTCATAGTGCACGTTTTAAAGCAAACGGTTCTGCACAAGAGCAAAAATTTATTGAAAACCTAGTAGTAGAAAGCATTGAAATCTATGGTCAAGACATATATTATGTTCCAAGGACTATTGTCAACCGTGACACAGTTTTCGGAGAAGATGCTGACGGAAAGTTTGAATCAGCTAAACCAATCAGAGCCTACGTCAATAATGTCGAAGGATGGGAAGGACAAGGTGAGTTACTTACAAAATTTGGAATACGTATCGAAGATAAAACAACGTTTATATTCTCCCGTGAAAAGTTTAAAGAAAAAGTGGACGACTCTACAACACTTAATGTCGAAGGACGACCAAACGAAGGAGATCTAATATGGTTTCCTATAACTAAACATTTATTTGAAATACAATTTGTAGAAGTAGAAAGACCATTCTATCAGTTAGGTAGAAACTTTGTATGGGAATGTCAGTGTGAACTCTTTGAGTACAGTGACGAAGCTATTGACACAGGCATTGCAGAACTAGATGCTATCGAAACTGCATTTGCAAATGCTATTACAGTAGGTCTTGCTACTGGTGGTAACGGTGACTTTACAATAGGCGAGACTGTTACAGGTGGTTCATCTAATGTTACTGCTGAAGTTAAGTCTTGGGATTCTGCTACTAGAACTCTTATTGTTATAAATCGTTCTGGAACATTTACTGTTCCCGAAACCATTACTGGTGGAACATCGAGTGCGTCTTGGACAACCGCATCTTATAATACTATAGATAATAAGAACATCGAGTATGATCAAAACATGGAGTTTGAGACTGCTGATGATGATATTATTGACTTTACCGAATCTAATCCATTTGGAACTGTTGGAAACACTACTGACTTGACAATCTAATGCTAGGAACATACGCTTACCACGAAATATTCAGAAAGACCATTGTTGGTTTTGGAACTCTTTTTAATAACATTGAATTGAGAAGACAAAATGAGGTTATGAAAGTTCCTCTTGCATATGGTCCTAAGCAAAAATTCTTAGCACGTTTAGATCAAAACCCTGATCCTACAAATAAAAGAGTACAAATAACATTACCTAGAATTTCTTTTGAAATTTCAGGTATGAATTATGATCCTACAAGAAAAGTATCTCCTACTCAAAAGATAAAGATATCTAAAGACGTAGATGAAAATTATAATACTTACATGCCAGTTCCATATAATTTAGATTTTGAACTAGCAATTATTTCTAAAAATCAAGATGATGGTTTACAAATTTTAGAACAGATATTACCTATATTCCAACCTCATTATAATCTACCAGTCAAGTTATTGTCTGCAATGAAAGAGATAAAGGATGTTCCTGTGGTTCTACAATCTATAGATTATCAAGATGATTATGAATCAGACTTTACCTCTCGTAGAGCAATTATCTATACACTAAGGTTTACTGCAAAAACATATCTATACGGTCCTGTTACAGAACACAAAGTTATCAGAGAAACAAAAGTCGATTACTACTCATCTACGAATACAACTACAGCACCAAGACAAGTTCGCTATACTACTACACCAGAGGCATGGACTGATAAGGATGGAACTGTAGTAACTACCTTGTCTTCTAATATTACTGCTGCAACTACTAACATTCCAGTTGCAAGTGTAACAGGTATTGCTAAGTGGGATGATCTTTATATTGGTAGTGAGCAGATGAAAGTTACTAGTATAACAGGTAATACTGTTCATGTACAAAGAGGTCGAAACGGAACTACTGCTGCTACAGCAGTTGGAGGAGCAAACGTATTTAAACTTGATGCAGCTGATGACGCATTAGTCACTGCTGAGGATGATTTTGGTTTCAATGAAACTACATCATTCTTCCAAGACATGAAGAAATACAACCCTGTGAGTGGTCAAGATGAATCCATTTGAAGGACTAGATAAGACTTTCGGAACTGAACCTTCCGAACTTAAAAAACATGTAGAAAAGGTAAAACCATCACTAAAGAAAAGTGAGCAAAAAGATATAGTACAAGACTATGAAGCATCTCGTGCTCAACTACATAACTTAGTGATGAAAGGACAGGAGGCAGTCGATGGAATACTTGACGTGGCAAGAGCGTCAGATCATCCTAGAGCTTATGAAGTTGCAGGTCAACTTATTAAAAATGTAGGTGATGTTGCTGATAAGTTAATAGATCTACAATTAAAGATAAAAGAATTAGATAAAGAAGAAAAGAAAGGACCTACAAATGTTACTAATGCCATGTTTGTAGGCAGCACATCAGATCTTCAAAAAATGTTGAAGGCACAAAAGAATATAAATAATGATACTGAAACAACATAGACACGACAATGACAGTACTTAATGTATTGAGCACTAACACTGTAGCAGCAGGAGCAACTGAATATCAGGTGATCCAGACTGGATTCTATAGAGTTGGTTCCACTGCAGGTGCAGCAACTGTAACCTTTGGTAGTGGTCCTGCAATCACACTTGTGCAGAATGAGTTCATTCTTGTAAAAGGTGGTAAACCAGGTCAAGCACAAATTATAAAAGCAGTAGACGATTCTACAGCAGATTACTTTGTTGGACAACATCTACAAGATAGTTCTGCCAACCATCCATTTTCTGTAGGAGATTTCATTGCTGTTGTAGATAACAGTACAAGTCCTACCATAGACAGTAACTTTTTATCTGCAGGAACAGCAGGAAAGAAAATAACTGCAGCTAATAATGTTAATATGTTAAGCACAGATATTGATTCATCAAGTGCGTCTGCTGATTATACACATTCATCAGGCAATAAAGCACTAGTTCAACGCTGCGTAAAAATCGCTGCTGCTACCAGTGCGGTTATCGTAGAAGAAGTGCAAGTAGTTGGTGGGTAATGGAAACCTGTAAACAAGGTTATTATTATTGCAACACTAAGAAAAAGTGTATGCCCATTCCTGACGGACACAAAGTTCGTGAAGATGGGTTTCTAGTTAAAGAAGCAAAAAAATACTACGGTGGTAAAAATACTAAACCTAAAGGGTTTGGAACTGATCAACGAGGACCTATCAATCAGGAAGCGGAACGTATTGTTCGTGGTATGAAAGCGAAGAGTGCAGGTCGTTTTAAAAAATTATATGGGAAACGTGATAAGGAAGTAATGTATGCTACCGCTAACAAGTTAGCACAAAAAGAACAACTAAAAGTTATGTATTATCAGGATTTCATCAAATTAGTAGAGGGCAATCCCACAACACGTATGTTAACCAAGTCTAAGACAAAACAGACTGGTAATATAAGTGCTGATAGGGGATCTGATGAAAAAGCAAATCGAGAAAAACGCAAAGGTCTCGAAAAAGATTTAAAGAAAAAAGGTATTGGTTACAAAAAAGGTGTAGGAGAGTATAAATACAAATCCGACGATGGCAAAGAAGGTACAGGTCGTGAGGTTACATACCAAACAAGTCCTGGCAAAGGAATGTCAAAACGTAGATTCGGAAAAGTAATGCGTCGTTTAGGACGTAAGCATGGTCAAGAGTCAGTTATCACAAAAGATAAAGACAAACCTGCAAGATTACATGATACACAAAATAAGAAACCAAAAACATCTGCTAATCTAGGGAAATCCAATCCAGGTAAAAATCCAAAGGGTGAAGGTGAGACATCAGGAACTAAAATTAGAAGTGGAAAATTACCAAAAACAAACAAAAAAGCGTATCACTACAATTAAGAACGCTATAGAAGATCTGCAAAAAGATCATGATGAAGGTTGTTGTAAGCAACCTACTAATGTCATCAAAAAAGAAAATTAGTTGACTCCAATAGGTATATGTGCTATAAATAATAGTATAATGTGGAGTTGAAACTATCATGTCCCACTACACTGTCGGTTATCACGACACACAAAATCATCATTTTGAAATATGCGAGTACGCAGATACCGCATATGAAGCAATAGAACACAGTAAAGAGGATGTTTCGTATTTACACGAGCATCCTTCTTTTATTGATTATTGCAAACAAATTCCAATCCGAACAGAGGTGGATAACTATTTCCTCTCTAGGGCATGTGGAATACCAATGGGTTGTTAGCTTGACAGCATAGGTAAAAACACTTATAGTATAAATACCTATACAGTTAGAAATTTAACCCATGAAAACTTATCTATTAAGCGTGTTATTATTTGCAACCGTTGTAACAGCAACAGCATTAGCACCTCATTTAGCATACGCATGATCAAAGGAGTCCTTAATTATCTAAAAGAAATCAAAGATGCTGCAAAGTATTTGCTGCAAGGTTTTTCTGTAACACTTGATCATATGGGTCGAAGACCTGTAACAGTACAGTATCCTTATGAGAAACTAATACCTTCTGAAAGATATAGAGGACGTATACACTATGAGTTTGATAA
>CETK01087186.1_pt1 | contig 20681 bp, 17 predicted proteins | sample 361431 | NCBI WGS metagenome assembly CETK01 (sample SAMEA2622452, study PRJEB7988) | marine metagenome | biome: marine biome (ENVO:00000447); feature: surface water layer (ENVO:00002042); material: "saline water (ENVO:00002010), including plankton (ENVO:xxxxxxxx)" | depth 5 m | reverse complement strand
TATTTTTGACAAAAATATTATTACTCAGTTAATTTCAATTAATTACATTGTTTTTTTTTTCATAATTGTTAACATTCAATTTCATTTTATTGTCTTGGGTTTTTAAAATACATTATAAATTAATTAGAAACTTTAATGTGTCAATGTCATCAGCATATTGGAATAAGCTTGGCTTTTGTGATTCTCCAAATGGGATAACATTTTTAAAATTTAAATCTGAAACAATGCACTGAATGGAATCTATATTTTTTGATAGTTCCTTTCTTAATTCTTCTATATCTTTATAATATTCATAATGTAAACATGCTAAAGGAGCACTGATTTTCTTATCTTCTTTTAATATAAAAAATCCATTGTCCTTAAAAGGTTCATTATTTAATAAAAGAATTGTTTTGAGGTAATTATAATTGTTTAAATATTTAAAATTGTTGATTACGCTTTCATGAGAGCGAAGACTTTTTAAAATTTTGTCTAAATCAAAACCGAATGGAATGTATATTTTTGAAACATTTCGACACCCTAAGCCAAAATATTGAAGTATGTCAACACAAAGTTTATTTAAATCTTCAAAACTTTCTCTACCGCTTAAAACTGCAATACCATTTCTGTTTTTTCTTATGATGTTGGGATATTTTTTAAAATAATAATCAAAATATCGGGCAGAATTATTTGATCCTGTCGCAATTACTGCATCAAAATTTCTTATTATTTTTTTCTGATAATTGAAGTATTTTTTTTTAATCTGACTTTCCAAAAAATTAGTCATGTATGGCAGAAGTAAATCATCTTTTGATGAACATTTTACAATCGATTTTAAACCGAAAACCCAAACACAAATGAGATCGTGTAAACCAACCATAGGGATATTTCCTGCTAATATAATTGCAACCTTTTTGTTTTTTTTTGACTCAAATTTGTATTTGCTTACCCAATCTAAAATTTTATCTTCTTCTAATTTTTCAGACCAAATGTGAAATACATTCTCAATATTTTCTTGGTTAAACCAAGCGTTTTTATTGATAGATTGTTCAATAACAGTTTGTAACTTTGCATATTTAGGTTTTAATCTATCAAATTCTTTAAGATGTAAACCTAAATTGATTAAAGCCTCTATTTGTTCTGAGTTTGTGTCCATTTATCTTGTGGGAAAGTGATTTAGGCCTTATTTTTGAACAAATGTACATAACAGATGGCTATTATCATTACTGAAGATTGCATAAACTGTGGAGCATGCGAGCCTGAATGTCCAAATACTGCCATTTATGAAGGCGCTGAGGACTGGCGTTATAAAGATGGAACCTCACTAAACGGAGATGTTATCTTGCCTAATGGTGAAAATGTGAATGCGGATGTTTTTCAACAGCCTGTTTCTGATGAGTTTTATTTCATTGTCACTGATAAATGTACTGAGTGCAAAGGTTTTCATGAAGAGCCTCAATGCGCAGCTGTTTGCCCTGTTGATTGCTGTATACCAGATGAAAATAATGTTGAGTCTGATGAAAAGCTTTTAGGGAAGCAAAAATTTATGCACCCAAATAATTAATAACTTCTTCACTTTTCCAATTCACAAGTCTTATTTTATTTTCCTCCAATTTTCTTTTGCAGCTCTCACTTTTGAAGTAGTTTATATCTTGATGCCTCCATTTTGCACCAAAATTAGGGTGATCAACCGTGATTTGTCTCATCTCTTCATTATCATATGCGGGATGGATCAAGATAATTGATAATCCGTATGGCAAATTATCTAAAATATTATCATAGAATTTATTCAGCCCATTACCAATGAATTCGTCATATGAACCCATAAAAACATTTTCAATAAATTTGCCACTGGGAAGATCAAATGAGTTAGGATTACCTCCAGCAACTGAAATCAACTTTTTACTCAAAAGTATAGGTAAATTGTATTCTTGTCCTAATTCATAGTAAATTTCCAGAAGATCTTGTCTTAAACCTAAAGTATACATGTGAGAATCTAAATGACTAGGATTCAGTCCTATAGTTAACGCAATATCAATTTGATTTTTTAATTCGGTATATACTTCATTTTTATCGGCGTTTAGTAATATATGATTCCGTTTTGGGTAAAAATATCCATCTTTATTTATAAGAGAATTAACTTCTTTTTTGTTTGAACAAGGTTTAAAAGGATAATTTTTCCATTCACCTGTTAATGTTAAATGGATACCATAATCTAAACTTTTGTTTTTTAAACAAAATTTAGCCATTTCATAAAACCATGGGCAGGGAACCATTAGGCTAGTTGAACTTATACTTCCATTTATCATGCCATCTTGTGTTGCCAAATTTTCTGACCAAGCAAGGCCAGCGTCATCTGCATGAATTATAAGATATTTTTTATTTTCCATTTGTTAGGATTTGATTTCTATCTTTTAAAATTAAAGGTTAATAAAAAAGAAAGCTATTTTTATAAAAATTTTTTATGAAAGCAGGGATAGTGGGTTTACCAAATGTTGGAAAATCAACTTTATTTAATTGTTTATCTAATGCTAAAGCACAGAGCGCAAACTTTCCATTTTGCACTATAGAGCCAAACGTAGGTGTTGTTAATGTACCTGATCTTAGACTTCAAAAGCTTGCAAAGCTTGTTAATCCTCAGAAAGTAATTCCAGCAACTGTAGAAATTGTAGATATTGCAGGATTGGTAAAGGGGGCTAGTAAAGGAGAGGGATTGGGGAATCAGTTTTTAGCTAACATTCGAGAAACTGACGCGATAATTCATGTATTGAGATGCTTTGATGATGAAAATATTTCTCATGTTGATGGATCCGTAGACCCTAAAAGAGACAAAGAAACCATAGATATTGAATTACAGCTTAAAGACTTAGAGACTATTGAAAATAGACTAAACAAAGTTGGTCGTTCAGCTCGATCAGGAAACAAGGATTCAATCAAAGAGAATAATATACTGATGCAAATCCGAGAAACACTTCAACAATCAAAAAATGTTCGAATTATGGATATAAATGAAAAGGACAGGATTGAATATGTACAACCCTTACAATTAATAACTGATAAACCTGTATTATATGTTTGCAATGTGGATGAGGCTTCAGCAAGTCAAGGAAACAATTATGTTGAAATAGTTAAAGAATTTGCAAATTCAGAAAAAACTAATTTTTTATTTTTAGCAGTTAATATTGAAGCTGATATTAATGAATTAGAGAGTTTTGAGGAAAGATTACTTTTTTTAGAGGATTTAGGACTAAAGGAAGCAGGAGCATCAAAATTGATAAGATCTGCGTATAACCTTTTAAACAGACAAACATATTTTACTGCCGGTGAAAAAGAAGTTAGAGCTTGGACCATACCAATTGGTGCCACAGCACCAGAGGCTGCTGGTGTAATACATACTGATTTTAAAAGTGGTTTCATAAAAGCTGAGGTAATAAGTTTTAGTGACTACATTCAATATGCATCAGAAATTAAAGTAAAAGAGGCGGGTAAAGTTAGGGTAGAGGGAAAAGAATACTTAGTAAAGGATGGGGATATTATTCATTTTCGATTCAATGTATAATTCTAGCAGGGGTATTTTTTAAAATATAATTTTTAAATGGATAAAGAATCGTAGACTTTTACTTTCTCCCATAAGTGTTTAGCTTCTTCAATAAATAAAAGATGGTGAGGATCAATTTGATATTTATTTTGATCCTCCAAAGAAGGAAAATTCACAATATAACAATAAGTATAGGAGCTATCAACCACATCGCGTTGTTCAGAATCTGCAGGGGTTCCCAAGTGACACGATATTGACAGATGGTTATTTCGAATTAATTTTTTTATGGCATTTTCAAATTCGAATCTATCTTTTTTATTGTTAGGGTTTTTCAACCAAAAAAAAACTGTGTGATATAATGTGGCAGTGAAGTTTAATAACATTATTATTTTTTCGATAAATGTAAAATATTTAATGTTAAAATAAATAATAAAAAAATGTGGCTTGCTAATATCAGTTTCCAACTATTAACTTTTTAACAATATTGTCAAGTCGATTGTTGATTTCTTGGGGGCTAAACAAGTTTTCTTTAATAAAGCAATAATTATATTAGCAATGAATTCCATGAAAAATACAATCACTTACACAGAAGATAATATTCGATCTCTTGATTGGAAAGAGCACATTAGGTTACGTCCTGGAATGTACATTGGAAAGCTTGGTGACGGTTCCTCCCCTGACGATGGAATTTATATACTATTGAAAGAAATTTTGGATAACTGTATCGACGAGTTTGTTATGGGTGCGGGCAAAACTATAGAAATAATTATTAATGAAAACAATGTAAGTGTCCGTGATTATGGAAGAGGAATTCCTTTAGGTAAAGTAATTGACGTTGTTTCGAAGATGAATACTGGAGGTAAATATGATTCTCGAGCATTTAAAAAGTCAGTAGGTCTTAATGGTGTTGGAACGAAGGCAGTTAATGCCTTATCTGAAACTTTCATTGTTGAGTCAATAAGGGAAAATCAGACAAAGAAAGTAAAATTTGAGTTTGGAATAGTTACAGAAGATTCTCCCTTGGAAAAATCTAACAAGCGAAGAGGCACCAAAGTAATTTTTTCGCCAGATAGAAAAATATTTAAAAATTTTAAATATAGACCAGAATATGTTGAGCGCATGATTAAAAATTATGTTTTTCTTAACCCTGGTTTGACAGTTGACTTTAATGGCGAAAAGTTTTACTCTGAAAACGGTTTAAAGGACCTCTTGGAAGATCAGTCAAACGAAAAAGACCTGTTATACTCAATCATTCACCTTAAAGGTGAAGATATAGAAATTGCGATTACGCACAGTAAAACTCAATACAGTGAAGAATACCACTCATTTGTAAATGGCCAGCATACTACCCAAGGTGGAACACACCAAGCAGCATTTAGAGAAGGTTTGGTAAAAACAATCAGAGAACATTTTGGCAAAAACTTTGAGGCAGCTGATATTAGGAAATCCATAATTGCTGCGTTAAGCATTAAAGTCATGGAGCCTGTTTTTGAATCGCAGACCAAGACAAAGCTAGGATCAACTGAAATGGGTAGTGGATTACCATCGGTTAGAAGTTATATAATTGATTTTTTAAACAATGAACTAGATAATTTTTTGCACAAAAATCAGGATGTAGCAGAGTTAATTTTGAAAAAAATTCTACAGGCAGAAAAAGAACGAAAAGAGCTTTCAGGAATAAGAAAGCTCGCAAGAGAAAGGGCTAAAAAAGCGAATTTGCATAACAAAAAATTAAGAGACTGTCGTGTTCATCTTTCAGATTTAAAAAAAGATCATAGGCTTGACTCTACATTATTCATAACAGAAGGAGACTCAGCGAGCGGCTCAATTACTAAGTCAAGAGATGTAAATACACAAGCTGTTTTTAGTTTAAGGGGTAAACCTTTGAATAGTTTTGGAATGAGTAAAAAAATTGTTTATGAAAATGAGGAATTTAACCTGCTGCAGGCAGCTCTTAATATTGAGGAAAGTCTAGAAAACTTACGTTATAATAATATTGTTATTGCTACAGATGCTGATGTAGATGGAATGCATATTCGATTACTTTTAATTACATTTTTTTTACAATTTTTTCCTGAGCTCATAAAAGAGGGGCACCTGTATATTTTACAAACACCATTATTTCGTGTTCGTAATAAAAAAGAGACAATATATTGTTATAATGAGGATGAAAGAAAAGAAGCATTAGTAAAACTCAAAGGTAAACCAGAAATCACAAGATTTAAGGGTCTTGGTGAGATATCTCCTGATGAGTTTAAATATTTTATTGGTGATGACATAAGATTGGACCCTGTAATGCTAGACAAACAAACAACTATAGAAGAATTACTTCTTTTTTATATGGGGAAAAACACTCCTGATCGTCAAAAATTTATAATTAATAATCTTAAGGTAGAACTTGATTACGCTGAAGAAAAAATTGAATTAGCTCAGTGAAGATATGAATGAAGATGGAAATTTTATAAACTCAGAAGAATCGGTTGCCCTGAAAAGAGTGACTGGAATGTATAAGGATTGGTTTTTGGATTATGCCTCATATGTAATTTTAGAGAGGGCTGTTCCTGCAATTGAAGATGGGCTTAAGCCTGTCCAAAGAAGAATCTTACATTCTATGAAAGACCTTGATGATGGCCGATACAATAAAGTTGCAAATATTGTTGGTCACTCAATGCAATACCATCCACACGGTGATGCAAGTATTGCAGATGCAATGGTCCAAATTGCTCAAAAAGAGTTATTAATTGATATGCAGGGAAATTGGGGGAATATTTTGACTGGAGACGGAGCTGCAGCATCAAGATATATTGAGGCTAGACTGTCTAAATTTGCTTTAGAAGTAGTTTTTAGTCCAAAAGTTACTCAGTGGCAGCTTTCTTATGACGGGAGGAAAAAAGAACCAATTCATTTGCCAGTAAAGTTCCCATTATTACTTGCACAGGGAGCTGAAGGGATAGCAGTTGGGCTTTCAACAAAAATTTTGCCTCATAATTTTAACGAACTTTTAAATGCAAGTGTTAATTATTTAAAAGGAAAAAAAATTACTTTATATCCTGATTTCCAAACAGGTGGTATTATAGATGTTCAAAATTATAACGATGGAAATCGAGGTGGTAAAGTTAGAGTTCGTGCACGTATCAGTAAAATAGATAAAAATACCTTAGTTATTAATGAGATTCCTTATGGTACAAATACTTCATCATTAATAGATAGTATACTAAAGGCAAATGATAATGGGAAAATTAAAATTAAGAGGATTGAAGATAATACATCGTCCAAAGTTGAAATTTTAGTATATCTACCTAATGACATTTCCCCAGACAAAACAATAGATGCACTTTATGCCTTTACTTCTTGTGAAAATTCAGTTTCACCATTGGGCTGCCTAATTATTGATAATAAACCCAATTTTATGGGTGTTTCGGATATGCTTAAAATATCTACCGATCACACCGTCCAGCTTCTTAAGATGGAATTAGAAGTTCAATTATCAGATTTAGAAGATCAATGGCACAATGCCTCTTTAGAGAGAATTTTTATTGAAAATAAAATCTATCGAGATATTGAAGCCGCTGAAACATGGGAAGAGGTAATTTCCAAGATACAAATTGGTTTAAAGCCCTATACGACGAATCTAAAACGAAATGTTGTTGAGGATGATATAATTAGGCTTACTGAAATTAAAATTAAGAGAATTTCAAAATTTGATTTAGATAAGGCGCAACAAAAAATCGAAATACTTGAAACAGATATAGAAGAGGTTAAAAATAATCTTAACCATATAATTGATTATACAGTTAGATATTTCAATCATTTAAAAAAATCTTATGGAACAAATAGAGAAAGAAAGTCTGAAATAAGAATTTTTGATGATGTCGATGCGAGAAAGGTAGTTACTAGGAACCAAAAACTCTATATGAATAAGGAAGAGGGTTTTATAGGAACTTCCCTACGAAAAGATCAGCTAGTATGCGAATGTTCAGATATAGATGACATTATAGTATTTACTAAAGACGGAAAAATGCAAGTTGTTAAGGTAGATACGAAGGTTTTTGTTGGTAAAAATATCGAATATGCTGCAGTTTTTAAAAAGAAAGACCAACGCACTATATACAATATGATTTATAGAGATGGGAAGAAAGGGACCTCATTTATAAAACGTTTTGCTGTTACTGGAGTTACTCGCGATAAAATATATGATTTAACTCAAGGGAAGCCTCAGTCTGAAGTACTTTATTTTTCAGCAAATCCTAATGGAGAAGCGGAAATAGTTTCAATCTTACTAAAAAATACAGGAAGTATAAAGAAACTAAAATGGGATTTAGATTTCGCTGATCTACAAATAAAAAATCGTGCAGTTAGAGGTAATACAGTCACCAAATATTTTATTAAAAAAGTAGAGTTAAAAGAGAAAGGCATATCAACACTTAAACCCAGGAAAATTTGGTTTGACAGATCAGTTTTTAGGTTAAATTTAGAAGAAAGAGGCGATCTTTTAGGGGAATTTAAAGGTGATGATAAATTAATCGTTTCAACTTCGAAAGGAACAATTAAAGCATTTACCCCTGATATGTCTCTACATTTTGAGGAATCAGTCGATAAAATTGAAAAGTGGTATCCTAAAAAACCGCTAACTGCAATTTATTTTGACCCTGAAAAGCAAAGATATTTCCTGAAGAGATTTGTTGTTGAAAACACTAATCGTGAGGATAGTTTTGTTGTTAATAAAGGAGAACTTATATACTTTTGCTCTAATTGGAAACCAATTCTTAGAATTATTTTTGAAAAACCTAGAGGAAAAGATCCATTTCCAAATTTAGAAGTTGATGTTGAAAACTTTATTTCTGTTAAGGGGTTCAAAGCTCAAGGAAATCTGCTAACCAAGAAAAAAATCAAAAGAGTTGAGCTTATTAACTCCTCAAAATATGAGGAAACAGAACAAACAAATCCCCTTGAAATAGAGGTATCAAATGATGAAACCGTTAAAGCTAGCGATGACACTACTCAAATCACTTTAGATATATAGAATTATCAATGTTAACTAGATTGATATTTTGTAGTAGGTAGTTAAATCAATTTATTTTTTCAATCCTTCCCTTTTTTTTATTTTTTCTGTCACCGACAAGTGAATATTCAAAATTATAGCTGTTTTTGTTAGTGCTTAAGATTCTAATTTGAATAGGTCTTTTTTCATTATAGCTCTTTGCATTTAATTTGGTCAAAATACACTCACAATCATTAACCCATCGAATTTTCGCAGTATCAATTATGCCATCAAAAAATTCAATTTCATATAATGAATCTCTCACGAAATATGATGTTTTTATTTCATTATTAATTACATGACTAAATTTAAATTTTCCTTCATGAAAAGGCATGCAATTCCTTTCTAAAGAGTAGCAAGAAAAAAATATAATTATTAGAAAATAATATACCTTGTAATTCATCAAAACAAAAATATCAAGATTTTGGTGAAAATGTTAAAAAGCTACCGTCCTTATATATTTGTATAATTTGAACTACATCAGAATTAGTTTTAATCTCCATCGGACTCTCTTTATTGGTTAAAACATTTGATGATTTTTTTAAATCTGATTCTATTTTATTTTTAACAAATTTACTATCAGAATTTGAGAAAGGGGAGGGTTTGAGGTTATTATCAAATAACAACCAGTCTAGAGTCACTTCTTCAAAGCTATTTACGATTTTCAAAATAAAATCTAAGCTAGGTTTATTCCTTTTCGACATAACATGTGAAACAGATGAACGCTGAACCCCAATTTGTTCAGCAAATGAGGCAGAATTTAAATTGTTATTTACCATTATCTCATTTAGACGTGAAATGAAAAAATCTATGTTTAACATTGTAAATTTTTATGAATTAATTCTTCAATTTATTAAAATAATTTATACAAAACAAGTCTTATTTATTTCAATAAATGCTTTATGTATTTTTTATAAAATCATGATAAACAATATATTATGAAAAAATAATAAAATATTGTATACAATTGTAAATTTAGTAATTATATAATATTATAACCAAACAAATCCAAACTAACAAATGTTTACATATGTTTACAAATCGTTATTTACATTTGTATGTATATCATTTAAATGAATTATAAAAGATATTTCCCTCCATCTTATTTAGAAAAGCGATTAAAAGATTTTAATTCTAATGTTAAAAGAACTGTTCTTGGTAGATCTGTTAATGGTCTTCCGGTCTACCAATTACAAATTGGTAATGGTGATCAAAATATTTTGATGTGGTCTCAAATGCATGGAAATGAAAGCACTACTACAATAGCCTTATTGGATTTTATTTCCTGGGTATTAAAGCCTAATCAGGCTGAATTTTTAAAGTTTTTTAGTTTTTTTATTATCCCTCAGCTAAATCCTGATGGATCTAAATTATATACCCGTCAAAATTTTAACGGTGTTGATTTAAATCGTGATGCAATCAATTTAAGTCAGCCTGAGAGTATAATACTAAGAAATGCATACGAGAAAATTTTACCAAATTATGCGATTAATCTTCACGGGCAAAGAACCATTTATGGTTCTGGACCTAAGGGTCCTCCAGCAACAATTTCTTTTCTCTCTCCAAGTGCTGACTCGAAAAAGTCAATTACCTCCTCAAGAACGAAAGCTATGATTGCTATTTCTTCAACTAGAAATGAATTAGAAAAACAGCTTCCGGGAGCGATAAGTCGTTATGATGACCAATATAATCCTAACTGTGTTGGAGATTATTTAACAAAATGCGGGACTCCAACTATCCTATTTGAAGCGGGGCATTATATAAACGATTATTTTAGGATCAAAGTAAGGTTTTTTATCCTTGAAGCATACAAAATCTTATTTAAGCATCTTATGCTGGAATCAAACGGGGGTTCAGTTGAATCGTACCTTTCCATTCCCCAAAACACAAACAATTATGTTGATTTAATTGTAAGTAATATCACAATAAAAGAAGATAAATATGTATATAAAAATCAGCAGTTAGCCATTCAATATATTGAGAAATTAAAAAATCAAAAGATAATTTTTTTACCATCACTTGTGACTTATGGAAAAAATTTAAAACTTAAATCACATAATTTTCTTGATTTTACTGATATTAAAAAAGACAACTACATTATTTTCGAAAAAGATGTAATTGTAAATACAGACCCATTCAATAAATTATTTTCATTAAATACCTTTATTTAAAGAATTATTCTCAATAAAAAACAAATATTATCATTAAATTTGCATCCGTTTCATATTTATAATAATGAGTAAAGTAAGCTTAGACGAAATAGATCACCAAATTCTCGATATACTAATTGATAATACTCGCATTCCTTTCACCGATATTTCAAAGCGTCTTTTAATCTCTCCAGGAACTGTACACGTTCGCGTAAAAAAAATGGAAGAAGCAGGAATAATTAAAGGTTCATCTTTAAATCTTGATTACGTTAAACTAGGTTATTCCTTCATAGCATACGTTGGTATATTTTTAGAAAAAACTGCTGCAACTGAAAAAGTTCTTAATTCGTTAAAGCAAATTCCCTTTATAACTGTTGCTCATATAACAACAGGAAAATTCAATATTTTTTGTAAGGTTCGAGCTCGTGACACGCACCATGCAAAAGACATAATATTTATGATTGACGATGTTGAGGGCGTTTCAAGAACTGAAACTATGATTTCCTTAGAAGAAAGTATAAATGATAAAAAAAGGTTAATGCATCATATTTTTAATGAATTAAATTGATGGCACGTAAAACTAAAATTGAAAGATTTAACGAAAAAGTTCTCTCTCGATTTCAAATTTACAATAGTTTATTCTTAACTCTTCCATTTAAAGCTATTAAGCAAACGTCATTATTAATGCCTCTTTTTGCTGAACATTGTCGTATACAATACGAAAAAAATTCAAATCCAACTGAGATCCTTAATTCATTTTTTAGTCAGTATGCACCTAATTTAAAGGCTCAAGAAGAGCAGGACTTGCTATTTAATTTTATTCAATACATTGAACGCCAGGTTGTACTTTTTGATGCCATTGAAGATGCAGGGTTTTCATATGTAAATAATATGCATGGTAGGGGAACAATTCGAAGCATAAAGGAAGAGGCTTCAAATAAACAGTTAGAAAAAGAGTTAATAGACTATATTAAACGTTTTAAAGTTCGCATTGTTTTAACTGCTCATCCCACACAGTTTTATCCAGATAATGTTTTAGTCATTATTAATGAGTTATCAAAATCTATTGCTTCAGATGATTTGGATAGTATAAAAAAGCTTCTTGTTCAACTTGGGAAAACTCCTTTTTATAAAAAGGAAAAGCCCAGTCCATATGAGGAAGCTGTAAGCTTAATATGGTTTCTTGAAAATATTTTCTACCATTCTGCAAGTACAATCTACAATTATATTGATGAACATATAATTAATTCAGAAGACCTTGATAACTCAATCTTTGACTTTGGTTTCTGGCCTGGAGGAGATAGAGACGGTAATCCTTTTGTTACCCCAGAAATAACTCTTAAAACCGCTGAGCGTCTTCAATTTTCAATTTTAAGAAACTATTACCGTGATTTAAGAAAGCTAAAAAGGAAAATAACATTTCCAGGTCTAGAAAATCGTATCGAATCTCTTGAAAGTTTAGTGTTTAATCAACTTTTTTACCCAGAGCGGAATAAACATTTCTCCATTAAATTCATTAATTCTGAGCTAAAAATAGTTTTTGATTCTTTGGTAAATGATCATGATGGCCTTTACAAAAATGAAGTTTTAGATTTAATTCACAAAGTGCGCCTTTTCGGTCTCCACTTTGCCAGTTTAGATATTCGACAAGACTCACGAATTCATCACAAAGTTTTTACTAAAATTGTTTCACACCCAGATATTTTGAGATATACTAAAAACTTACCTGAAGATTATTTGAGTTTAAGCATAGAAGAGCGTTGCAAATCTCTTATCGAGATGAGTGGTGATGTTCCACCAAAAATATTTAAAGATGAATTAACATGCCAAACCTTAGAGAGCATTCGCAGCATGCAGAAAATACAAAGTAAAAATGGTGAAAGAGGATGTAATAGATATATAATTAGTAATTGTCAGACTTTAGAAAATATACTTGAATTATTTGCTATGTGCCGCTTAAGTAATTGGAGTATCCCAAAAGTTGATTTTATTCCATTATTTGAAACTATTCCAGATTTAGAAAATGCAAGCAAAGTAATGAGATCTTTATTTAACAATTCAATTTATTTAAATCATTTGAAGACAAGGGGCATGAAACAAACTATTATGTTGGGCTTTTCTGATGGCACAAAAGATGGTGGATACTTTATGGCGAATTGGAGTATCTATCTCGCAAAAGAATCTCTTAGTAAACTTTCCAACGAATTTGGTGTTAGAGTTGCTTTTTTTGATGGTAGGGGAGGGCCACCAGCAAGAGGAGGTGGAAACACTCACGAATTTTATGCTTCAATGGGAGATACTATTCAAAGTGATGACATTCAGATAACAATACAAGGACAAACAATAAGTTCCAATTTTGGCACTTTAGATTCTTCACAATTTAATTTAGAGCAGCTTTTGAGTTCTGGGATTGAAAATCAAATTCTGAATCCAGGAAAAAATAATTTGACAGATGATGACCGTAAATTAATGGATAGCATTGCAAAAATAAGCTACAAAGCTTATAAAGATTTTAAGGCTCACCCTTCATTTGTGCCTTATCTTCAGCACATGTCCACATTACCATATTATGCCAAAGCAAATATTGGTAGTAGACCTTCAAAACGAGGTAAGTCAGATACTTTTAAATTCGAGGACTTAAGAGCAATACCATTTGTAGGAAGCTGGAGCCAGCTAAAACAAAATGTTCCAGGTTTTTTTGGTCTAGGAATTTCATTAAAAACTATGATTGATGAAGGGAAATTAGATGAATTAAAAAAACTATTTAAAAGTTCTAAGTTTTTTCGAACTCTAATCTTCAATAGCATGATGAGCCTCTCAAAATCTTTTTTTAAACTGACTACATACATGAAAGATGATAAAGTATTCGGGGAGTTTTGGAGTCTAATTTTTAATGAATATAATCTTACAAAAGAAGTTCTTTTAAAAATCAGTGGATTTGAGTCTTTAATGGAAAATGAGGCTGCTGGCAGGGCATCCATTAAAGCAAGAGAGGAAATTGTTCAGCCTCTTTTAACAATTCAACAATACGCATTAATGGAGCTGCAAATTTTAAGAAAACAAAATAGTTCTAATTCAAAAAGAATAAAAGATTTAGAGGCAATGGTTACTAGATCACTTTTTGGTAACATAAATGCAAGCAGAAACTCAGCTTAATTTAGCTTTCATAGAAGTCAAATGCGTTATTCAATAATCTTTCGCCAACATTTACATCTATAATAGGTTTACTTATATCTTCTAATAGTACAAAATTTATTTTCCCGCGGTCATTTTTTTTATCATGGCTCAAAAGTGATATAATAGATTGTTTTTCTTCAGATTTAAACATCATTTTTGGAAAGTATTTGTTAAACGTCTTTTTAATATCCAATGCGCTGTCGAAAGGAAATCTGCAGACTTGAGTTGAAATATAAGCTTCTAATATCATACCTATGGATATTGCTTCGCCATGAAGTAATTTTTTTTTATCCTTGTGCTCAAGGAAATAAGATTCGATCGCATGTCCAAAAGTGTGCCCAAAATTTAATATTTTACGCAAATTTTTTTCTTTATAATCTTTTGAAACAATTCTCTTTTTAATACTAATAGATGGCTTTATATGTTTCGAAAGATTAGATATACTTAACAAATTGATTTTTTTTAATTTACACCAATAAGAGGCGCTTGCGATCAATCCATGCTTTAACATTTCTGCAAAACCACTTCTAATTTCTTCTTGTGGTAAAGTTTTTAACCAATTGGAATCAATAATTACTTCTTTTGGTTCTTTAAAAATTCCTATTTGATTTTTTAATGATCCAAGATCAATCCCAGTCTTACCTCCAACTGAGGCATCTACCATTGATAGCAGGGTAGTGGGAATATTATAAAAATCAATACCACGCTTAAATGTACATGCCACAAAGCCACCTAAATCGCAAACAACACCTCCACCAAGATTTATTAAGATAGAGTTACGATCAGCACCTTTTTCAGTTAGCTTATGCCAAACCATTTCACAAGTTTTTATATTTTTATATTCCTCACCTGCGTGCATTTCGATCACCTGATAATTTTTAATTTTAGTTTTTGAAATGAAATTTGATAGACAGAACTTGTTGGTATTACTATCGACTAAAATAAAAACACTAGAGGTTTTACTTTTTAAAAATTCTTTTGAAAGGTCAAATAGACCAGTTGTCCCAAATGAGATTTTTACTTTATTCTTCATGACACTGTATGTTTAATAAAATAATCATTAATTATTTTGAGCAAATAATTAGTACCCAGTTACAAATTTTTAATTTTTTTTAAAAGTTTTTTTTATTCGGTCAAGATTTCTCTTATTTTCTCTGTTTTTTATGCTCTCTCTTTTATCATAAAGTTTTTTACCTTTGGCTAGAGCAATTTTTATTTTAGCAAAACCATTTTCATTAATAAAAACACGCAAAGGTACAATTGTTAACCCACTGTTTTTAACATCTTTGTAAAGCTTCTTAAGTTCTTTTTTTTTTAATAAAAGTTTTCTTTGGGCTTTTGGTTTATGGTTAAATTTATTTGCGAAACCATATTCCTCAATGTTCATGTTTACTGTAAACAATTCACCCTTCTCATTGAATTCACAAAAGCTTTCTGAAATTGATGCTTTACCATTTCGTATTGACTTTATTTCAGTTCCGGCAAGTACAATTCCAGCTGTATATTCATCAATAAGATCGTATTCAAAACGAGCACGCTTATTTTGTATGTTAATTTTTTTAATCACATCACAAAGATAATATTAATCCTTGCTTGAAATAAGTTCACCATTTCTAAAAATAAATGTTGAATCTATGTAATCAAAAATAATTTGTTTTTTACGTTGTATGTTATCAGATAGTAATTCCTTACTTAATGGATTAAGTAATTTTTGTTGTATTATTCTTTTAACTGGACGCCCACCGTATTGGGGATCAAATCCTTTCTTTGCTAAATTTAAAATGGCTTCGTCAGTTACAAACAAGTTTATTGATTTTTCTCTTAGCTTATTTTGGGTTATAGTTATTTGCAGTTTTACAATTTTTTCAATTTCATTTCGGGTAAGCGGAGTAAAAAGTATAATTTCATCAATTCTATTTAAAAACTCTGGACTAATATTTTTTTTCAAATGTTCCATTATGTTCAAAGTCGCCAATTCCTCTGCCTTTTGAAAAGATTGATTATTTTCGAATGCTTTTTGAACTTCATCACTCCCTAAATTACTTGTCATAATTATTATACTATTTTTAAAATCTGCAACGCGTCCTTTGTTATCGGTCAACCTGCCTTCATCAAGAACTTGTAGAAGAATATTAAAAGTGTTGGGATGAGCCTTTTCTATTTCGTCTAAGAGTACAACCGAATACGGTTTTCTTCTTATTGCTTCTGTTAGTTGTCCACTTTCATCATAACCTACATATCCTGGAGGAGAACCTATAAGCCTGCTTATTGAGTGCCTTTCTTGATATTCGCTCATATCAATTCTTGTAATATTATTTTCATTATCAAAAAGAATCTCAGCCAAGGCTTTTGCAAGTTCAGTTTTTCCAACACCTGTTGTACCTAAAAACATAAAGCTCCCTATAGGCCTGTTTTCATCTTGTAGATCTGCCCTACTTCTTCTAATAGCATCACTCACGGCTATCACAGCTTTCTCTTGTCCTACAAGCCTTTTGTGTAAATTCTTTTCGAGGCTTAAAAGTTTTTCTCGTTCAGATTGAATCATTCTTGCAACTGGTACACCAGTCCATTTTGCAACAATTTCAGCAATATCATCATAAGTTATCTCTTCTCTAATTAATGAATTTTCTGATTTTAATTTTGCGAGTTTATTTTTAAGTTCCGACATCTTTAATTCTTCATCTTGAAGCTTTCCGTATCTAATTTCTGCAACCATGCCATAATCACCCTCTCTTTCAGAACGATCTGCTTGAAGCTTCAAGTTTTCAATATTTGATTTTGTTTGCTGAAGGTCATCAACAATTTGTTTCTCTTTTTGCCATTTAGCATAAAGAGATTTTCTATTTTCTTTTAATCCAAAAACCTCTTTGTTTAATAGCATTATCTTTTTTTCGTTTTTTTCTCGCTTTAAAGCAACTATTTCAATTTCAATTTGTCGAATCCTACGATCTAGTGTGTCTAGCTCTTCAGGTTTTGAATTCATTTCCATTTTTAATTTTGATGCTGCTTCATCAATTAAATCAATTGCTTTATCTGGTAAAAATCGATTTCTGATATAACGATTAGAAAGAGAAACAGCACCAATTATGGCGTCGTCTTTTATCCTAACTTTATGATGCATTTCATATTTTTCTTTTATTCCTCTTAGAATTGAAATAGTACTTTCCGTATCGGGTTCATTAACACTAACTTTTTGAAATCTTCTTTCTAATGCCTTATCCTTTTCAATGTATTTTTGATATTCATCCAAAGTAGTAGCCCCAATTGCACGTAAATCACCTCTTGCAAGTGCTGGTTTAAGTATGTTAGCTGCATCAATAGAGCCTTCACTTCCACCTACACCAACTAGTGTGTGTATTTCATCAATGAAAAGGACTAGATCACCATCACTCTTTATTACTTCTTTAATTACACTTTTTAGTCTTTCCTCGAATTCACCTTTATATTTTGCACCTGCAATAAGTGCTCCCATGTCTAATGAATAAATCAATTTATTTTTTAAATTTTCGGGAATATCACCCTCAATTATTCTATGAGCAAGTCCTTCTGCTATTGCAGTTTTACCAGTTCCGGGCTCACCAACTAATACCGGATTATTTTTTGTACGTCTACTTAGTATTTGTAAAAGCCTTCTTATCTCTTCATCTCTTCCAATCACAGGATCAAGTTTACCCTCAATAGCCATTTTATTTAAATTAATGGCATATTTATTTAAAGAGTTATAGTTACTTTCAGCAGAAGCCGAAGTTACTTTCTCTCCTTTACGAAGTTCTTCTATTGCCGATTCTAGTTTTACTTTGGTTATACCTTCGTCTTTTAAAATATTTGAGATTTTACTTCTTGATTCAAAAATCGAAATTAAAAGATGTTCAACCGTAACATATTCGTCTCCTGAGTTTTTTGCAATATTAATTGAATTCATTAACGTTTGGGATGCACTTTTAGATAAATTCTTTGTATTTCCTTCAACTTTTGAAAAGGTATTTAAGATGTTTTCATTTAAACTCTTGACTCTAGATAAATTGACTTTCAATCTATTAAATACAAAAGGTAAAACATTTTCATCCACCTCAATTATTCCTGAAAATAAGTGCTCGTTTTCAACTTGTGGATGTTTATTTTCAAAAGCATTTAGTTGAGCAGCTTGTAAGGACTCCTGTGTTTTTAAAGTAAGTCTATTCAAATTCATAACAATCTTTATTTTGAAAGCGCAAAGTCTATTCCAATCACAATTCTATGTCCTTTTGACATATAAACTATTGTTAATTAAGTCATTATGACATATTTAACTAATATGTAGGTGGTTAAATTGTCTGTTGCTTGTTAATTAATCTTGAATAAATCATTAATATTTAGAAAAATTGATGGCAAAAAGGATATCTAATTGTTTAATTTTGAGTAAAATTAAGTTATGAATAGCGATAGGGCAATATTTGATTTATTAGAAGCTGAGAAGGATCGCCAATCAAATGGTATCGAATTAATTGCTTCTGAAAACTTTACCAGTCCTGAAGTAATGAAGGCTTGTGGATCCATTTTGACTAACAAATATGCAGAGGGCTACCCAGGAAAAAGATATTATGGGGGATGTGAGGTTGTTGATAAAGTAGAACTAATTGCAATTGAGCGAGCAAAAGTGCTTTTTGGTGCAGCTTATGCTAATGTTCAGCCTCACTCTGGATCTCAAGCAAATACTGCAGTTTTTCATGCATTTTTGAAGCCAGGTGATAAAATACTAGGTTTCGACCTATCACATGGTGGTCATCTTACTCACGGCTCACCAGTTAACTTTTCTGGACGCTTGTATAGGTCTCATTTTTATGGGGTAGATAAAAATTCAGGTCGTCTAGATTACGAAAATATACTAAAAATAGCAGGTGAAGTCAAACCACAAATGATCATTGCTGGAGCCTCAGCATATTCGAGAGATATTGATTTTGCTAAATTTCGTGAAATAGCTGACTCAGTAGGTGCATTTCTTTTAGCTGACATTTCGCATCCCTCAGGGATGATTGCTACAGGTCTTTTAACTGATCCTATTCCTCACTGTCATGTCGTAACAACAACAACTCATAAAACATTAAGAGGTCCTCGTGGTGGACTAATCCTAATGGGAAAAGATTTTGAAAATCCATTTGGTCTTACTCTTAAAAACGGAAAACTGCAAAAAATGTCACATATTTTAAATATGGCTGTTTTTCCAGGTAATCAAGGTGGGCCATTAATGCATGTTATCGCTGGTAAGGCAATTGCATTTGAAGAGGCACAGCAGCCAAGCTTTAAAAAATATATGACACAAGTTCGAAATAACGCTAAGGCTATGGCTAATTCTTTTTTAAAGTTAGATTACAATTTAATATCTGGTGGTACTGATAATCATATGATGCTAATTGATCTTAGGAACAAAAATATCTCAGGTAAGGATGCTGAACTTGCACTAGTAAAGGCAGATATTACCGCAAATAAAAACATGGTTCCTTTTGATGATAAATCTCCATTTGTTACTTCTGGAATTAGAGTAGGAACAGCAGCTATAACTACACGAGGTCTCAAAGAAGACCAAATGGAAGAAATTGTAAATATGATTGACCGGGTAATTTTAAATTATAATGACGATTTAACTATAAGTGAAGTTGCTAACCAAGTTAATTCTTTAATGCATGGTAGACCTTTATTTAATTCTTAAAAAATTAAAACTTTGACAATATTTTAACCTCAAACATCCTATTCCAATTTTTGCCAGTTACAAAAAACGTTTTACGCGATTTATGGTATGCAATACCATTTAGAACATTTAACTTTTTGTGTTGTTTGACTTTTTCTTTAAGTCCTGAGAAATCAACAACCCCTTCGACTCTTCCTGTTTGAGGATTTATTATAACCACAACATCTTTTTGAAATTGATATGTGTTAGCATATATTTTACCAGAAACCCATTCTAACTCATTAATTTTTTTCAAAGCTGATTTATTTGTAACTACTTGAATTCTTTTTTCTTCACTCAAATCAGTTGGATTTAGAATCCATATATTTTCGCTACCATCAGATTTGTATAGCTTATTTCCATCATTACATAATCCCCATCCTTCTTTGCTGTCAAAATATGGAAACGATTTGATCATTTCTAAATTTGTTTTGTTATAAATAAAGCCTTTTAAAGATTTCCAAGTTAATTGGATTATTCTATTATTTATTAATGTAATGCCTTCCCCAAAAAATGCATCATCTAATTTTTTAATTTCTATGATTTCACCAGTTTCATAATTAACCTTTCTTAAAGTCGATTTTCCATTAAGTCCTGTACTTTCATAGAGATGGTCTCCATCGAATTCTAATCCTTGGGTATATGCTTCTATGTCGTGGGGAAAAATATTTATTATTTCATACTTATAAAGCTTTGGTGGTTTGTCCGATAAAAGTGTATAAACTATATTTCTTTCAAATATTTTATCTCCCTTTCTTAATTTTATTTTTATAATATACTCACCTAAGGGGTCAGTTTCCAAAAATTTATGTGTTTGGTTAATCTGCTTATTATTTAAGTAGTATGAAATATCAAAATCTTCAATTGATGTTTTAACAGTTAAATTCAAAACTTTCTCGAAACTACCTTTATTGCCTTTTACACCAGTTGAAATTTGAATTTTTGGATCAGTATTGCTGCTACAATTAAGAATAAGTATTGAAATAATTATATTTAAAAAAAACTTCATTTTATTTTATTTAACTTATTACTTTAGATTGTTTGGCAAATTAAGAATTTAAAATCATTGTTGATATCAGACTAACAGTTTAT
>CETK01079415.1_pt1 | contig 20824 bp, 30 predicted proteins | sample 361431 | NCBI WGS metagenome assembly CETK01 (sample SAMEA2622452, study PRJEB7988) | marine metagenome | biome: marine biome (ENVO:00000447); feature: surface water layer (ENVO:00002042); material: "saline water (ENVO:00002010), including plankton (ENVO:xxxxxxxx)" | depth 5 m | reverse complement strand
TTTAAATAATGAAATTAAACATATTCTGGTTTAGAAGAGACCTGAGACTGACCGATAACAAAGCACTAAATGCTGCGTTAAGTCAAGGTAATGTTTTACCGATATTTATATTTGACAAGAGAATACTCGACAGGATTGATAAGGATGACTCTAGGCTATCTTTTATTCACTCAGTTTTAACAGAAATTAATAAAAAATTAAAAAAACATTCATCGGGAATAAAAACCTTTTATGGCGCACCGCTAGAAGTTTTTGAAAAAATTTCTTTGGAATATGATCTTGAAAATGTTTTTTGGAATAAGGATTATGAACCATACGCAATAAATCGGGATTTAGATGTTCAAAGTTTTTTAGAATCAAAAAAAATTAATGTTCAAACCTTTAAAGATCAAGTTATATTTGAAGAAAATGAGGTGATGAAGGACGATGGAAAGCCGTACACTGTTTATACGCCCTATAAGAATAAGTGGTTGAGCATATTTCATCAAAGCCCTTTCAGATATGAAAAAAAATCATTTTGTAATTTTGATGGATTTATTAAAATAAAATCTCATGTGATAAGCCTAGTTGATATGTGTTTTACGAAATCAAAAATTAGAGTTAGAGATTTTAATTTTGAGAAGATATCAGATTATGAAAATTATAGAGACTTTCCATCAAAAGACTTCACATCATATTTAAGTCCTCATCTAAGATTTGGGACGGTTTCTGTAAGAATGTGTGTAGATATTGCAAGAAACAAAAACTCAACCTTCTTGTCAGAGCTTATTTGGAGAGAGTTTTTTATGCAAATATTATTTCATTTCCCTCACGTAGCGCATTCATCCTTTAGACCAAAGTATGATAAAATAGAATGGTTAAATAATAAGAATGATTTTGAAAGATGGTGTAATGGAATGACAGGTTACCCTATAGTTGATGCTGGGATGAGGCAACTCAATGAAACAGGCTACATGCACAACAGAGTTAGAATGATTACTGCTAGTTTTTTAGTTAAACACCTTCTAGTTGATTGGCGATGGGGTGAAAGGTATTTTGCAAAAAAATTATTAGACTATGAAATGTCATCTAATAATGGAAATTGGCAATGGGCTGCCGGAACAGGGTGTGACTCTTCTCCGTACTTTAGAATCTTCAATCCAATATCCCAACTTAAAAAATTTGATTCAAATCTTGAATATGTTAAAAAGTGGGTGACAGATTTGAGAGACCCGTCTTATCCAAAAGAAATTGTTGATCACAAGTTTGCTAGAGAAAGGTGTTTAAATCAGTACAAAATTGCTGTAAAATAAATATTACAATGAAAAAAGTAGTGGTATTCGGGGCAACAGGTCTTACGGGTAGACAACTAATCAAAATCTTAAATGAGGACCCAAGCTTTCAAGACATACTTCTCATTTCAAGAGAGAAAATTGACAACTTAGATAAAAAATTTAAAATTGTAATTACTCATGATTTTAGCATTAAAAATCTTTCTAAGCTGGTCAAAGGTTGTGATGTTGTTTTCAGTTTAATAGGCACTACTCAAAAAAAAGTTAATTGGGATAAAAAAAAATATAGGGATATAGATTTTAAAATAAATTACAATATTGCATCAGCATCTAAAAAAAATCTTGTTAGAAAATTAATACTTGTTTCGTCTAGTGGCGCAAATTTGAAATCCCAAAACTTTTATTTAAAACTAAAGGCTGAGATTGAAAGTGAAATATCAAAATTAGAAATTAAAAATTTTGTAACTCTTCGTCCTTCACTTTTATTAGGTCGAAGAAAAGAATTTAGATTTTTTGAAAAAATTGCGCAATTATTTATGCCAATGATATCCTTTATATTGCCTAATGAATATAAACCAGTTAGTGCATTTAAAGTTGCAAAAACTATGGTTTATGTTTCTAAATTAAATCAATTAGGCAATATTGTTATTTCAAATAAAGACATTTTACAAGCTAATTAGACTTTTTATTTTTTATAAACCTATATAAATAAAGAAAAATAATCCCACCAATATTTGAAAACCAAACCAAAGGGGTAGACCACGACATTCCATCAAATCGAACGTCATATAAAGGCCAAAGAATTGGTGTAGGAAAAAACTCAGCTGTGTGAAAAGGAAAGTCTAAAACTATATGAAAAGGCCATGCTAGCATGGCAAAGGCCAGTTTCTTATTAATAAAAAAATATACAACTACAACAAAGATGAGCGCAATAACTAAGCTGTGCGTTATATCGTATAAACTATATACATAATTTGGCAGCTCTGTTTCAATACTTACTCTTACTTCAGAATTACTTTTGTTGAATATGTTTATTAAAAAATAAATGCCAAAAGAAAATAGGTCAGGAACGACGCCAAAAAAAAGACTCCAATAAGGTTTACCTTTATAACCGAAAAGACCTCGTCCCCACAATGCATGACTTATTGTATCCAATTTTCTTAAATTTTAATGTGTTTGTATTTTGATATCACGAATTTTGGGTGATGTATCACTTTTTTTAAATTGTTTTTTTAAAAGCTCTAGCTCCTCAATCGTATAACTACTATTATAATAAGGCAAAAATGATTCATATTCTTCGGTCCCAAGAGTCATTGATTTTATTAGGCTTAGCACATTATTTGTAAACTCATTAACATCATTGCTTAGATTTATTTTATATCTACGGTTATTATAAGATCGGAGCTCATTCTTTTGATTGTTAGTACAAATATTACAATAAAAGTGATTTGTTAAAACCTCCCCGCATGTCATGTTACTTTTTTCAAATTTAGTCTCAAAGTCTGAGGTTTTAAAAGTTGTAAAAAGAGTCCGTTGATTATTTTCAAAGCTATTATTGGGATTTATATAATTGCTTTGCAAAAAGTTTTCTTCGTAACACTCTAGTGGTTCTTTTTCTGTGCAGCTCAAAATTAAAAAGGTAAAAAAATAAAATACTTTCATTTATCTAATTTAAGTTTTTGTAGCAAAAAATTAATTATTGTTTAAATAAATAATTTACAATATGTACTTTTAATTTATGAGAATTATTTACTTAACTCTTTTCATTTCAGGTCTATTATTTTGCCAAGAAGACAGCTTCGTTATTTCAAAAATTGAAAAAAATATTTCTAATAATATTTCTTTCGGATCAAAATTATACACTGGAAATAGATTTTTAGATCAGAGAGTTTTTAGTAGAGAAGGTGTATTTTTAAATTACAGCTTTAAAAGAGATAAAAAACTAAATGACAAGCTAACTCTTTCATATAAAATTGACTTTAATTTAAGTAATGCATTTTCAAAAAAAATAACCGTTTCTGAACCATTACTGGACATTTATTTTACAACCAAAATTCCTAACATCTTATCATCGTATGTTTTTTACAAAATTAGCTTTATACAAAAGCTTACAAATAATTTATACCATGAGATAAGTTTAAAAACAAGGATATTTACCTTTTTTTACAAAAAGGGGTCTCTTCTAAAGCCAAGTCTTCATTCCTTTGGCGGCTTTATTTCCCCTGAACAAAATGGCAGTTTGCCGGATTTGGAAAAACCCACCCAATTCAGTTACTCATTAAGCCTCAAACCAAACAATAAACAAACCTTTAGTCTTGCATTTATACTAAAGAATGAGTGGACTATTAGAAATGCAGCGGAGAATAAATATTATCCGGGCCTACTACTTAAAACAACTCGAACTTTGAGTGAAAATTGGAAAGCGCCATGGCGAAGAAACTAGTCTTAGAAGAAATAACCCTTTTTTTCAACGCATCCATTGTCATAAATTAGAAAATTTATGCCACTTGAACGGTCATTTATCTTTTGTCCTAAATTGTTTGAATTATATATAAGTTTTTTTTCATTTGACGAACAATCTGAAACAATCAATCTTAATTCATTTATGTTATTATCAATCCAGTTTATTCTTTGATAAATCCAAAACTTAATGAATTCGATTTCATCTTGGTAGGTGACTCCAAGTTGGTAGTTTGGCCAAATCCAATCACCCAAATTATCCCATTTTTCAAAGTTTCTGTCCTTAGCCGTATCTAGAAGATTACTAATACTATCTATGTGGTTATAGATTTTTCCAACGTCTAAAACATCAGTTCTGAGCTCAAACCATCGCTCTGTTAGTTTCCTTCTAAAAGAATCGTTCTGAATTAATTTAATCCAAAAATCAGGGATAGAAGTTCTACAAGTTGTTTCCTCATTGATAACCCAACCATTAATATTTGATGACCTGCAAAAATCAACATTTCCAAAAGACAGATTATAGTCCCATACAGGTCCAACAGAAAATTCACCACCTAAATTCAAGCTTTGTTTGTTAAAAAAAAGACTTAAACGGTAAGCATCTACGTCCTTACTCAACTCACTAATAATAATATAGTCAATAAATGACTGAATATTAATATTTTCTATTTCTTCAATATCCAGCATGTTATATGACAAATCATGAATGTCTTGTTCCAACCTATTTATATAGGTTTCTATATATGTTTTTTGTTCCTCGGAAATTTCGTCAGCCTTTGGATAGTGATATTGAAAGCACACATTATCACCATTAAAAGTTTTAAAATTTGAACACCAAGAAGAATTTGGTTCAGCTTCAGTCAGTTTATCAATCTTAATAATATAACCACCGCTGTCAATGGTTTTATTGAACTCAGGAATGTTAACACGATTTGTATCTTGTTTGATTTTTTCAGTCAGTACATAAATTCCCATATACTCTGAGTTGATAAAAACCTCGCAATATTTAGTTCTTGGAGCATAATAACCCATTTTTCTAGAAATCTCATAACTCAGAGAATTTCTTAGTAAAGTTTTGTCAGAGTAGGGGGCATAAAGTACCCAGTCATTTTCATCAGGTAGACCCAGTATAGAAATATTATTATTTTCGCCAGTACTGGTTTGTGTTTCTAAACTGTAAGATTTTTTTGGAAATATTTGTTGCGAAGAGCTTCCCCTCATTTCTATGCTGATTTGACCATTGTAATCATTAAAATTATCGTTTGAGTTGTTTGTTCCATCTTTATTATTTATGATACCCATTTGACAAATTATTCTAGGATTATCTAAAATAGTTTGTCCCCCAGTATTGATGAAGACTATCGGTAGGTTTGACTCAATTTCTTGACTTAAAATTAAAATAGGGGATAAGCAAATAAAATACAACAGTTTCATTATTTATCAATTAGCTATAACCCTACTATATTCAATAAACTTAAATTTGCCAAAATATGACAAATCTTTTGTGTTTAATAATTTACAGAAAAGTAAAAAAATACATAATTCTTTTTTCATAGAATTAAATAAACATTAAATATTAGAACTACAAGTGTTATTAAAATAGTCAGTATGTGTAGATAGCGCCACAACCTTTCGTTTGACTGATCTTTTGCCCTGTTTATTGTTGGTGTTATTAAAAAACAGAACAACATTAATACACAACTTAGTAAGCTTATGAAAATTTCTTTAGAAAAAATCAGCAAGCTAAAATACATTAGTACAGAGTTAATTAAACATAAAACAAACACAACAATAAAGAATTTTGGCCAAATATGTCTTAAAAACTTACTTGCAATTTCCTTACTTAGTACTCTATTTACATCTGGTGCAATTACAAGTGATTGGAACAAAATAATACTTATAACCCCGCTTGTTATTATTATTGATAACATTTCAAGCATAACTAAATATTACAATTATTAATTTATTTTCTTTTTGCTTTTGCAATTTCTTCGAAATTAACATTAGTGTAAGAAAAGCTTGTTTCATTTATTAAGCTTTCTCCATATTTTAAAGACCAATCCTTATGAAGTGCAAGATCCATGTGAGTAGGGGGGATTATATTAAATTTAACAGAGTAATTATCATTGATTGCTCCAGGAAGCACTATATTTCTTGCATAGTGGAAATTGTCAATTAAGTTTATATGTGGCAAAAGGTCTATAAATGTACTTATTCCAGTTCTTTCATTGGTTAATTTAGCGTTAATATATAGATAAGGAATAAATCCATTTTCAACAGCACCCTTAGGAATATCTATGGAATCCCAATTTACTCTCGCTTCAATATGAACGTTTGTTTCATTCTCAGCGAGATGCATTTTTATAGGCATTATATGATCCTTTACAGCACCTTCAAAAATAAAAATTATGCCAGGCTCAACTCTTTCTTCGCCGATTATTAATTCTTGGGAGATAGATAAAAGGTTAAATAATAATAAGATAATAATTGTTTTGTATTTCATATGTTTAAAATTATTCAATTGTGTTTACTGTTACTATTCCTGTCATGCCATTTAATGCGTGTCCACCTACGGAACAATCGTAATTATACACTCCAGGTGTTTGAAATGTATAAGTAAATATAACTGCTCCAACTTCAGAAGTGATATCAGAATTGAAAACCTCAGGGTTATTAAAGGGCTCGTTATTCAATGAGTTAATCTCACCATTTACATCGTGATGCCCTCCATCATTAACCCACCTAACAGTTTGACCAACATTAATAGTTAAATTTTGCGGATCATAGTAATAGTTCCCAGCAAAAACGGTGTAGTCAGCGTTAACATTGTTGTTATTTTCCGTGTCATTTTCGCACGAACTTAAGATTCCAATCAAAAAAGTTATAATAAAAAATCGTGTCATTATTTTTCCATTTTAATTTTTCCTGATACAAGTAAAAATATTACGAAAAGTGGTAATATAGCCATAACAGAATGAATGTAACACGTCACACCCGGCATTGGAGAGATATCAGGAAGTATTACTCCAGTTAGATTGATTACTGAGAAAGAGAGGCAAATTTTAATTCTATCCTTCATTACTGTTAAGCTATCATACTTGGCTTTGACAGGTACGGCAAGGACGGATTGAATAAGCCAGAGGAATGCTACAAATAAGCTTGTTTCATTGTTTTCGTTTATAAATTGATTAATCTCAGCACCAAATACAAGAAGTCCATAAATAAAATATCCTGTTAGAAAAATTTCTCGATTTTTTTTGACTAAGCCAATTACAGATAAAAGACATAGTCCAATTACAACAAATATCAGTGGGTTCATATTATTTTTTTTTTATGTTTTACAAATATAAGCTTTTACATTTAGTATTTTTGAATTCTAATTCAAAAGAAAACTTAATGGAAAATAATGTCTTTAATTTTTTTTTAGGGGAAAAATCAAAAAAACAAATTGAAAAAGTTTTACTTTTTATTGCTCTTTTTTCTTTTATCATTCACCTTGCTGTTATCTATTTAAATAAGTCAAGGTTGCTAGATTTTAGTGACCCATATCAACTTTTTACCAACCCTATTACTGCTATATATACTCCTTTTTCATTTATTCTCATATACGAGATTTATCTTTTAATTTATTATCTCCCCAGGTCAATTACAACCTATATTTCAAAACAATATGAAATTATCACTTTAATTGTAATAAGACGAATATTTAAAGACATCTCGAATATTCAAATCGAGGAGAGTTTATTTACCAATCAAATTAATTTGCAAATATTCATAGACTTGGGTGCAGCAGTAATTTTATTTTTTCTCATATTTTTATTTAGAAAAAATACATTAAAGAGCTATCACAAAGTTGATAAAGCAAAACTGTCACAGTTTATAAGAATAAAAAAGTGGATAGCAGCCTTGATGATTCCAATACTCTTTTTCTTGGCATCTTTTCAGTTTTATCATTGGTTGTACGAATATATTCAAACCAAAAGTATTGTATTAGATATCAATGCTATCAATAATATTTTCTTTGATGAATTATTTCAGGTTTTAGTTTTGGTTGATGTTTTACTTCTTTTGTTTTCTTTTTTTAATTCTGATCTGTTCCATAGAATTTTAAGGAATTCAGGATTTATTATTTCAACTATTTTAATTCGCTTTTCATTTCTAACAGACGGTCTTTCAAATGTAGTTTTAATTATTTCAGCCTTATTGTTTGGTTTATTAATACAATTAATTTACAATGCATGTGAAAGAAATGAATTATTTAAAAATTAAAAACTGTAAACTTACAGTACTCACATACGAGTGTTGATAACATCTTAGAATCAAAATTTTTTGAGCAACTCTATATTATATAAATAAAATATATTTGTCGTCTAATTATTTAAATTATTAAACTATGAGAAAGTTATTTTTTACCATTTTAATAGGATTTATTTCATCAATTTCGTTTTCACAGGAAATGCCGGACTATACTATTGGTCTTGGCTTAAGTCCCTTTGGAGGCTCATTAAATTACACATACCATAAGTCTCAAAAAACCTCAGTTAATGTAGCAGTTGGTGGATTAATCGAGAGTGATTTAAGCGATTTTGCTAGTGATCTTGACATTGATGATGATTTTGTGTTAAAATCAAGCAGTGGATGGATGGGTATATTTGTACATCACAGACCATTTGAAAATGCGCAATGGGCCGCATTTGTAACAGGATTTGGTGTTGGTTTTATTGAAAACACTATTGAAGTTTCACATGAAGACCACATGGATGTTTATACTGCACACTACAAAGAAAACCCTGTTGGTTATGTTGGTTGGACTTTTGGATCAGGCCCTGTAAAAGGATTTAATTATTCACTTGATCTGGGAATGCTATACACGTCTGGACCTACAATAAATGGCCCAGGGGAACATAATGAAGCAATAGCAGAGAGCTTTTATTTTTCTAATGCACTCCCAAATATTCAAGTCACACTTGGATATGGTTTTTAGTATAAAAGACTGTTAATTTATAAAATTGGGGAGCTGAATAAATTTATATTTTGCTCCCTTTTATTTTAGTTTGAATTTTTTCTCTACAGAACCATCATTATAAATTTCTAGAAACATCTTTGAATTAGAGTAGTTTTTTCCAATTACATCAAATACTTGAACTAGCTTTTTGTCAAAACTAAAATCGTTGACAGAAATGTTACAGTTCAATTTTCCTTCAATACTAAATCTAGAAACGAAATTCCAAATCTCATTAGTTGCATCTATGTCCATATTACCAAAAACACCAGGCCAGTCATGATCTCCACCAATAACCTTTAGCTCTTGTACAGAAGAACAGTTATCTCCATTCAGCCACATCTTTCTTTCCACCGTACTGCCATCGTTAGGTGAAATGTCCTCAACATTTGTTATAACAGGAGTTGCATCAGTATTATTATAGCTAGACCAAAAAGTTGTAATATCGTTAGCAGACATGTATAGGGGCATATCGCCATAAGATAAGCCCTCATAAGTTGAGTGAGGGTTTTGATCAACAGTTCCAGGTATGAGCATTATGGCAGTCGGGTGAACAGGTGAGCATGTACCCCATCCATAAATATCATCTCTGTAGTAGTCATCTAGCATACTTCCCGAAACAGCAGCAAAAGCCGCAATTCTACTATTCAGTCTACATCCTAATTCGTAGGAAATAATGGCCCCCTCAGAATAGCCACATGCATATATGCGTCCTTGGTCAATATCGTACTCTGTACTTAGCTCGTTAATAATTGCTTCAATAAAAAAAATGTCATCGTGATCTGTTGGAGCTTTATGTATCCATGAAGTGGTACCCCCTTCAGGATCTATGGCGCCCTGAGGATAAACGGCAATAAAATTTGCAGTATCAGCAAGGGGTCTCATATCATTAGCTTGAATAAAGTCAGAGGCGTATCCACCTCCGCCATGAAAACTAAATAACACAGGGACTTCGTCTCCATCTTGATAAATCTCAGGAACATATATAATATATTCTCTCTCAATGCCATCAAAAAGCATAGTTTCAGTAATTTGTTGTTGAGAATAAATAAACAAAGGTATTAGAAAGCAGATTAAAATTTTTTTCATAAGTAATTTCTAAAGATTAATGGAATAAATTTAGTTATGTTATAATTCAATTTTAATTAAATTATTTTGGTCAAAGATAATTATTTTGTTGAAAAGATTTGGTCTTAGTCAGTTAAGTTAAATTGAATAGGGGTTGAAACATTCATCTTAATTTGATAGGCCTGACCAGCTGCCAAGTTGCCAACATTATTTAAATTGTAAGTTGGCCAAAATGCATTACCCCATGAGTCTTTCAAAATTTCAATATCTGAAATGAAATTTTGGAACGCAATATTAATACTAATATCTGTAGGGCTTAGACAACCGATTATATTCCAACCTTCATTAAGGTATATTATTGATGAGAGGGGACTGGGTTGTCCAATAATTTTTAGCGTGTCGTCATTAGTCATTTTTATTTGATAACCAAGTCCAATTTTTAAGCTATCAATTTCGTTTATACCGAACTCAGGCCAAAACACATTTCCGTTACCGTCTTTAATTATGTATATGTTATCTATGTTGTTAGAAAAAATTTCTTGTAAATTGTTTTCATTAGGTGTGATGAAAGTAGAAATCAACGACCATCCGCTTTCAAGCTCTATTTCGTGGGAAACATTACAATTTGGAAGATAGCTCAGTTCATCATTATAATAATAGTTTTCAAACATTGGATAATTAGCACATGAACAATTCTCGTCAAGATTAAATTTAAGCAAATCATTATGCATCGTGTTCGAATCTTGTTCAAACCCAGAGGTTAAATAAACATCACAGTTTATCACAAATGTTCCAGGGGCCCATCTCGCTCCGCCGGGGTGCGGTGTCATTTCGCTCCAGATACTGTTGATTGCATCATATTGCCAAAACTCTCCATAGTCTAAAGGACCGTGATTATCTCCATCACCACTTAGAATATATCCTTTGTCTTCAAAAGAAAACTGAGTGCCAGCAACCCTTCCCTCACCCTCAAAGTTGTTAACCTCGATCCAGTTGTCGTTCTCATGATCGTATTCATAAAAGTCATTATAAATTGTCATACTACCATTTTGATTATTGCCGTGACCAAAGCCAACAAAAATTTTATTACCTGCAGAAAAATAATAAGGGTGATGTCTGTCTCCATATTCAAAATACGATTTCTCAGACCAACTGTCAGATTCGATATTGTACTCCCACCAGTCCCCATAATTTTGATTAGTACTACCCATTCCAACATATATTTTATTGTCCAGTAATATCATAGCAGGATGGTTCCTTCCTTGTCCAGGGAATGGGGTTAACTCTACCCAATTATCGTTTTCCATATCATAGCGCCACCAATCAGTAGGATATTGATTTTGGAATTTGCCAAATCCAACAAATGCATGGGTGTTATTAGACACACCATAACCATAACCTCTTGGGCCACCAGGGAAGGCGCTTACTTGAGTCCACTCATTATTGAGTGGATTATATTTATACACATCGTCAAGATATTCACTACTACTACTTTGTCCAGCCATAACAAAACCGAATTGATTATTTGAAAATGTTATTGGGTGGTGTCTACCTGGACCAGGATAACTTGAAAGTTCCACCCAGTCTTGACCAGCTAAAATCAAAGGAAAAAGTAATAAGGAGTATTTATAAAAAATATTCACGAAGGGTAGACTTATATTTTATTTCAAGAAACTAACCTAGTTTTCTTTTAAGAACAGAATTTAATTTTTTTTCATTGGTTCCGCCCCAGCTCTCTAAAACTGTTTTGTTATCATACAAGTAAAAATAAGGATAATAGGGCGGTTGAAACTTTTCGGGCATTGTTTCGCCCATAAGAGTTCGGAAGCCGATTTTGTAATTTTCTGTTGCAGTTTTTACAATTGGTTCGAATTCTTTGCAAGGCATACATCCCTTTTTTTTTATCATTACAATTTCCATATTAATTTATTTTATCTTTCGAGCTGTTAAGCTCAGGATCATTTTCGTTTTGTTTTGACTGGGCGGCGTTAGCAGTATATATGTTGTAAAACATTGTGAACATGTATGCACAAAATATAATTAGTCCAATAATAAACATAAATATATTATCCATAATAAACTATTTATTTGTTATTTCGTCGTTGTCTTATTACAATAGATAATGCAAGGATTGAGGGAACCCATATTCCAACAAATATCCCTTCAAGTTGTTGTCCTGAAAACCAAAGGCTTACAGAGTATAAAAAAGAAAGAAAGGCAAGGATAACTGGATAATATACCATCCAAAAGTTTTTCAGATTTTTCATATTAATATGTCATTCTTATGTTAAGTTCAAATTCATCATAAATCAAGTTGTCACCCAAGTCACTAAAAAATGAACCGGAGCCATATCTCACGTCAAATTTTGATCTATCAAGTGTTAGGTCAGCGCTAGCTACTCCATTTTTCACTGTTGCAGTAAAAGTTACATCCTGCGTTATTCCTTTTATTGTTATTTTGGAATCAATCTCATATTTACCATATCCTTTGTAAGAACATTCAATAAGTTCTATTGACGAAATAGGATGCTTTTTAGTATCAAAAAAATCAGATGAATTTAAGTGCTTTTCTAATTGATCTTTATAATTTCCCTCTAAATCAGTGCAAACAATAGATTGCATGTCAATGTCTAACTTTCCTGAGATTAACCTTTTCTCTTCAAAGTGTAGATGACCGGATCTTATAGCTATTTCACCTTCGTGATTTCCTCCAACTTTAGAAGCTTTCCATATCACTTCGCTTTTTTGTGCGTAAATATCATTAGTTGTGCTATTGGGACTGTGAGTGTGTTCTGTTGTGTTATTAGATTTTGCCCTGCAACCACAATTTTTACATGCTTGTGATGGTGTTATATTTAATAACATCGCAGACAATAATAAAATTAAATATTTAGTTTTCATTATTATTTTGTATAAAAATTATAACACAAAGTTATACAAAAATATTTATCTTGTGCAAGTATTTAGTGTTTCTTTAATATTTAACAGATTAGGCGTGATAAAAAAAAGGCTTCAATTAAAGAATTGTTTAGTATGTAATAAACCATTTAACTGGAGAAAGAAATGGAAAAGAGACTGGGATAATGTTAAATATTGTAGTGAAAAGTGCAGAAGAAATAAAAAAAGCAGTGAAAAAAAAAATAAATATAGTTTGGATTAAGCGAGATATAAGGACGCAAGACCACGAACCATTATATTATGCTGAAACGCTTAATGAAGATTATTTAATCATATATATCTTTGACTCTGAACTCTTGTGTTATGGAGATTTAAGTTTACGTCACCATCAATTTGTTTACAGCTCAATATCAGATGTTAATGAAAAGTTAAAAAAATATAAAAGGTCAATAAATATTTTTTATGATTTGTCTAAAAATATTTTCAGATACTTGGCTGAATTATATGACATAAAAAATGTTTTATCCTACAAAGAAGCTGGGATTAGAGCATCATGGAATCGAGACAATTCTGTTCAAAGAGTATTTAATTCAAAAAATATTAATTGGATTCAATTCGATAAGCAAGGAGTTAAAAGAGGAATAAAAAGTAGGGACGGTTGGGATAAAAATTGGTACTATTATGTGAATCAAGAAATTAAACAAACTAATTTTTCAGTTTCTGATTTAAGTAATAAGTTTGAAAAGTTTTTATTGCCCACTAATTTTAGAAACCAAATTGCCAATTATTCAAACTCATTTTTAAAAGCTGGTGAAAATGAAGCTCACAAAGTTCTAGAATCTTTTGCGTTTGAAAGGAATTTAAACTATTCAAAATATATTTCAAAGCCCTTGAAAAGTCATAAGAGCTGTAGTAGATTATCACCTTATCTGGCATGGGGTAATATCTCTGTAAGACAAGCATATCAACAAATTAAAAGAACTGATTCTAATATAATAAACAAAAGATCTGTTAATGCTTTCACTGCAAGATTAAAATGGAGATCACACTTTATCCAAAAGTTTGAGTCTGATTGTGATTATGAGAATAAATTTATTAATCGGGCTTACGAAAATATTAAGTTTGATGAAAATACATCATTTTTACAAAAATGGAAAGAAGGATTAACAGGCTACCCACTTGTTGACGCAACAATGAGATGTTTAATTGAGACTGGATGGATTAATTTTAGAATGAGAGCTATGTTAGTTTCTTTTTTATGTCATCATCTTAATCAGGATTGGAGAAATGGTATATATCACATGTCAAATATGTTTTTAGATTATGAGCCGGGTATTCACTATACCCAATTTCAAATGCAAGCTGGCCTTACAGGTTTTAATACAATTCGAATTTACAACCCTATTAAACAGTCTATCGAACATGATAGTTTGGGTGAGTTTATAAAAAAATGGGTGCCTGAACTGAGAGATATGAATTCTTCTGAGATTCACGAACCTTGGCTACACAATAAATGTTATTCCCTTTTCGATAATATAGATAACAGCTCTAAATATAACGACCCGATTGTGCCTCCAGTCAAATCTGTTGTAAAGAGCAGACAACAATTATGGAGCATAAAAAAAAATAAATTTGCGAAATCAGAGTCAAAAAGATTAATGGCTCTTCATGTTAGAAAAAGAACTACCAGATTAAAAAGAAGTTAAGCTTAACACTAACTTCACAGACCATAGTATTGTTCTTATCCAATTTGTATTGATAAGCTTTTGTATTAATTTTTTTTCTTTCCTATTTGTCAGTCGCTGATGTACTGGAACCTGTATAAGAAAAGTACTAATCCATATTAAGCAGGTTATTAAAAACATTGCTGCAGTAACTTTGTTTTCAAAGTTTGACAAAAATAAAAATGAGATAATTAAAAACTCTAATACCATGATTGGTCCCACCAAATAACCCATCCGTTTCATATAATTTTGATGAATTGTATGAAAGTTTTCACTGTAGCTATCTAGTAATGGATAGTTTACGAATTGCGTCATCAGTATTATTCCTAGTAGGATGCTATTCAAAACAAGGTTAGAAATTAATAAATATAATGTCATATTACAGTTGTATTTTTAGTATATCCGAAAACATAGTAGTGTAACATGGCGATAGTTTTTCCCTCTTAAAAGCCCATTTTCTATTAAAATTACCCGATGCTAGGTGAATTTTATTTTTACCCATTTTAGAATTAAGCAGATCCACAGATTTCATTATTTGTTGTCTCTTTTTTCTGTCAATTGTATCAAACAAAGATGTTTGAATACTGCTCTCAGGGGAAGTGTTATGTACAACAACACCGGCCTTTTTGTAAGAGTATTTTGGGTTATGAATTTTAAATAGTGCTTTATTTGCCCTGCTAACTATTTCAAAACTATCGTTGGTTGGTGTATCAAAATTTAGAGTTATACTTGGGAAGTGTTGAGGAGAGTTTAATTTAAAGCGATTTGTCATTAGAAACACAGATATTTTTGTGCAACAACTTTTTTGTTTTCGAAGTTTGTAAGCACAGTTATTAGCAAAACTGCTCACTATTTCACTTAAGTAGCTAAAGTTTTTTATTTCTTTGCTAAAAGAACGGGAGGTGCAGATATTTTTTTTTGATTTATAACCACTCTCCAAAGGATAGCAAATTTCACCCTTGAGTTCTTTTTGTAAACGCAGACCGTTTACAGAAAAATTCTTTTTTATCCATTTACTATTGGCATTCTTAAATTCTAATGCTGTTTTTATATTGAAGTAGCTTAGTTTTTTACCAAATCTTCTTCCAATTCCCCAGACTTCTTCAATAGGAAACTTTTTTAGTATTTCATCGACCAGGGAATCATTATTTATTATGAATATGCCATTAGAGGTATATTTCTTTGCTACATGATTAGCTATTTTGGCTAATGATTTAGTTGGTGCAATGCCTATAGATACAGGGATACCAGTCCACTGTTTCACTTTTTTCTTAATGTGAATAGCCCTATCTGTATCTATGAAGTCGGAAAAGTTTAAGAACGCTTCATCAATGGAGTAAATTTCAACTTCGTCTACTTCAGACTTTAATGTATTCATCACTCTTTCAGACATATCCCCGTACAGAGCAAAATTAGTTGAGAAAACATTGATTTTGTACTTTGAAATAGTGTCTTTAATTTTAAAGACAGGTGCACCCATTCTGACGCCTAATTTTTTAGCCTCATTACTTCGTGCAATCACGCACCCATCATTGTTAGAGAGGACTATAACTGCTTCATTTTTTAATCTGGGGTTAAAGACTCTTTCGCAAGATGCATAGAAATTATTACAATCAGCTAGTCCTATCATATGAAGTGATGTATTGCATGAGCTACTACCCCAAATAACTCGAAATCCATTTCTTCAGTAATTTCAATGGCCTTGTAATTAGAGTTTTCGGGCTGTAAAAACATTTTGTTAGTTGTTTTTTTTATTCTCTTCACAGTAAATTCTCCGTCAAGAAATGCTACAACTATACAGTTGTTAGTTATTTCTAAAGACCGGTCTACAACCAGGAGGTCTCCGCTTATTATTCCTGCATTCTTCATGCTATCTCCAACCACTCTCACGTAATATGTAGATGACGGGTTATTAATTAAAAGATTATTTAAATCTAGTTTCCCGTCCATGTAGTCTTCAGCCGGAGACGGGAAGCCAGCTGAAACACCTCCCTCGAAGTAGGGGATTTTTAATGACATTGATTTGTCGGCAACGTATATTTTTAACTCGTTCGAGTTATGAATTTTTTTCAGCTTCATTAGAAGGTTAAAATTAACTTAAAATCAGAGTATATGTAAAGTTTTTTATTTTGATTTGAGCTAGGATTTACTCGAATATTGAGAATTCTAGGCTTCCCTCTGGATTGTCGGGGAAAACACTTGTATCCCACGATTTGGTCGCTTGATTGTCACAAGTGCCATCTCCATAGTCAATAGAGGCTACCCACATACCATCTGCATCGTAGTACTCAAATAAACCGTACACAGGTGTCATCAAGCTCTTATCCCATTCTTCGAAATAACATTCTTCCTTTTGAATTGGGTTGACTTCAGTTTCTGTGTATCCGTCATTTTGAATGGCAAGTCTCACTTGCGCACTATTATCGCTACACTCTGTACAAGTATTGTTTTTGTCTGAGCTGTCACTTTCTTTGTCACAAGAGACTAGTAAGATACTGGCGATTAACGTAAATGCGAATAAAATGTAAGATGAACTTTTCATAAAAAACTATTTAATTAAAGTTAAGAATTTTTGTGAAATTTTTAATGTTTTGAAACAATCAAATTCATAACAACTGTGAAAACTAGCCCGAATAATGCTGATTTAGCAATCAGAATATAATTAATATAATCTTCAATACCAGAAATAGCCTTGTTAATCACAAATAAGTCAACTAGTGGACTTGCAATCCAAAAAGTTATTGTGAGTATAATGAATTGATTAAGTAGTTTTCTCATATCTAAAACTTTAAGTAAATATAAGCTATTATGTTAGAACACTTAATATTTATCATTGCTGAATTAATTTTGTAACTTGAACATATGAAAAAAGATGACATTTCACGTATTGGAAAAAAAATAAATCAGCTTAATAAAAAGATTCATCGAGCAGAAAAGCAGGGAGATCATAATAAGGTCTGGTGGCGCACAATGAAGTTAAGTAAGTTAAAAGAAAAATTAAGCAATATTTTAAGAATAAAAAACTAGATCTTTTTATAAATTGCGTTTAACTTTTTTTGAAATTATGCCCTTAAATTTCCTTGGAGCATCAATAAACCAATTGCCTCTTCGACTGATTTTTACAAAAAAATCTCTTCCACCATTTGGGTTTTCAAATCTTGCTTCAACAGGTCGGTTTCTATATCCATATTCATACTTGTAACTGTCTTCAATCAACCTCCATTTACTGGTCTTGTAATTATATTTAAAGAACATATATCTTTTGTTATTAGCTGAGTTGAAGGCTTCGCTGAGAAAAAGTCCTGCAATAAATCCACCGGTAAAGTTAAGGTTGTTAGAACAATATTTTTGTCCGTGAAAATTCTTATAGTGTTTTTGGCCTTTGACGGGAATAGATGTTACCAGTGTGATAGCTAATGGTATTATTAAAAATCTTTTCATATTTGATTAATTGTTAGTTTAATGGATATACATCAAAGTTTGTGCCAAAATTAGTTTTAGCTCATCACCTTTAAAGATTGTTGCTTTATTTAATGATTTAATATGAACTTTTTCGTAGCGAAACCGTTTTTATAAACTTCGATAGATAAAGTGTGGGACTTAATATTCTTCCCAAGAATGTTATATCCTTTAATTAGACCTGGGATGGTAAAATTATGTGACTCGAAATTTAAACTCCCACAGTCAATTGACCATGCAGCATTATCATCCTTAATAAAACAACCTTCATTATTACACATAGTTTCAGCTAAACTGGCAAAATCAACATCCCAGACAGTAATACAGTTAGCATTATTATTATTTGAGTAGAAAAAGCTCAACAATGTATTGTTTGAAATATCAATATTACTCAGCTCATTACTTGAACAATCAAAGTATGAAAGATCAATATTGTTTGAAATATCTATTTCGGAAAGTAAGTTATTTGATGCGTTCAGTTGATCTAGCTCAATGTTGTTACTTATTTCAATACTAGATAAATTATTAGAGCTGCAATTAAGTTGTTTCAGAAAAGTGTTGTTTGCCAGATTTAACTCACTCAAAAGATTATTACTGCAGTCCAAATATTCTAGAAATTCAAAGTCCTCGATTCCGGTTAAATCACTTATATTTTTGCTACTTAGATCAATACCAGCTAAAGAATAAATAATTGAGGTTAAAACATAGTTGTCGAGTGTGTCATCTACACCAAGATCAATCAAAACTTGCTCAAAGTTATCATCAGGGATGAATGTTTGTTGGGCAGATATAGTTTTACAAAACAGAGTTGTAAAAAAAATTATTAGAGCAAACTTATTCATCATATTTTTTTTTATCAGGAACAAACTTTAAAGACAAAGAGTTAACACAATGTCGTGTGTTCTTTTTAGTAAAATATTCTCCATAGAATACATGCCCAAGGTGTCCGTTACAATTGGCACAAACTATTTCTATTCTATTCATGCCAAAGCTTCTATCTGGAATTTTTTTTACAGCATTTTCAACTTCTTCGTCAAAAGATGGCCATCCGCAGTTAGACTTAAACTTACTAGAAGATTCGTACAGTTTGCTGTCACAAGCCTTACAATAATAGTTACCCTTTTCATAAAAGTCATTATACTTCCCAGAAAATGGTTTTTCAGTCCCTTTGCTTATAATTACATATTTTTCTTCATCAGTTAATTCCTCAATATTCTTCATTTTAAAATCATGTTTTTGTGCTACAATCTCAGAAGGTAAAGTTATAATAAATAATGCAGAAACTAATTGTAATAATTTACTCATAAAATTATTTTAATGTTAAAATTAATTTTACATCTCCTCTGAGATATTTTTTGGAGTCTATTGGAACTTCTTTAAAATTATATTTATTGTAAAGCTCACGAGCTGTCCTAAGTTTTCTATTTGATATAAGAAAAATTTCATTGTAACCCAATTCTTTAGCAAAATCAATGCATTTATCCATCAGTTTTTTGGAAAGTCCTAAGCCACGAAACTCTTTTTTTACAGTCATTTTAGCTAGTTCTAAAGTGTGTTTTTTATTGGGTATCATGGCAACTGTTCCAATAACTTTAGTCTTATGTAGTAAAAAGAATATTTGACCACCCATCTGAATTATTGATTTTTCGGGCTTCAGCAATGTTTGATTGTCAGCCTCCTCAAGTTCCCAGTGCCTTTCAATCCAAGACTTGTTTAAAATATAAAAGTCGTGGTTATATTTTGATTTATGTTCGACAATTTCAAATGCCATTTTTTAGAATTTTATTTTTTTTGGTTTAACCGACTCAATGGTTATATCAAGCAATTCACCAAGGTCGTTTCCTTTGTATGGTTCAAGAACAATTTCAAATGATGCAGCTAAATTTTTATCAACGAAAAAAAACTTGTTTTCAAAGTCATTAATTACTTTTACAAATTTAAGGCCATTTAAATGGACTATACCCCCTCGCGGGTTTTTGCTCAAATAATCATCAATTAAAATGGCTTCATTACTTGAATTATTTACTTGCTTTTTGTTTTGATAAATATTTTTATCAAGTTTTTTTATTAGAAGGTCAAGACCATCTAAATACTTAAATTCCTTTATTGTAAATTGAACATTATTGGAATTATCATAGCAGTTGTAAAATATTTCTCCATTCTCGTAATATTTTAAAAGTTTACACGGACAATAAATTTCATAATGTGAAACTGTGCCAAATGTTTGAAGTAAATCAGACTGACTACTAGACCATAGGGGCAGCAAAAATATAAGAATTAGTATTCGCATTATCAATGGATGTGATGTTTGAATCGATCAACCCCGAGTTCAATTAACTCATTTGCTTTAAAAAAGTCAAACATACTGCACGCGTTTCTTGGGATTTTAATTACTAAATCTGGTTTATTTAAATCAATAGAGTCGGCAATAATTTTGTCTTGCATAATTTGAAATGTTCTCGAAGTTATATCAAAATAGCTTCCAACATTAGAGCTTGATGGCTTAGTATATTCCTCTAAATTTAACGGCAGATACTGAGAAATTGCTCTAATGTATTTGTCATAATCAACATAATAGTTGGGTGTAGGTTTTTCTTTTTTAGCTTCAAAAGCATTCACGTCTATACCCACTAGTAAATCATTTTCCTTTTTTTCAACAATTGATAATGGCAGGGGATTTAAAATTCCTCCATCAACTAGCATTTGGTTTTCTTTTTTTATTGGAGTAACAATTGACGGAATTGATGATGAGGCTCTAATCGCTTCAAGCAAATTGCCTGATCGAAATACTACCTCTTTGTGGTTATTTAAATTAACAGCAACGGCGGAGAATGGAATTCTCAAATCTTCAATATTTACATCACCAATTATCTTTTTTAACTCTTCAAAGACTTTTTTCCCCTTGAGAATACCCCGACTACTGAATGTAAAATCCATTAGTT
>CETK01002537.1_pt1 | contig 20923 bp, 28 predicted proteins | sample 361431 | NCBI WGS metagenome assembly CETK01 (sample SAMEA2622452, study PRJEB7988) | marine metagenome | biome: marine biome (ENVO:00000447); feature: surface water layer (ENVO:00002042); material: "saline water (ENVO:00002010), including plankton (ENVO:xxxxxxxx)" | depth 5 m | reverse complement strand
ATCAGATACGATACCCTCACCTTTTGCCTCTAGTTCTTTTGCAAATGCTTGAATACCACTATCAATGGTAAAACCTGAACCACTACCTACTTTATCAGGTGCTAAGTTATCTGTTGTGTTTTGAAAAGATGATTGACCATCACCTGCATTAGGTAACAGGTTTCCAGATGTAGCTGTTTCTGCTAGACTATTTACGCTTACTAAAGTTGTAAGGGTTAATATCGTCAGCGAAGCTATCAATCTTTTTGTATAATTTGTAAGGCACATATGTTAAAAGGGCAATCCAAATAATAAGGTTAAGGGTAATAGGATCCATCGGTTATTCTTTACTTCGGTGGATTTTGTTTCATAAGGCTTTTTTTTTGAGCGTTCTCTTTCTCAACTGCCTTATCAACTTCATTCCACTCATTGCTTGCTTTCTCTTCTTCTAGTTTTTTTAATTTCTTTTGTACTTCTTCTAATTCTTTTAATCTAATTTTTTCTAGTTTCTTTGCTTCTTCTTTATTTGCTTTCTCAACTACTTTTAAATTCTTGACATACTGGTCATAATCTGGTCTTAACTTGTCGTATTTTTTCCATTGTTCAGTTGCAGCTTTACCAATTTTACCTTCAAATGGGCAAGGTGTACCTGATTGTTCCATTGCAAAGAACACTCTAGGGTCTTGACATAAAATTGATACAGCAGCCACTTTCATACCAAGGTCATTTAAGACTTTAGATAACTTGATACGTTCACAATTCTCGTCTGTTCTATATGAACCTGCTGATACACCTACACCAAAAGTTGATATACCACCTGACATACCTACTACGCAAAGGTCTTGCGACATTGCTGACATACTAGGTGCTGATGATTGAGAGGTAACTCTTGTATCGCCAGAGTATGAATTATTGTTAGTTGTAGATGTGGTGTTAGAAGATGAACCGCTTTGATATGTAGTGGTAGATTCTTGCGAATACCCACCTGATATAGTGGTATTACTTCCTGATGTATTAGTTTGTGAGTTAGTCGTAGCCCCGCTAGAGGTAGTGTCAGCCCAAGCGACTTGTTGAAGTCCCATAGTGAAGAATAACAAAAGACCAATTAATAGTCTCTTCATTTATTCTATGTCCTTTTATCAAGTGATTTATCTTTTCACTCAATAGTATTTATAAATCTTTTATTCTAAAATTAAACTTTTTATACTCTTCTCACCCATATATATTTCCGTGTTCGCCTTTGACCTGATACATTTGTATTGTATAGAACCTTTTTCTTTTAGTTGCCTCTCAGCTACCCGCTTTCCCTTCAAGCAGGCGCTCATAGATGGTTGGATTCTATGCTCCTTTATCTCGTGGTTTACGAACATCAATAGTGCTATTACCGTTTCTACCATAATTGTTAATGTGTACCACCGTTCTTGTACACAATCTCCCTATTTGCGTCTTTTAATTTTTCAATGTCCTGCGACATTTTCTCTACTTGTTTTTGTAAAAATTCTATATTCACCTTGTTGGTCATATTCTGCTCAAGATTTTTCTCAATCTTTTCCACAGACTTATATAAATCCTCTATCAACATAAATTGCTCCGAGTCGGCAGGTAAACTTCCCATTTCTCCACGAGGCCACTTGATTCTAAATTCAGTATTCTCTTCTAAATCCCTTGTCATTAATTCTAATTCTGTTGAGTGTCTATTCAATTGCTCTGTTATACCAAAATAACTCCACACTCCTATTGCCACGGCTCCGATTATGGCCAGCATATTCCGGACCGGCATAGAGATAGCGGTGTTATCTGAAATATCTAATCTATCTTTACTCATTATTCTCCTTTTCACCCTCACCCTCATAGTATTCTTTATACTTATCAAGCAAGTCGTTTGTATGTTTTAAATGTGCTCTTATTTGAGCGAAGTTTTTTGCAATCATTTGAAAGTCTTTATCACTTAACCCAAATATTACCGGGTCAAGACCTTGTTCTTCCATCTTTTTAAATACTTCATCTGCATTTTCTGAAGTAATTATAATCCATTTTAACTTCTCTAGTTCAGGCATAGTAGGCTTGACTAAATCTAGTTTCTGCCTAGGTACTTCTTCTTTGAATATACTTAACTTTTTAACGCCTGAACAGCTAGTTAAAAATAAAATTACTAAAATACTAATTATTATACGGTACATAATTCGGGTTCGCTATTGAGGGACACTCTCTGTTAATTTCTGATTTTTTAGTTGCGTTGATTTCTTCTTCAGTAAGTGGTGCCCCACCTGCTATCTCAACACACCTTAATACTTTATCACTTGCTCCATTAATTATTCTTTGTATTGATTCTGTTTTCTCTAATGCAAGTTTACCAAAGTCTCTTCCGTCTTTGTTAAACCTGTTATCTAAATCATTTATATCTTTTTGTAAAGCATTCACCAATTCATTAAATTTTTTATTTGCTTCTAAAATCTCTTTAAAATCTTTTTGTTGTTTTTCTATTAGTTGTTTCTGCTCTGATATGGCAGACTCTAACTTGATTTGATTTGCTTTTAATATAGCATTATCAGCTTTTAATTTAAAAACATAGGCGCCGGCGCCGGCAAGGCCGGCAACCATAACACCTATCATAATCATTCTCATACTTCCAAACATATTATTTTTTCCAAAATTTTAGTTTCTTTGCCATAGCAGCTACGTCTTCAAACTTCTCATTGACGTACCAACCAGCAATAAAACCTACTATAAAACCTATTGTAGTAAACATATTACTCTCCTATTTTTGAGTTTCTTTTTCTATGACCATTCCAAGCCACGAAACCACCCAACCTTAATGACCAGTATGCTAACCAATTCATAACGTAAAAGCCATTTACTTCTATATTAATATCTCTAAAGATTTCATCTGCTCTCTTTTGAGATATTTTTCCTAATGTATCTCTTTTATTTGCTCTTAATAGTGTTTCATATTTATATGCATAGTCGTGAACAAGACCACCCATTAATAAAACACCAACTGGCGATAAGAACGTATGCAAAAATTTAGGTATGCTAGCACCATCAAATTTAAAACCTGCTGGTACAACGTATTTATTTCCGTTTAAAACATATTCCCAATCGTTTGATATTTCCCATTGCCTAGTTCCTAATAACCATAAAAGTATACCTTTGAAAAAACCTTTACCTTTTGTTTTGATTGGTAGAGGTTTCATTTCTGGCATAGCCGTGTAAGCAAATGTGTGGCATTTTGCTCTCTTCTTGTCAAACATATTAATAATAAAACCTATTATTATAACTGCTACGACAATTGACCATTGCCAAAATTTCATTGCTAAACTAACTAATAACTCCATATTAATCCTTACTTTTTTTATTTGTATCTATATATGTCTGATAAACTTTGTGTGCCTGACCAAGATTCTTTTTCTTTTCAGGATCCTTTGCTCTTTCACTTGCAACTTTAGCTCTCTGCGACATTGCAATTGCAGCCTGCATTTTGTGAGCGTGTGTTTTACCAGAACCTTTTATTTTACTTACAGACTTTCTGGCAGTTTCGCCATCTGTAAATCCTAATCCGTGAATAGTACCTTTAGGATTTTCATCTGTATATAAGTCAGAGTGTTTATCTGACCCAGCAGGTTGACCTTTTTTTCTCGGTACTCTGTTTGTATCATTTTTCAAACTAGCCATAGGTTTATAAGTTCCCATACCTTTACCGCTTCTGTAATTGGCATTTATACCTACTGCTCTCTTTGACCTATGTTGAGCACCTCTAGGTGGATAATCACCTAAACTAGCCATAGGTGCCAAGTGTGAAGTTGGACCTACGCTGAAACCTGATATATATTCTTTAAAACTTTTCATACTTTAGATTTTTCTCTTAAAGTTTTTTTATCCTCTTCTTCAACAATTTTAATTTCTTCTCTAACTATACCCGATAACTTATCAACTTTTTCATCAAGTTTATCTAGTGTATTTAAAACACCTTTTAAAACTACATTATTATTATCGTTATGTTCTTTTATATTACCACTCATTCTTTTCATAATCAAATCTCTTAAAACATTTTCTGCGTCTTTGTTTTTCTTTTGATATTTGTTATGAGATTTTGTTAATGGGTGTTTCGCATTAGGAGCCATATCAACTCCACCACCTGCAACTGAATTTGCTGGTGCGTCTTCATCCATCTTATTGATGATTTCATCCATCATATCTTTATAATGTTTGGGCATATTCTTTCTCCGATATTAGTTCTCCGCCTAAATCATAAACATCAACACCAAAACAAGTCATATATGGCTCTTGTTCAAAAATCATAGAAGGCACTTCGCCCTCTTCTTTCAACAAGTTTTCATATTCGCCTTGTTCTTTTAAATACATAATGACACCAGATTCTATGGCGTCTTTATATAAAGCTAAACTATTATCTTCTTTAATTAATAGTGCTAATGCAACTGCAAAGGAACCTAGTCTTGAACCTAAACCTACCTTTTTTAGAATACGTTTTAAATTAAATACAAATCTATGAAGTAAAGTATAGTGTTTCTTATCACTAACTTTTTTTATCTTCTTGTACTTAATTAAAACATTTCCGTCTTTGTCAATAATGCCTCTCTTAAATGCCTGCGTTTTTTCAAACGGAGTTATGAGCATTTTGACAACACGATAAGTTATTAAAAAGTCAATACCTCTACTCATTATAGTTCCTTTAACATATCTTTTATTTTGTTATCTTCTTCAACCTCTTTTAATTCGTGAGGGTAAAGATAACCTAGATAACCACAAACCGATTTTAGTATAGGCCAATATTTTTTATCAATCTTAAATAATAATAAAGTCATACAGGCCTCAGCACCAAAAACATTATTTAATAATATAATATGATTTAAAATAAGTCTTATTTTAATTTCACCTATTGTCTCATACTTGCGAAACAATCTTTTGAGATATTTAAATCTCTTTATATCATCATCAAACTCTTGTTGTTTTTCAAGAGTAGGGTTGTCATAGTTATGCATTGCATATAACAACCAGTTTTGCTTGGTTATCTGTTCAAACATTTACACTAATTTAGCGTAAACTTTAGACATTCCTGTTTTTAACGTTTCGTACTCTACTTGAAGTTTTAAACCGCCTTCTTTTCTATGAGAAATACCATCATCATTAATATCAGAACCATCTACGTCCTTGCCAAATCTTCCTCCACCAAATTTTACTTCGGTTGTAAAGTTACCTTTATCGCCGTCCGCTTGTTGGTTCGGCACAAAAAGACCAATTTTCATTAAATTGTTTCTGATTTCTTCAACAGCGTGTTGAGCAGTCATATACTCTTTCATTGCTGTTCCACCAAGAAACGCATTAATTCTTTTTAAAACTTCGGGGTCTTGTACATTGTGAGGACCAATTGAGCCATCTTCAAATGAAGCAGCGTCAGGAGTTCCTACGTGACCACCGTCAAGTGTTTCCTTTATGTTTATGTGTTGTTTAAAAGTTTTCATTTTACCTTTCCTACTTATACTTATCTGATTTTCTTTTAGTACCATCACTACGAGCAATCAGACCTTTTGCCTTGAGGTGTGCCTTGTCTGTGAAACCTGCCTTACCTGCTTTATGACGCCTCATTGCGTCAGCAGTATTAGGAGCTTTCTCACCTAAAACATCTTCCTCAAAGTCTTTCAAATTCTCATCTTCTATAAAAGATTTAAATTTTTTCATTTTTTCTTTTCTTCCTTAACTACTTCTTTATTTGTAGCTAACGTTATTAAATTTGTAGAAAATTGTAAGGCACCATTTAAAGCATTTAAGTTTGCTTTCATAGTTCCTAAATCAATCTCTACTTTACCTATCTTATCTTTCAAATCATCAAAGTCTTTTCTTAACTTTACTCTTTCAGATTCTAATTCTTCAATCGTTATAGACATAATTTACTCCAATCAATTATTAGGCAGTTGTGCCTGTGTTTGCTAAAATATTCCAAGAACCATTTTTAAAGAAACATATTGCTGTCTTACCTGCACCAGATAAAACGATACTAGTATGTCCTCTTAAATTGGCTGGAGTTATTGTAGCTGCAAAAGAACCAGACGTTGATGTATTCAAAAAGATTTTAATTTGACCATCACTACCGTTTGCTAATGAAACAGAGCCTGCTTGGTTTGTTGCGTTTATTTCTGTTACCGCTGAGGTTACATCAGCCGCTGAGACCGTTGAACCGTCAGTTGTAATTTGTTGTGAAGCCTGTTTTAATCCAAGAAACGTTGGTATGTTATTGAATATAGAGCTTGCACTTACTTTTTTGTTGATTGGTGTTCCGCTTGGGTCATCCACTACGTGGAATAAATCAACGGATGCTAATGCGTTACCTAAATCGGTAAGCTGTGTGATTTTCTTATCTGCCATTTTTTTCTCCTAAAAACCCTTATGGGTATGCTACTTGTACCAGTTGATACAATCACTTTGTTAATATATTTATAAGGGTAGGAACATAGTCCCTACCCCTATGTTATTGATTATTAAGCGTCAGCTGAGTTAGTCAATGCGACCAATGTCTCAAACTGGATTCTTCCTGCTCTACCGCCAGAACCAGTTGTTTTTAGGTTCCAACCTGCGTGTGCAATTTTACCAGATTGTGTTTCTGTGTCTTTAAAATTAAAAAGACCCATAGTAACCCCTGATATAAAGTTGTTAGCAGTTGTATCACCGAATAAATCAGTTCTATTTGCTGAGCTTGGTGTTTTTTTGATGTAAGCCACAGCCCATAAAGGTGCTCCAGCGGCCTCATCTTTATTTGTCCAAGATGACATAGTATTCTCTCCCTATTAATGTTTGTTAATGGTACTCAATTCTTAATATGTACCACTATTTATAAGAAAATACTATTTTATAGGAGGTTTTTGAGAAGTCTTAAAGTTCTTGAAGTGTCACCATTATGGACAATACCTTGACCACCTCTGGCTCTGAAGTCATTGACGTTTTTAGGATAGTCGTCAATTAAAATTGAATTCTTGTCTGCGAATTGTTGTTTTTGTACTCTTCTTACTAGATTTATTTTGTTAGAAGCTACGCCTAGATTTCTAGTTGCCCAAAACTTTTTACCTGGTATACAATTCTTATCATATGTATCTTCTACATACGCTGATAATATTTCTACGTCTTTATCTTTTAAGAAGTTCCAGAGTTGTTTACCGCCTGACAACCAAGGCAGTTCTCTCCAGAAATTAGGGTTTGCTTTAATCTTACTCCACTTTTCAGATTTTGTGCCTTTAGCCCACTTTGTAATAGACATTCCTGTTTGTCTTTCAGCACCTTTTACAAAGTCGCATAAAACACCGTCCATATCACAATATATTTTTTTCATAGTTGTCCTTTATACTATTACTATATCATATCTGGATAATATGGCAAGCGATTATTTTTCTTATTTTTCGTACTTGATTTCTGGTTCAGTTTCAACAGGAGTTTTCTTTAGTCCAGTCATTGTCTCTTTAGACTTTTCTTTCGCCATTGATTCTGCTTTTGCTTTATATCCTTTATCTACTTTGTTAAAGAAATCTTTTTTTTCTTGGTCAGACATTGAAGCAATACCTTTGCCAGTTTTTTCAAGTTCTTTTTTAAAGAATTGTGAATAGGCGTTATCTTTTAAATGCTTAGATACTTCATTAATAGATGACTCTAAACTGCCTTCTTTTGATTTAAAATATGACATTATTTTCCTTTTACTTGTTTTGCTAAATCTTTATCAGCACCACCCCAAGTTCCACTTGACTTGGTTACAAAAGAATTAACACGAGCTAAAGCCCATTGTACTTGCGTTGCGCCTGGTCTATGGCCACCTCTCCAAGCTGCCATACCTCTATCATATACTTTTTTCAATACACCATAAGGCATACCAGATTTTTCTGCCTTCTTTTTAACAGCAGATATGCTTTCATATACAGCAGCCGCTGGGTGGTCTTTTTGTTCTTTTCTTGGTTTCATACCTTGTTTTTTTAACCTCTCTATATCAGCTTCGCTAGGTGCATTTTCTTTTTTAACAGGTGGATTATTTCTACCCATTTTATCAATTGTAAAACCTTTCTTTCTCAACTCTTGAGCTTTCTTTTGTATGTCTTGTAAAGTTTTACCACCTTCAAAGCCTGCGTGTTTACCGTATCTACTATAAGAAATCATAAAAGGGTCTATTGCTTCAGGTACACAATTAGGAACCATCTTACCATTTTTCTTTTTCATACCTACTCTTTTATATCCTGTCCAACAAGCTTCAAACATTTCTTCGTCTAGTTCTTCGCCGAATTGAATATTTTTTACCGTAAATTTCATATTTCTTACTGCAAGTTTACTTCTTGAACCACTTGAAATAAAAGGTATGTTTTCTTTACCTAATTTTTGTAAGTCAGAGTCTTTAAACTTATTTAAAATATTCATAAGTTGTCTTGCTCTGGCAGCTGAAATCTTTTTACCTCTAAAAGGTTCGTATTCTTTTTTAAGAGTTGCAATCATTTGAGGTGAGATACCTGCCTCTTGTAAATCAACATCTTCTTTCTTTAAAATCTTATCTGCAATTTCGTGACCTTTTTTAATTGTTTTCTTTTGTAAAGGTGGTTCGTCATTCATTACTTTTTTAGCCTGCGCCATACCTATTGCGTAAGCGTCATCTTTTTTCATTTCTGTTTTCAATGCTTTAGTTAATTTTTGATGTTGTTGTTTGTGTAAATCACTTGCCTTTTTTAAACCTTTAATTACATCTTTAACTTTAGGTTCATCTTTCTTATCTAAATCGTCTTTCATATATGAATCGTAAACTCCTTTGTAAATCAAATCACTTGCATAGTCATTAAGTTTATCAACTTCTCTATCAGAAATCATTGAGCCATCTTTCTCTATATAATTCATATATACAGATAAAATAGATTTAGACCCTCTTGCTTGTGCTTGTTTGACCGTTTTATTTAATTCATTACCAAACTTTTTAACAGCATCCTTAGGACTAGAAGCATTGACGTCCATTTCACTATTGCCGACATATCTATTATCAGCACCACTATCTGAATCTACTTCGTAATTAATAGTATATTTTGCCTCGTTTAAATCTTCTTTAAAATTTTTATATTTCTTTTCCATTATTAACCTGCCTACGTAATCTAATCTACTTTCATCCATTTTTTGAACATTTTTATTTACCGTAATCTTTATGTAATCATCAGTTTTTTCAATCTCCATATCATCTTTATTTAACTTAACACCTTTTTTTGTTAGATAATCACTAATTGTTTTCATATCTTGTTCAGCTTGTTTCTCTTGTGAAGAATCATATTCCTTGGACATTTTAAGTTCTTCACCGTCAAAGTCAACATCAACATAACCGTTCCCAGTTATCTTGTCTGCTAAATTTTTTTGTATTGTTTCTCCAGAAGGAAGTTTTGTTGTTTTTGGAGGTTTAACCTTTTTTAGATTAAGTTTTTTTACTAATGATTGTATAGATTCTATTGAGCTATTTACTTTATAAGATTTAGTATAACCATCGTGGTCAGCATTTTCATCTGTACAAAATTCTATTTCACCTTGTATTTCTGATATAATATCTTTTACTTCTTCAACATTTGTACCAGACAAGTTATCATCCAAGTTATCTCTTATTTCATCAAGTTGTGATGAAACTTTTTCTAAAGATTGTATAGTTTCTATAACTTCAGGTCTAAAACCTTTAGAAGGATTTGACATACCTGAACCAGGATTACCCTCTGTTTTATCAGAGTCTACCATTTTTTGTACAATTTTCATTGTATTTGCTAAATCTTGCCTAAAGGTTTTTAAATTTTCACTATGAAGACTCTCATTACCTGGTGATACACCCCAATTATCATCAGCACTAGCGCTATCACTAAACATATCAATAGCTTCATCTGCCTTTTTTGCAAACTCTAATGCTTTAACTTTTTTACCAGAATATTTTGCTATCATATCTTGGTAGTCTGCTTGTGCTTTTTCTGGTTCCATTTCAGCAACATAACTACCTACACTTTCAATGTCATCTGCAAGGTCAGAAAGTCCCATTTCATTTGCTTTATCCATAGCAGCCTGAAAAGAAAACTCATCATCAAAGTCTAACTCAATAGTATCTCCGTCTTTTGTTTCTAGTTTACCGTCTTCAAGGTCTTTTAAAAAGTTCCTAGATTTAATTTTTGTATCGGACTCTTTATCTCCACCTGTATCTTTTTTAGGTTCGTCAGGTTTTTTGGCAGGTTTGTCATCTGTTGGTTCATCATTTTTACCTACTTTTACTAGATTATCACCTGAAGTTTTGTGAGTTACCTTACCATCTTTACCATAACGACCAAATTTCATATAGTTCAGACCCATTGCTTTTGCTTTGTCAGAAGCAGCTGACTCTTCTAAATCTTTTTTATCACTTGCAAGGTCTTTAATCTTACCTGATTCTTCTTTTTTCTTTTGTGCTTCAGCTTCTTTTTCCATCTTTTGCTTTAGATGTTTATAAGCAATACCAACTTGTAATAATGGTTCTCCTGTTTCAGGATTAACCATCTTATCTTGCGCTGTTCTAGCTCTTTGTGCTTGTTTCTGTGCGTCTGTTTGTGCTTTTTGTTTTACAGCAACCGTTTGCTCTCTACTTTTTTCTAATTCTTTTTTAAGTTTATCTATTTCTGAAGATTGGTCTTCTTGTTCTTTTACTTCAATAGGCACATCATTATCTGGTGCTACATCATCTTTTTTCTTTTTCTTTTCTTCATCAAATTGTTCAGAGTTAGGTGTATTGTTTTTTACATCATCAATAAACTCTTCTAAATCTTTATCTTCATCTTCTTTTATTTTTTCTTTAGCAGGTTTAATGTCTTGCATATCTTGAGCAGAGTCAACTTCTTGTTCGCCAAGTATTGCTTTTACCGTTTTTACAGCGATGCCTAATTCTTTTGCAATCTTAGCCGCTGACGCACCTGCTTTTCTCATTGCGTCTATCTCTGACATTCTACCCTCAACAATACTATTTTCAGCAATATCTGATAAGTATTTTATACCTGCGTCTTTGATTGCACCTTGAGTAATAGTATCCATATTCTTAATCATTTTAATAACAGCGGGGGTCACATCATTTTTAGTTTTGAATTGCCAAATCTTTTTGATGTTTTGAATTTGTTTGTCGTTTAATTTAGATTGTAGGTAGCCAACTTCATTAAGTTCTACCTCTGCCATTGCCTCTGACATTAATTTTCTGTATCTACTAGTCATTAGTTATTTACCTTTGCTCCCGCTCTCCATTGGTAACAAGACCAATATCTTGCTTTCCATTTTGGTCCTGGATTATCACAATTGTGCCTCGCTCTAAACGATTTACGTCTAGCCGGGTCGTCTCTTTTAATACTTAAACCTGTTGTATCACCAAACGATACTTTGACAACATTGCCTTTTTCGTTCTTTACATATACATAAAACTTTTTACTACCACCTCTTACCGGGTCGTTCAATTTGACTTTCTTGCCTTGATATTCTGCCTCTTGTAATGGCTCTGATTCGTGTTCAAATATACACTCATCACACTCTTTATCATAGCTCTCAAATTCTTTAAAAGTTTTCATTATAGTTTCTCTATCATTTTAGCAACAGCCTCTTTCAGCTTTGCTTCCCATTGTTCTTTATAACGTTCCCTATATTTATTCATTGTGGACTCTGTAGCCGCCCACTCTTTTATATCTTTTTCAGAGGGTTTATCTGTCTCTCTTTCCAAGAAACCTTTAACTCTCTTAACTTTAGGGTTTTCACCACTTCCTGGTTGTGATGGTTTGTAAGTAGGGTTTTCAAAACCTGGATAATCTGGTTCACCTGGCGTTATGGTTGACGTGTGTTTGTAGTAGTCATTACCAATATCTGTACTTTCTTTTACCCTATTAATTAATTCATTCTTAAATTCACCAAACATCTTCTTATACTTTTGAGTATGAATACTTGGTTTAGTTTTAGCACCTTTATCGCCTGGTGCTGGTTTGTTATCATTTTTTGTTGTATCTTTTTTTGCGAAATAGTCTGCTCTTTTGTTTTTAGTACCCTTATCCATATCTTTGTAATATTTTTTAGGTTGAGTACCTTTCTTTTTCTTAACGTCTTTATCCTGTGGCTGAGCGTCTAAATCTTCTTCTATCGTTGATACGGCTGTGAAACCATAGTCAACATCTGTATCGTATTCTCGCACTTCTACCTCTCTGTCTGCTGATATAGGAACACAATCCCATATCCAAGCTTTGTGTAAATTGTTTTTATTATCTTCTAGTACAACATAGTTAGTTCCTTTTCTAACTACTTTACCAGTAATATCTTCTTTAACATAATTGACTTTTTCACCTACATTAAATATCATTTCTCTAATATATAAATCTCTTATTTGTTGGTGTTCAAAGTCTTTAAATGCTACAACTTCTCTAGTCTCACCTGTGTATTGAGCGGCTAGATTCATACCTTGTCTGACTGCTTTCATAATAGAAACAGCGTCAACACCTCTAGGTAAACCTCTTCTAAATGACGCTATATCTTTATTTGAAGCGGCTGCTCTCATTTTACTTGCTGACATTCCTGTAGCGCCGTCAGCATCCGGGTCTCTTTCACCAGCAGAGACAACTGATATATTTTCAAAGTTATAATATCCGTGTCTTGATTTTACATCATTATACTTTTTAATTATTGTATCAAATTCTCTTACTCTATCGCTACCTACAACCATTACTATGTTGCTATAGCCTTTTTTATATAACATTGTACAAATATCTAGTATCATATTTGTAGTGTTTATTTCTATATTTCTTGCGTGTCTAGGAAACATCTTTTTCATTATGTCTAGTTTATCTCTAGGCGATAATGGATTTTTTCTAGGGTCCTGACTTCTACTTAAAAATATTTTGTAGTCATCTGTTCTAATACTAGCAACTTTGTTAATTAGTTTTTCGTGACCAATAGTAGGTGGATTAAATCTACCAAAACTAAATGCAATAGATTTACCTCTCGCCTCTTTTAAACTATCAATCTCTGCGTCTGTAACCACGCCATCATCTAATATCTCTTTACATTTTTTATAGAAAGTTATGTAGTGATATTTTTCTAATAGTTTATAGATAACATTAGAAGGCATATTGTTTGCAACACCAAACTTTTTAATTTGTTCTGGTGTCATATCTTTTAAAAATACTTCTTTTCTTTTATCAGATAAGTCATCACCAATATCTTTTATCAGCTTAATACTATCTTCTATTTCTTCTAACTTATCTTTAATTTTTTCTTGTAAATTTAATACATCATTAACACTCAAACCTTTTAATTCATCATAATCTATAATGTCTCTTTTTAATTCACCTTTTACAATATCTATCTCTTGTATTTTTTTGCTAAAGTCTTCTATGTATAAATCAATATTAAATTTAGGAATATTAGGTACTCTTGTAAATGTATTACTTAATATATCAAAATGGCCATCTGCTTTTGCTAAATGGTCATCACTAATTTGTTTATCAACTTGTAAATAGTAATTGATAGGGTGTGTAGTTCCAGGAATATTTTTACCATTTACTTGACCCATTAATTTACCTACTAAATCTTTTCTTACTTTTTCTATATCTTCTTCACCAATTGCGTTTGGTTTTATTAAAATATCTACATCTAAATCTGCGTCATTTCTATATGTCTTTGTTAATACAGAACCAATAATTGTAAGTCTTTCAACACTACCATATTTTTCTATATGTTTTTCCATATCACTTTTTATAATGTCTATGATACTTTGTTTTAATCTAGGATTATCTGTATCTGCATTATCAAATATACCTGGCGCATATGTACGTCTTGGTATATCAATGATACTTTCTTTAAATGTTTTTTTCATATTAATATTAGGATAAATCTCTTTTGCTAATTTTACACTTGCGTTATGGTCTGACTTATAATGCCAACCTGCATATACTCTACCCATACCACACTCATCAGCCGCCTCTATAATACCTTTTTTATGTTCAGGATATTGTTCGGCATAATACTCTGCGATTAATCTTGATTGTAAACTATGACCTGAAGGATATGCTGGCGACTTCATACTATCACTCTCTAAAGGCATAATATCAAATTTCATATTCATAGCTTCTGCTAATTGATAAGGTCTTGGTCTCTCAAATTTATTTTTGTAGTGTCTAACAATAGCAGAACCTACATCTGCAATCTTATCAACATCTGACTCTTTAAAGTCTAATTTATTTTCTTTTAGATATTCTTTTATTGCAAAACCAACTTTACTATCGTGGTCTTTTACACTCTGCTCTATTTTAGGTGTTCTTTTTTTAAATAGACTTTGTAATTCTTTTAATTCATCATAAGTAGCATTACTGCCATTAGAAGGTGGTTTTGCAATAGATAGTTTTTTATAATCACCTTTATAATTCTTAACAGGTTTCTCATCTATCTTTGCGTGTCTTAAACCGTCTATATCTATGAAGTCTTTAAATCTCATCTTCTTCTTAATTTTCTTTCTGTAGCCATCCATCTTTTTGCTGTGTATGACCTAATTTTATTTCCTAATAATCTTCTTACTTCTTTACCAACTTTACTCATAACAATTGTTGTAAGTTCTCTATCATCTTTACTATTATCTACAACAACCATATTACCTATACCAAATAGATGTTGAAATCTTCCTATATTTGTTTGTACAGCTTCCCAAGATTTTCTTGTAATATATTCTGGTACACTTCTCTCTCTTTTAGAATTTCTTTCTAACGCAACATCTAAACTAGTGTTAACAAATATCATATAACAATCATAACCTAATTGTCTTAACTCTGCAACTTGACTTTTAATCTTATCATAATCTCTACCTGTGCCATCAACTATCATACCTAATCTACCTTTGATTGATAAATCCATAATATTACCTGTTGTTGCCTTTGCTCTTGCTCTTATCATATCTCTAGCCTCTGCCTCACTATCTGGCATTTTAAGAGATAGATTATTTTTCTTTAATGCATTTTCAAAAGCATTATCAGAGTTAATCATTCTTAAACCTGTACCACCAAAAGCACTTCTGGTTACAAATGTTTTACCAGAACCTGGACCACCTGCAAGAAAAAATGCCTTGAATATATTAGGGTCATATAAACCCTCATTCAATTCTGTATATTTTATATCGTTAAATGATTTCATCTTTCTATTCTTTTTATAATTTTATTTGCTATAACTTCTGGTTCTGCACCCTCAGCTTTAATATTTATTAATTGGTCTTCATAATGTTTGATAACAGGACCTACTTGTCTTTCGTGTTCTTTTAATCTTTGTTTAATTGTTTCTGGTTTATCATCAGCTCTGCCTCTGGCCGTCAATCTTTTAATTACTTCTTGTTCAGAAACTTGTAAATTGATAATATAGTTATGTTCTATATTGTTCTTATCCATTGCTCTTACTTGTTCCATACTTCTAGGAAAACCATCAAATACATATCCGTTTCTTGCGTCTGGTTTTTTTAATCTATTCATAACCTCACGCATAACAATTTCTGTTGGCGCAAATTTACCTTGGTTTAATAATCTTTTTACTCTTCTTCCGTCTGGTGTATCTTTCTTTGATAAATCTCTCATCATATCACCAGTATAAATGTGTGGTATATTAAAGTGCTTTGTTATAAATTTAGAGTAAGTTGATTTACCTGAACCTGGTCCACCTATCATTATAATCTGCCAAGGTCCACCTTTTACTTCTCTTAAAAATCTCTCAACAAATTTCACTTTCTATAACCTGTGCCTTTCTGTCTATTGCACCATCTTTTTTGCCAAGCATAAACACTCATCTTACTACCAATAGTTTCAATAATATTATAATATCCATCTAATATAGCTATTGGTCTGAATGGTCTTAATTTCTTTTTAATTAAATCAATTGTGTCTGGTATAGTTCTCATTAATTCCAACCCTTTGGTAATGTAAAGTTTGTTCTACTAAATTCTAATCTATCAACTAGTTTAACTGCACCTGCAACTCTATCAACTGCCACATATCCTTCAGGAGCGGTAACTCTATAACCTTTTGATGTTCTAACAAAATGACCTATACTTTGTATTTGATTCATCTTTCTTAATAATGTATTCTTACAATTACCTAAAGTTATATGACTTGCGATTGCAAAATATAAAGCCGTTCTATTTCTTTTAATAAATGCGACACCATCTTTTTTTGCTTTGATATAAGGTGCTTTACCTCTATCAGTTTTTTTACTAGCAATCTCGTTATCTAATACGTTCTCGTAATACGTTTCAAATCTTTTTTGCATATCTCTTACTTTACCCATACTACCTTGCGTAGTTTTAATAAAGTGATTGAAGAAAGTTTTTAATCTAAAACCAACAGAAAATTGGTCTCTTGCTGAAGATGACATTTCGTTTAACATAGGCGCCGCTCTTGATAGAGAGCCCTCTGCCATTCTTATTTGTGCGTCAAACATTTTTAATTCACTAGCATTAAACATAACTGAACCTGATTTATCATTATATTGAGCAGACGCTAAAAATATATTTGAACCACCACTACCTCTGATAGTTCCAAAACCTGCTGATAAACTTTGCATATTTTTACCAGAATATGCCGTGTGAAATACAATCCCCATCTTGGCTCTGGCAATTTGTCTACCAATGCTACTATCTACCGGTACTGCATATGTAATAGTATTAGGTGTAAATGAAATCATTTTTTCTCCATCAATATTAACACCTTTTTTATCATCATCTGTAAATAATAGGTCGCCTTGTAATATGCCTTTGATAGGAAGTTTAGATAGAAACCTTAAACAGACTGCTAATTTATCTGCAACTGGACCTGAATGATTTTTTTTGATGTCTCTTAATGTGTAATTGATTTTAGGAGTTTTATTGAATACTGATTTAGTCCCAACAAAGAATTTATCATTTTCTGGATTGATACCACAAACTATAGCAGGTGCTCCGTCCCATTTAACGGTCATATTAACTGCACCCTTACTATTACCGGCCAACATATTTCTGACCGATTTTAAAAAGTTGATTGCGTTATCGCCTCCCTTGGCACCGTTATTAATTATATCATCTTCTAGGTGTTCAAGGTGTGTGTTCTTATCTTGTGTAAAGAATCCTTTAAAACTAAACATTTGTTCTCCAATTTATCCATTTATATAATAATCACTTACCCATTAACAAATCATACAACTATTTATACTATGAAACCTTTATGAAAAAGGTAGAAATATCAGTATTTGACATAGCATATCTGACTATGACCCTTGATAGTTCATCAAGTTTGGCACCTTTAGTTTGAGCATCAATTGTTTCTAAAAATAGTAAACTCATATATTTTGCAAAGTAAAATGACTGACTTCTATTCCTACCTTTATTTGTATAATTATCAGCTGCCTTTTTAAATTCTTCTTTAGAAAATACTTTTTGTCTTTCAATTCCTGGTTTTTGTTTGTTAATAAACTTTGCATATAGTCTATACATTTTTTCAAAGTTACCATTCATATAACTAGTTTCTTTCCAATTTTTTCCTAAAATATTCACTTTACCAATAGATTTTTTAAATATCTTTTCTACATAGTGATTAATATTACCACCACCTATTTTACCTGCATAAGCATATTTACCTGTCATATTACCTTGCCATTGAGAGGTTACATTACTAGCTCTACATTGCATTGAACCACCATCATTAAAATGTAAGTAAATATCTGTTGAAGCAAAAAAATCTCCTGTCATACCAAAAGTAAAACCAGAAAATTTTGTATTATTATTATGTATTCTTTTTCTTGTATTAAATGGTGTTATAGTAGCACTACCACTACCAACTTTTTTTAATGATATACCTAAAGTATGGTCATCTGCTGTACTTCTAACTGCCTCTCGTAATTCAATCCACTCAATAGGTTCTTCTTTGCCAGACGCAAAGGGTTTTTTATCAGTAGTTGGTTTTGTACTCATCCATATATCGCCAGGATTCCACTTATCATCATTAAAGGAACCAGGTGCTAAAGGTGGATTATTATTTTTCTTATCATAATCTTGAGCTTTCTTTTTATTTTCGTAAACAGCTTTCATATAAGGGGAATTTCTATGAAAATATACTTTTGAGGCACTTTTAAATGGTTTAGCATATGGTGAATTATAAATTGCGTTAGCTGATTTTATAAACACCTCTGTTTGTAACCAGTCTTCAGGACATTTTTCAATTAGTTCATTAGCTTTAAATCTACTTGTCTTATCAAAAGTAAAACAAAACTCTTGTTGTTTCTGTAAAACTTTTAACTCTGTATTTTTATTAGTTAATTTATCCGTTGATGTATTAAATAATATTGAAAGAAAATAACATTGTAGAGATTCTGTAATAGCAGTATCATCTGCACCACCACCAGAGCCTTTACCACCACCAAAGTCGGGGTCTTTAAAAAACTTACTTACTGGTTGTCTAGCGACTTCTTTTTTAGATGATTTTGAATTTGCATAAGATATAAAAAACTTATCATTTTTTTCTTTTATTAATTCAAGACCATATACTTTTTGACCCTTATCATTTGAGCCTAGTATAAATTCTCTTTTTTCTTTAATCTTATTATTAGTAATTTGTACATAGCCTTGACCTTTATAAATGCCATTGCTTGCTTTATAGTTTTCTTTAAATCTTTTTGGTAGTAATTGTCCCATATTCCCTCTCTACACTATTTAGGAGTATTTGGCAATACTCATTTTGGGTTGTATTTTAAACAAAGAAATGGTGGCACACCGCCATTGTTCTTCCAGACTTTATGTTTATTCTGAAAGTCAGCTATTTTTTGTGCGTCTTCTTCAAAAAAGTATTCATTGATAATAGAGTTAGTTGGTTTTTCAACTACCTGCCAAGCCATTTTTCTACCTCTCTTTACTAGATTAGTATGATATGATAGACCTTTCACTTCTCGTCCTCCTGGTTTTTTATCACCTTTATGAAATTTTACTTTTTGAGTTTTCTTTCTAGGCATTACAATTTAAAGTCGCTGAATTTATCATACGCAACTTCCTTTTGTTCTACTTCTTTTTGATTGCTGTCAACAATAGTTTGTGCTGATTGGCCTACATCATATAATCTCATCTTCGCTCTATCTACACCTACGATAAATGACCTGTTGACGCTTGGGTCATTGTATCTATTTTTAAGTTGTTTAATCTTCATCTGACCTAGAGCTTCTAACTCTTCAGTTGACATTAAAGCAAACATAAAATCTGCTGTTGCTGGTAAACCAAAACTTTCTGAAGTATCTTCTAAACCTATATCTGTTGCCGTATAACCAGTTCTTGTTGTTTGTGTGGCACTAAAGATTGGTACATTAAATTCTACTGCAAGACCTCTTAACTCTTCAGCTATTGCCTTGATATAAAAATAAGAACCTATATTACCACCTTTAAATCTACTTGAAGCACATATGTTTAGATAATCTATAAACACTATATCAGGTCTAAATGATTTCTTTAATGCAAGTTCATTTACTAATGCCTTAAAATGACCACTATGAGCAGACGCTGTTGGATATTCTTTGATAATTAATTTACCATAAGTCTTATCTGAAATCTTTTTAAGTTTGTTATCATACAAATCTTTTGGCATTACGTGTAGGTCATCCATAGAAACGTCTAATAAGTTTGCGTCTATTCTTTCTGCAATTCTTTCCTCTGCCATTTCTAAAGTAATATACAATACATTATAGCCTTGCGTTAAAAAGTTTGAAGCACAATGACACATAAACAAGGACTTACCAACACCGGTACCTGCTAGTGCAATATTCAATGTCTTCGCTGGTATACCACCTTTTGTAATTCTATTCATATAATCTAGGTCAAATTGAAACCTTTTCTCTTTTGTGTGATACCATTCGTATCTATTCTCTGCGTCATCTAGGTAATCGTGACCAATATGATTGTCAAAAGAAACTGCTAATGCGTCTGATAGAATACCAGGTATTGCCTCTGGTGTTTGTTTCTTATCTTTGCCATCTAGTATTTTAATACCACTTAATACTGCATTATGAACAGCACGGTCTTTACACCATTTTTCAGTAGTATCTAATAACCATTGTTCATCTGTTTCTTGGTCTGTGATAGTATTAATATAATCTTTTAGCTGTGTGTGTTCAGTATCGTTAATATCTTTTCTTGAATTAATCTCAATTAATATTGCGTCTTTTGTAGGAACATTATTATATTTTGTAATAAAATTAAATATAGTGGTAAAGATAACTTGTTCTATTCTGTTTGTAAAATACTCATCTTTAATAAAAGGCAATGCTTTTCTAGCATATTCCTCTTTGTAAAATAGATTACTTAATATGGTATTTTCTATTCTATCTTTCATTTAATATATCACCTGTTTTTAATTGTTCTTCTAATAACTCTAATAATATGTCGCCAATATAATTAATAAAATCCTTGTTATCGTATAATGCTATGTCTGTTGGATTTACTTTTATAGTATAATCAAACTTCATAGGCAAACGACCATCAGGAAGTTCTTCACTTTCTGGTGCAAAAGCAACTCTACCATAATGATAGATAACGCCTTTATACTTGCCCTCTAATAACTTTACACACGAATACTTATCGCCTTCTTTTTGTGCGAAAGCATATCTTTTAGGCTTCTTCGTCTTGTCCGTAGGTGAATTTTTGTTTTGTGTATTCATCTATCTTTGTTAATACCTCATCTGTAAAATATTTTTCTGGCTCTGAATTGATAGATTTACCAAACGCTTTACCTGCCGGTGTTTCATATCTTGTAGATACTTTCTTAAATATACCTGCTTGTTCAGCTAAGTCTAATAGACCATAATGTCTATCAAGACCTCTCTTATAAGTTAGTCTAACATCTATTTGAGCATTCTCTTTTGTGATTCTTGATTTATAATTTTTACAATGAATAATATTACCAACTACCTCTGT
>CETK01088923.1_pt1 | contig 20943 bp, 8 predicted proteins | sample 361431 | NCBI WGS metagenome assembly CETK01 (sample SAMEA2622452, study PRJEB7988) | marine metagenome | biome: marine biome (ENVO:00000447); feature: surface water layer (ENVO:00002042); material: "saline water (ENVO:00002010), including plankton (ENVO:xxxxxxxx)" | depth 5 m | reverse complement strand
AAACGTAAACGTTTTGTGTTAGTACATGTGAGAATGCTTCTGTATTTGCTGTTGAATTTGCAGCTGCTATTGTAACACCAGATATAGTATTTGCAGTATTTGTAGCACCTGTTATTCTACCTTTAGTATCTATAGCTAATCCAACAATGTTAGTTTTTGAGTTGTTGTAATCTCCTGCAGATAATCCTGAAACATCTGGAAGTGCACTAACATCAATACTTGAGTTAGCTAATACTATATCTTGACTACCGTGTATTATCTTATCAGCCATCTACTTCATCCCCTTTTTCTAATTCCTTTACTCTACCAGATAATTCTTTAATGGCCTCAATCAATAATGGTATTAGGCTATTATAGTTTACTGTCTTGTAACCACGGTTATTTATGTCTACAGCATGAGGGAGAACATTCTCTAATTCCTGTGCTATAACTCCATAGTCAACTGTACAAGCTCTAAAGTCATCGATATTATTATTCCAAGTAAATTGATAACCATTGACTTTTTCTACTTTATCTAAAGCAGTATCAATTTTAATTATATCATCTTTTAGTCTTTGGTCTGATGAGTAATTACCAATTAAATCACTTCTTGCACGTACAGTATCAACTTCTAATACATTGTTACTCAGTTGTGCACCTCTACCGTTTCCAGATCCTGTTTCAGTTACAAATGTTCCTACTTGTAATCTGTGATCCAATGCCATTGTATTTGTGAAATGAGAATTGGTTAAATTAACTGTTGCTCTACCTGCTGGATCTCCACCAAGATTTATTTCTACGCTAGTAGTTTTACCAAAGTCAGCATTTGCAGTAACATCTAAATCAACAATGTCTGCTTGATTAAGAGATAATGTTGTATCTGATGGTAATGATGCTGAACCTGTAATTGTTAAGTGTTGAGCACTGACTGTGTTTGAAGTTACAGTTGAATGTACATCGTTTGATGATACACTGAAATGTGGCCCTACTGTTAGGTTTCCATCTATATCTCCATCACCTTCAACTTTTAAATTTTGTCCAATTGTTACAGACTTTTTAACACCTAATCCACCTGCTGATGTAATTGCACCAGTTGTGTTAGATGTACTATTTGTTGTTCCGTTTACTGCTAAACCACCACCAATGATACCAGATGATGATGTATTGATTGTTGAGAAAGAACCAGCCCATCTTCTAGTAGCAGCTCCTAAAAATTGGCCATTGGTTGTTGGTCTAAGACGATTGATACTTCCTTCAATACTAATAATATCATTAATATCTGTACCTAATGCAACATTAGAATTTAATGTTGTTGCTCCATCTACGTTTAATGTAGTATCAAAGTCTACTGCTCCAGTTGAATTTAAACCTCCAACGGTTGCATGTGTTGCATCTAAGTTTGCTGTAACAGAAACATCTCCTGTAATAGTAGTGTTGCCCATAGCAGCTGTTGTTGCTACTGTTAGAGCTCCTGTTGTAGAAATACCTGTAGATGTTAATTTTGAATTTGCAGCTGCATTACCAACTGCAATTGTGTTGTTAGCTAATCTTACTTTTGTATTTGCATTTGAACCTACATGAATAGCTGTTGAGGTGTTAGCTGTTCCGGTTGTTATAGAACCACCTTTTGCTCTTAATAAACCATCTACATTAGCGGTTGATCTAAACCTTGCAGATCCTGTTACATCTGAATCACCAGTAATATCAGCATTTGCTCCAACTGTTAATTTACCACCTGATTCAATTGTAGTTGTAGCATTTACAAATCCTGTTACAGTTGTATTGCCTGCTGCTAATGTTTTACTGAATGTAGAATTATCTGTTACAGTGATCGAATCTTGGAAGTTAACATTACCAGCGAAGTCACCAGTACTATTAAAGTCTACTGTTCCATTAGCTTGAAGTGCACCTGTTACATTAGCAGATGCTAAAGTTGCTTTACCGCTTGTAGATAATGTACCTGTTATAGATGTATTACCTGCAGCTAATGTTTTACTAAATGTTGAATTATCTGCTACAGTAATAGAATCTTGGAAGTTAACATTGCCTTCAAAGTCAGCTGTGCTGTTAACATCTAATGCATCACCTAATGTAGTTGTACCAGTAACTGCTAATTTATTTCCTATTGCTACATTTGCTTCTGCAGATACGTTACCTGCTAGTGTTGATGTTGTTGTTACTGATAAAGCACCATCTGTTGCTATTTCACTTTTTGTTATAGTTGAATTAGCTATTGAAGTACCAACAGTTATTTTTGAAGTTGATAAGTTAACATTAGCACCAACATTCATTCCTACTGTTGCATTTGCTGTACCAGTTGTTATTGATCCTGCTTTAGCTCTTAGTAATCCTTCTACGTTTGCTGTGTCTTGGAACCTAGCTGAACCAACTGTATTTAATGTTGATTGTAATGTTGTTGCTCCACCAACACCTAATGTGCTGTTTAATACTGAAGCTCCTAGTACATCTAGTGTTCCGTCTGTATTAATACTTGTAGGAGTAATAGCTGTGTTAGTGTGACTATTACCAACTGTAATATTTGAATCTGAAATTGTTGTAAGACCATCTGTATTTCCATGATGGATATAAGTGTTACCACCTATGTGAGCATTTGCTCCTACACCAATACTTTGTACTGCATTTGCAAATCCTTCTAGTTTAGAAGTTGATCTTACTCTTAATGTTCCTGTGTTTGCCTCACCTGATATATCTGTATCATTACCAAATGTTGCTATTCCTACAACATTAGCTGTAGAATTAAAATGTGCATGATCAGAAACATTTACACCATTAGCTATTAGATCCCATCTGGCATCTGCAGCACCTAAATCATTACCATTAGCACTTGGTAAAATATTACTATCTACATCTGCTACGAATGTTACTGTGTCTGTAGCTGCATCACCTAAGTTTACATCACCATTAAAGTCAGCTTGACCAGTTACTGTTAATGTATTGTTTGATGTTATGTCTTCACCAACTAAATCATCAAATGTTCCATCCCATCTATTAGTTGTATTACCAATAGATATTGTTCCGTTTGTTGAAGGTAATATGTGTGTGTTTACTAATGCATTTAATTTTAATTCATCTACATTAATGTTATCACCAACTACTGTATTGCCGTTTAATGTAGTGTGTCCAGCTACTGTTAGGTCTGCTTGTAAGTTAGTATCTTTTGTTACATCTAACTTATCTGTTAAAACTGTATTAGAGTTAACTGTTAATAAATCTGTGTTTGCATTACCTATTGTGGCGTCTGCTGTAGTTGTAATATCACCATCAATATTAGTATTTGAATTTATATCTAATGTTGTTCCGTGAATATCTACATGAGTAGAATCTATAGTTACATTAGAACCGGATACATTAAGGTCTGTAGCAGTAATGTCTGTTAATACATTATCAATATCTACATTGGAGTCTATATCAAATGTTGTTCCGTTTACTGTTAAAGTTGTACTTTCAACGTTAGCTGATGTACCTGATAAGTTTATTTTTGTTCCTGTTATATCTGTAAGTGCGTTGTCTATATCAACATTAGAATTGATATCAGCAGTTGTACCACTTACAGTTAATGTTGTAGAATCAACAGTTGCACCTGTACCAGATAATTGAAAATCTTCTGCAGTGATATCTGTAAGTGCATTATCAATATCTACGTTTGCATTTACATCTAAAGTAACTCCGTTTACTAATACTGTTGTTGATGTCAGGTTAGCTTCTGTACCTGATAGGTTATATTGTGTTGCTGCTATATCTGTTAATGCATTATCTTGATCTACATTAGCATCTACGTTTAGTAATCCACCTTGTACATTAACATTTGCTTGAGCATGAATTATAGCTGCATGAGATGCATTAGCTAAAAATACTGTATTAGTACTAATTTGTAAATTAGCTAATTGATTAACTGTATTAGTACCTATTCCATTTGCACTAGCGTTTACAAATACACCAAATATTTCATCTGTAACTAATAATGTATTAGCACTGAAGAATCCATTTACATATGCATTACCCGTTGTGCCACCACCAACATTATGGACTTCGGTAGTTACTACCTTCTTCTCCATATCAAATGCCATTCTATTAGTTAAGTCTACCCACTCTCTAAAGGTATCAGATGACGGTACTACATTCGCTTGTGTATAATTATTACTTGCCATTTATTCCCTCTGTAAGTGTCATTAACATTGTTTTTATTTCTACCATATCTTGTTTCAGTGAAGCTACTTCAGTTGATAATGTTTGTACTTGTCTTCCTCTTTCTCTTTTTAGTTTATATTGCGCAAAGGCAGCTTTATCATTATTTATAAGCGCCATAGAAGACTTGTCTCTATACAACCCTGCTTTCTCAGTTTCTATTAAAATTTTCTTACTCATCTTCTTCCATTATACCGAAACTGCTAATGCTCTATAATCTTGACAGTATGGTGCTATAGATGTACTATTTGATAACAATACTATCTTGATTGCTAGATATTTGTATCCTACGAACTTCTCGTTATTAGTATTATAATATGTTGCTAAGTTTGGAACACTGTTAATTACATCTGATTCTGGATCTCTAAATACTTGATTCTTAGATTCATCAGTTACTCTGAATACTTCTCTTCCTGTATTCTCTGTACCAATACTAATTGTATCACCAATAGTCAGTGATGTATTATTTGCTATTGCAGTAACCATTGAAACTTGATAATTAGTGTTAGCATCAAATGGAGGCTGATTAATCTTAATTAAATCACCTACTGCAAAGTCAGCAGGTGTATTTACATCACCATTAGCATGAGTGTTTCCTACAAACTCAGTTCCTGATCCAGTAATTGTTGTTGAGTTATTACTAAATGTTATAAATCCATTTTTCTTTTCTGAAGCTGGTGCATCTTTAAACTCAAATCCATATTCAATAATATCCTTTCTATTTTCAATAGAACTTATCTTATCTTTGTTCTTTGTCATATCTAATTCTGACCAAGTACCTTTATCAAATCCTAGATCATCTGCTTGGTTAACAGCTTTAGCATATACCTTTATATCTGTCCCTGAAGGTTTATATGCATTTACAAATACTTTAATATCTTCTGCATCTAATCCTTCACCAAGAGTAATAATTCTTGATACATATTTTGCTTCTGCTGAACCTTCATCAGTTATATGTTCATTGGTTGTAAGGTTGTTAATTACATTTTCATACATCAATATTGACTGTGATTGTAAGTCTACAAATGGATGAACAAATCTATTATCTGATGAGAGATTGTGTCTAATTGTTAATGATTTAGTAATTGTTTCACCGCTTATTTCATTAGACTTACTCATTACTTTGATAGGTGTGTTTAGATAATTTCTATCATTTGTTTTTATTCTTTCAAATACTGATTGTGTACCATCACTTACTTTAGCACCTTTTATTGATGTGTTGATAGATGTTTTATTAGGTATGTTGTTATATAATCTTGGTTCTAAGTAAGAAATATTATTATCTACAACAGCACCAATCACACAATTAGCTCCACTTGAGCATCCTATTAATGTATTTCCAGCTACAAATTTGAAATCATCGTTTGCAGCCGAGCTGTCATTTATTACTATAGTTTTAGTATTTGCATCTAATTGTACAAACTTACCTACTGGTGTGAGTAACACTTTACCTGCGTCTGCAGTAGCTTCAGTTATATCTGGAGCTCCTCTTAACGAAATAGTTGTTGTATTTGATGATGATACTTCTACAACATCAAATTTATTATTAGCATTTTGTAATGTTAATTTAGTACCAGCTGCTAATCCTGATAAGTCTTCACCTGTACCTGCAACAATAGTGCTATTAGCTTTTTCAAAAGTTACATTTGAAGCAATCACATTTGAGCTTGCATATTCTGCCATGAATACTTCTTCACCATCTGTAAATGATCCGTTAATACCATTTGAATTTGGAGTAAAGAATTCGAAATCATCATTTTGTAATTCTACTGCTGAACTTAAGCTGTTAAAGTATGCTGCACGTAAAGTAAACTTAGCATCCTCATCTGAATAAGGAGTCCAAGTTCTATCATTGCTTGATAAGAACATTGTACCGTCGCCCCAGTCTTGATTGATTGCTTCACCATTTACTAAATTGTTTTGGCCAGCTTTTGCTGTAAAGATTTTTGTCTCTGGATTATTTGCCATTGGTTTAACAACAAAGCAATATTCTCTTCCTGTTTCTACAGCCACTGGACCTTTGAATGTTACTTTAGTAGCTACAGATCCATCAGTTGAAGTATTGATATTAGCTGCTTTTAATGTTGCTTCACCAAAAGGTACCACTTCGACACTAGGGAATCCATTTTGGACTTCTCTTATTTCTACAAAACATCCTAGGTCAGGGTTTTTATCTGCAAAGAATAAATCTAAAGAAGTGATATATCCTAAGCTACTTCCGTTAAACATTTCTTCTTGTAGTACAAATGATTGAGCTAATGGATCAATATATTGAGCACACATGTATTGTTGCTCTGTTAGGTTTCTTCTTCTCTTGTCTCTGTTTCCTCTTGTTACACCTGCTTTTTTCAAATCAGTTATTATAGCTTCTGGACATCCAGGTGCACATCTAACTTGTCTTTCTCTATTTCTTGTTTCTCTTCTATCACCAGGACCAAATCTTGGACCATCAACAATACCATCTAGTCCAAAGCTCTCTCCTCTATCTTCAATAAATAATGTTTCTTCATCATCAAATTGTATAGTAGCACATCCACCTTCTCTAACATCATCAACAATAGGATCGACACTAGTGTTTGCTCCTGTGTTAGCTTCTTCTGGAAGCGGATCTGGAACTGCAATAGTAATTACATTATTGGTAGATGTATTAGTTGTTTCGTCATATACTTGTGATGTAATTGTTTCTGATAATACTGGTTCTCTGGTATTCTGTACAACATCTCCTTTTTCTATTGAGAAGTTATAACAATTAAATTTAGCTGAACCAGCTGATACTGTTTCATTTATCTGTGATAGATTACTTACATCTGTAATTGCAAATTTTCTTTCTCCAGCAAAGAACGTACCACCTGGTATTCTGAATACTCCAACTAAGCCTCCAGATGTGTTAGCTGTTAGTTTCGTACCAAATGAACTGGTTCTATGTATCATTTGTTTTGCAGTGTCTGAAGATAAAACATCAAGTTCATCTCTTGAAGGATCTACTGTATTTTTTATTTCAGCAGGAGCGCAGTCTTTATTAACATCTGCATCATCAAAGTATACATAATGTCTTAATCCTGGTCTAAGTCCTTGAGCTACAAAGAAAATATCAACACCTGGTATGTAAGGCTGGAATGCAATATTTGTTACAAACTCTCCAACTTTCTTAGATGTGGTTTTACTTGATACACCTATACCAGTAGTAGTTGCTCTTATAGTTTGTTGAGTAACAGTTTCAAAAGTTTCTGTTGTAGTGTTGTCTGTAGTTACAGTACTCACTAATTGTGTGTTTTCTGATTCTGCAATAACTTCTTCTTCTGTTGATTGTATTGGTACTATTTTGTTAAGTTCTTCTAATAGAGCTATTGTACCTGATGCAACATCTACGTCTATTTGTATTTGTGATTCTGGACTTCTAGTTACATCAACGTGGTTTAAATAGTCTGGATATAATCTTATGTTAGCATTATATTGCCAGAAAGCTGAAGTACATCTTCTATCTTGAGTAGCATTAGGTTGTGTAATAATAGTAGCTTCACCGTATGCTCCAGTCATTACATCGTTTACTTTAAACATACCACTAGCTGTGTTATATTTTAAACCAATATTATACTGTTCAAATTTAGAAGTAAGTATCTTTCTTGCTGTATCAAAACCAGCTTTGAATTCTGAATTTAATGGATTACCTGTTGTAAAGTTTACAAAGTTATCAACTATAAATCCATTTTTAAATCTGTTTACTGATGGATCATTTCTACCTGGTATTACTTCATCAGCAGTTAGTTTTTCTAAAAGACTTAATGATGTGTAGTATTCTAGATTATTAACTCTATCATCAATAGACTTAATGTCTCTCATAGTATATCTTTTCAATTGAGTAGCTCTTATTTTAACTCCTAAATCTGGTCGTCTAAAAAATCTTGCACTTTGAGCATCTAGTGAAGGATATACAGGAATGTCAATAGTACCTAACTGCATACTATTAATTGGTTTTGTAGGTAGTTCTGGAGTTACACTTGGTACACCTCTTATAATGTGAAGCTGACCATCCTCTATAACTATTCTATCTTTTCTTGGTAGATAATATTCTAAGCTACTTGTCCATAGTTTATTAGGACATGCGGTCTTTTGTACACCAGAAATTTCTTCAGTTGATGCTGGATTGATTGTAGCATTTTCGCCATCCCATGTTCCTTCTACTACAGCGGTGTTAGAAACATATGGTCTAAAGTCAATATGATCTCTTAATGAATACTCTTTACCTGATATATTTGATTTGAATATTGGAATTTCTTGTGTGGTAATTTTGCCAACTGCTGCTGTATTTGCATCATTTATAATATTCTTATATGAGTTAAATGTTGCAAAACCTGTTCCGGAATCATTCTTAAAGTGGCTAAATTTGACAGCTAATGTGTGTGTATTTGTAATTGCAAGTGAGGATCCTGGTCTTTTTTTCAATTTAGCCAGATTATATTTTGATCCTTCTTGTCCATTGTCTAAGATAAAGTCACTAGATTTATCAACTAATGTTCCATTTGCAATAGCATTTACAACTGCATTTGAACTTACACCTATTGAACCAGGTGCAACATATACTCTAAACAATCCTAATCCATCAGCTACACCTAAGTTCCATGGTCCTGTAAAATTGTTTCCTGTTGAGTTATTACTTGTATGAATAACAACTTCAGTATTTGCAATAGACTTAACTATACCTGGTGCACTTGTCTCTTTAACATTATGAATTAATTCAAAACTTAAATTTGAACTTACAGCTCTTCCTAAGTTAATTGTTAATGTTTGACCTGCTGCAGGCGTTGCAACTTGAGACACTGCTGCATTAGCGTCTGATCTATTTTTTAATGATATAACTCTTCCTCGTGGATATGCTATCTTAACAAAAGCTGCATTTGTGTTTGCTATATTTGATATTGGTTGATCTATTCTTAATGTAGAGTTTGTTACTATTTCTGTTACTTGGTAGATACTGTTTGCAGCCATTCCAGTATTAGCAGAGTGTACAGAAATATAATCGCCCTCGAATATATCAGTTGTAGTACAATTTGTAATTACATTAGAACCATTAACTGTTGCTGTTTCATCTCTTGCATCTTTTTCAAAAACTGTATTAGAGGAAACTAATATTAATGAATCTTCTTGTGTTTCTGATATGTCATCTGCTGCTGTTCCAAATGTCCAATTCTCTGTATTGAATTTAGCAACCTGAGCAACCCCAGTATCACCTTCAAATGTTCCTGATACTGAACTTTCATATGTATAAGAAGCTGTATTAGATAAAGATTTGATTCCTACTTGTCCTAATGGAAATAATAAATCTCTATCAGCGGGATCTTGTTCTAGTATTCTTGCTTGGTTTGCTTTTAGTACTAAATCAGCTAAACCTTGTACTTCCAAGTTTGTCTGTGCATTATTGCCATTATAGTCTGTTCCGCTATAATGGAATATACTCTTAGCATGCTTATTAAATGATTTGCCTGGATCCATTTTAATATCATACAAGTAAAAGTTAAACTGAGAATCAAATTTGTTGGCATCCCCACTAGCTGATTCAATAGCTCTTACTCTAGCTGTACCAACTACATTACCTGTTGTGCCAGACATAGATACAGCTTTATCACTATTATTATATACTGGCATTGATCCAATAGTACTAACAGTAGTATTACTGATACTAGCAAATGCTTTATCCATTATTAATACTAAATCATTTTCTTGAACTCCAAATGTTCCTACTAATTCATTTACTTGAACGTAATTTCCATAATTAATAGAAACTTCTTGGTTATCCACATTAGCTGAAGCAGTTGCTTTTCTTGTATTGATTCTTGCTGGGTTTACTAATTCAAATCTTTGTCCTTTATTGTAACCAATACCAGCACCAACTACAGTTGTAAAGAAATCTAAATTTTTAGGTCTACCCTCAGATGCTATTGCAAATGGGTCTACAACATAGTCACCACTTGTTTCATATAATCTTTTTTGAAGAACATCACCTAAGCCATTGAGTTGTGCATCAGAATTTAAAGATATAGGCATTCCGTATTGGAACTCAACCAATCTTAAGAAGTTGTTTGATGCAATAGCATCAGCGGTTGTGTTTACTACTAAAGTAGGTTTTAATTGTAGTCTGTCTGCACCGGGTGCATTTTCATTAGCAAATCCTGAAGCATTATCTAATAATGCTGTATCACTACTACTATTAATGAAAGATTCATTAGTAGCAACCCCTACAGTTAATTCATTAGGTTTATTTGTATACTTTGATACTATTATATCTTGAGCTGCAAAACGTTGGAAGGTGCCTTTCTGGAAAATGACGCCATCTTGTACTTTCATTTGATAGGCTGTACCTAATACGTTAAACTCAGTATTACCTGTTTGCTCGAATGAATCATTAGCAATAGAAACATTACCAGTTTTAATTAAGTCTACTGTTACTGTGATTGTGCCGTTTGAAATAGCATTAGCTATATCATAAGTTGTGTTTGATGTGACTGATGAATTACTGGTATCAAAAGTAAACACGCCACCATTAGCAGCTACAAAAGTTGCTGTAGGTAAATCATCTACACTAAATCCTGTTCCATTTGCATTTACTAATATCTCTTTAAATCTTGGAAGACCGTCTACAGTAACTACGTTAGCAGAAAATCCTGTACCTTTTAATTTACTTGATACTGAAATTGTATCATTGTTAGTAATAAACACATTAGCATCAACACCAGTAAATGTAATATTTTTTATACCTGTACTTGCTGGGTATACTTCTAGTTCTGTTGCTTTTTGATATGAAGTTAGAGTAGCACCTGTACCACTATTAGCTGAGTTAACATAGTTAAAAAATAAAGAGTTTAGATCTGGATTTTGTGATTCTAAACCACCTTTAGATTCAACTATTCTAGCTACTAAGTTAGTTGAGTTTCTAAGATAATCTCCTTCACCAAACAGATTCATATTAAGATCTGTTCCAGAAGAATCTTTATCTAAAAGTTTTACATATTTAATATTTCTGTCAAAAGTAAATGTACATCCTTTTACTATTGATCCTTCTTTAAATGTAAATTGACCAAACTTTTCAATTTGGTTTTGTAAAATAGTTTGTAATTGAGTTAACTCTCTAGCTTGCAAAGCCACTGCTGGCTTAAATAAAACTCTATGAAAATCTTTGGTTTCATCAAAGTCATCAAAATATGGATTTACATTTAAGTCTGTTTCTATTCCCATCTCTTCCTCTAAAACTCAATCATTAGTTTAATTCTTTCTGTTTGGTCATCGTTCCTGTCTATTGGTGATACGTTTTCTATATAAATTATTTCTCCAGTATTAGGCACTACATCTGGACCTAATGGTTTTGTACTAAAGGTTCCAAACGCTTGACTTGTTTGCCCAACAAATGATCTATCCGGTCCACCATCTTCCGATCCAGTAAAGTTGCCTTTTACGTTAGTTAAAGAAAAAACATTACCAGCATTATTTATACTATGAACTGTGCCTGTCGCATTACTAGATGTCTGAATAACCACTTCATCTTCTATAAAATCTTTATCATCTGTAGTTTTATCGAAACCTGTCAATCTTACTCTTTGATCAAATAGTGTAAATGTTGATCCATCTTTATCACTTGTCTTAATACCAAACGTAATATCACCGTTTGAATGAGTAACATTTGGTGCAATAGTTGTACTTACATTTGATGTCTGGCCAACTAATCTGTGTGTTGTGTTTGAAGCAGCTGATGTTAAGAACTGTCCATATACATTTGAAACAGTTAATAGTGATGCCTCTCTACCAGTGATTACTCCACTTGCACCTGTTGTAGTTTGTATAACAACTTCTTCATCTTGGAATGATGTTCCTTGAGCTGAAGTTGTACCGTCTATTAATGTGTTAGCAATTATTAATTGTACATTACTGAACAACGGATCTTTAATTATACCTATTTGTCTAAAATCATTATTAGCTGGTATCTGTCCACCTTCACTATTTGCAAAGTCAACTGATATTCCAACTGTATCTGAATATAATTCATTTATAGGATCTGAACCATGTCCACCTTTTGGTCCTATGATTACAGTAACATTAGCATTGTTAGCTTGATCTACTTGACCATTTGCTTGAGCTATACCTGTATTACCAATAATTGTTGCAGTAGCAAAAGTATAACTATTACCTCTTTGTGTAATTTCTATTGAATCTACAGAACCTATTTGAGTGTTTACTATAGCTCTACCTGTGGCTCCTTGTCCATCTCCTTCAATAGTTACTGTAGGAGTAATTTCAAACCTTGATGTGTCATCAATAATCATTCCTGTACTGTTTGCAAAACCAATTGTATTAGCTATTTTTACTCTTCTAGCAGAACCTGTTACTATATACTCACTTATTGATGCAGCTGCACCAGCACCAGATCCGGCTGATATGAAGAATGTTGAACCTTTATAAAAATCATTGTTAGCTGATAAAGCAGATGTATCTGATACTATATCTGTAATAGCAGCAGTTGCATTAGATGTTTGACCCCTTACTACAACTAATGAAGAGTTACCAAAGAAGTTTCCTGCAATGTCTACTACTCTTAAACTTGATGTATTGGCTTCTATTGCTACAGCATTAGCAATGTTATTAACTAAGTTGGGTGCATTGTTGCTATCATATAGATCACCGTTAGCATGTTTACCTAAAAAGTCTATTCTCTCAACTACAAATGTTCCACTGTTTTCTGATGCTGATTGAGAATAAGTAATATTAGCACTTACTAGTGATTCTATTTCTATTGTATTTTGTTCACCACCAACAGCTGTTCTTTTTATAATACCATTAGCAACACTATTATATCTACTACCACCACTATTGACTGTTACAAAATCTATAGCACCGGCTACAGCATTTCCTGATACGTCTGCATTAGGTATTATTGGTATTTTTTTAGACGTTACAAATTTTTCATATGTAGCTTCTGGTATTGTGTACATCAATTTCCATTGATATCTGTCTGCTGTTGTAATATAGATATCATCGTTAGCTGTTGTTTCTAAAACTGTTGGTTTATCTGTAGATGGTTTTCCTTTGTTGTTTCCAAGACATTTGAATACACTATAGTCTCCTGTATCTTCTTGAACGTGTACAAAGAAGTTTTTATTCTTTAGGTCTCCGTCAGTATGATCGTATTGTGCATATATAGTATTTGCTGTCCAAAGGTTATTAGCTACCATATGCTTTACATCACTATTAATGTTAATATGTTTTCCATATATCATATCTCTATATGGTTGATAAAATGTTGCTTCTGGTGAGTTGTTTTGAGTAGGTGGAGTATTATCACTAAAACCAGTTTCTGTGAATGTTGTATGCTTTCCTAAGAAAACATAATATAAACTATTTGCTGTTTCATTAAAAGATTCAACAAACTGTTTAGCATTGTGTGAATTAAAATTTGATGTAACTAATTTTCCCATTACGTGTTTACCGTTTCTAATATTTCGCTGTTGCTACTTCGTAATCTTAGTATCTGATTATTTGAGGCAGATACTCCAGCATTAGCAACACTTTCTTTAGATACTCTACCAAATAACCTAGTACCAGCAATATGCGTAGATTGTAGTAGTATATCCCTATATTTATTTAAAGACAACCCAGATTCAATAACATATGAGTGAGATTGATAAAAATCGTTGTCATGTATGTATTTAGTATTCAAAAATGAATCCTTTGATGCCCAATATCCAATTCCCACGCCTGTTGTACTTACATTAGCCACACCACTTAGTACTATTTGATTTTCTGTATTAGTTGATCTTAAAGTTAAGCTAGCATCATGTTGATATCCAAAGCCACTATCTATGACTTCAACTCCAGTAACAATACCGTTTGCTGCTTTAGCATCTGCGACTACATTTGCATTATCACCAATGGCTCTAGTAGCATCGTCTTCATAAAATGATTCAACTGTACCACCAGCTGTAGATGTAGTACCTGATATGACATTAGAACCATCAAATCCAACACTGAACGAGAGTCTTCTGATACCTACGTCACCCGTTCCGTCGTTATTGTTTGTAAATTTATATACTTGTCCTTTAGCAGTTTCAGATTCTACTACAGTACCTATAGTAGTTAGTACTCCAACGAATCCTGATATATTTGCATCAAACACACCTGGGTCTCCTATTGTTACATTGGCACCTGCTGAACTATTTGTAAATGGATTTGAAGGTGTAGTAAACACAACTGATCCATTTGTATCTGTTTTAACTCTTAAATTCTTAGCTACTATAGATGAAGAGTTTCCTGATAATATTTCACCCAATGTTGTTATGGTTGTATTTCCATTACTACCATCACCAACCTGTGTTACCTGTGATACTGTGTGACCAAGTAAATTTTGTATGTCTGTATTAGAAGCACTTGCATTAGCAGCACCATTATTGAATGTCCTTATGAAGTGTCCACCGGTTACAGTTAATACTTGAGAATTAAATGTTATAACTTGATTAACTGTTTCTCCGATAATAAAGTCTCTAACACTACCTGTGTCAGATTCATTCATGTTTGTAAGATTTATAACTATATCTCTTTTATCAAACTTAGCAATACCAGGTGAATATACTGATACGAAAGGATCATGACTGTAGTTATTACCTGGGTTAATGTTTGATAAAGATGTAATAGTTCCTACATTACCACTAATTCTTGTTAAGACTCTATCTAAAATAGTTGTAAAATCGCCATCTTTATCTTTTGGAAAACCATATCCAAAATCAAAATTACCTACAACAGTCGCTGTATCATTTACCTGTCCGTTTGAATGATTAGGCATAGTAGGAGTTGCGTTTGAAAAATAACCTTCACCTTGTGTGTCAACTGTGATACCAGTTATAGTATTACCACTGCCTATACTTGAAATTTTTGCTTTAGCTACTGTCTTTGGAGCTCCACCGCCTGGTCCTCCATCATTAAAAAGTATATCTTGGTTTAATGAATATCCTGTACCACCATCTGATATTGTAACATCATTTAAAAATCCTATTCCACTATTACCGCCATCAATAACACAGTCCAAATAGGCAACATTAGATACATTATTGTCGCCAATAATATCTGTGTATATTGTAATAGCATCTTCATTTTCTAAAGATCCTATTGTAAAGTCTGCTCCGCTTCCAGTGCCTACTCCTAGGACATTAGCAAAAGTATTTGATTCCTCTCCTACTATGAACGCAGCGGCACTATTATGAAATGTTCCTGAGCTACCATTAGAGAATCTTGTATTTTTAAATCCTATGTTTGTACTATTAGATCCTATTACTGTAGCAGTTACTGACACATTGCCTGTGGTTGATATTGCAGCATTGACAGATACATTATCGTTAAAGTATACATCTGATGCTCCAGTAGTCGATACTGTATTTAATACTGCTATTGCATTAGTTCTTCTTCCTTTAATTTTTAAGTCATCGTTAAATGCACCTACTACATCATTTAAAACTACTTTTGATGAATTGGCTGTAGATACTATAGCATTGGCTCCACTGTTTGTTATATTAATGTCTGTAACATTAGCAGATGTTCCTGGTGCACCTGATACAAAAACATTATCATTAGCAGTAAATGTTCCAAATACTCCATTAACAGTCATTACAGTTGAGTTAGTTACTCCAGCAACAATACCATTTGCTCCAGATGAGCTTCCTTCAATAACATCACTTGTGCTAAAAATTACTTGTAAGTTGGCAGATGAATTATTAAAAACTGTTAAAGTGACTGCAGACTCTTCATCAACCGGCTCATTAATTTCTAATGTATGTGAGTTTGATATTAAATTTATTGTTGATGTTACTTGGTTACCAAATGAACCAGATATCATTGCTACTGTAAGATCGTTAGTTCCTGTTCCTGTATTGTTGTTTATTATAAAACCATTAGCTACAACCTCACCATTTGCTAATGCTCCTTGAATAGTTGGTAGTTCTGTTGAATCAAATAGTGCAAGGTTTTGATTGAATTCTGTTGCGTTAGTTATCTTTACATTCTCTACATCTTGTTTTACAGTTTCAAATCTAAAGAACACTGCATCATCTATCTTATTGATTATACTATCAAATGGAGCTGGAACATTTACAGTGCCATTAGGATTTACGTTTCCTGTAAATGTATTACTATATGCTTGTGCAGCATTTATAACATTACCTACAGTTATGTTTTGATCATTGACGTCAGTAAATGTAACATTGCTATCTTTAGAGAATCCAAAGCCTCCATTAGCTAAAGTAAATTCAACTAAGCCTGTTGCATCTGATGTTGATGTAACTCTTGCCTGTCCTTGTTTACCTGATGTTGCTATAACATTAAACGTATCACCAACTATATAATCACTACCACCTAATGTAATTTCTATCTCTGATAATGAACCTGTTATTATTGGCATGTCATCAGTTATTCCATCTGATGACTTAGCTATGATTTCACCTCTTAAGAAGTTTCCTCTAAGATTAGATAGTTTTATACAATGGACTTTTACATTATTCAGTATCTTTGTTGATATACTTTCTATAAATGCTTTAGCTCCTGATGTGTCTCCAACTATCTCTAAGCCTTCTAATTCAATTAGTTTATCTAAATTTCCTGTATATACTTCAATGTATCTAGGTGTTTTGAAGTCTGATGCTGATGGTTTTATCACATCTTCGCTTGGGTAGTCTACTGTTATTGCTTCATCAAATAACAATCTAAACAATAATTGTACTGCTCTAGGTGTACCTTTTGCACGATAAAAGTCCATGATATTCTTAATTGTAAGTCTATCATCAGCTTTTACTAAGCCAGGTAATTGAGATAAAAAAGTAGATTTAAAGTGATCTAGAAATTCTTCAGATGTTTTATCTATGTCTAAGTATTCTAAAAGATTACGTGAATAGTCTAATGTTTGATCTTTTTGTTCTAGGAATTCATAATATGCTTTGAGAAATATTTGAAACATTTCTCCTTCTTCGTTGTAGAATGCTGGAAACTGTTCTTTGACAAATAAAGAAAGTTTATCCTCTATTTGTCGCATTATACCCTCTCTTGAATTATATTAATTATTGGTTTTTGATTATAACTTAAGATTATGTTTTTGTTTGATTTTACTGTTCTATTTGAAGGAGTTGTTGTAACGGTTATAGCTGAACCTTCAAAAGAAGAAACTTTGAATGTGTTTATACTAACTAAACCTTCTTCATAATCTACTGTACCAATATTATTTTCTACTACCTGTATATCACCATTTGCTTGTCTTACAATTTGAAGAGTACCTAAACCGTTGTCTCTTAATGTACAGCTAGTTAAGTTTGAAAAAGTAAATGCAGTAGATTGTACTGGAGCTGATCCATCAACATATTGATTCAATGCATCTGGAATTTCTTGTTGAATTTTATTATTAAAGTTTAATACAAAACTATTTGCTACTCCTAGATCTGGATTAATAGTTTTCTTTAATGTAATAAATGTATCGTTATTAAGAATAGAAGTATCAGCATCATCTATACTTCTAGCTAATTGTGAGCTTCTTAATGTAGTATCAAATTTATTAATATTTGTATTTGCAAATTCTTGTATCTTATCAACAACTAAAGTTTTGATATCTAAGTCTGATTTGGATGTTCTATTTGGATCATATCTAACATCTGAGTTAACTTGTACAAATAAGAATTCAGGATCAACCACTTTAGGTACAACTGATAAAGGTGATCTTAGTCTTAAGAAGTCTTCAATATCTTTTTTTCTTGAATCTGGTATACCATCAGCATTTTTTAAATCTACTGAAACAATTACTTTACCAAACTCTGGTGGGGTTGCTTCCTCTCCACCAAATACATTTAGTGTTTCTATATCATTAAAGTTTTGTAACAATAGTGTTTTATAATCACTTACTGTTACTGTTCTGTCTTGTATTGTAATTGATCTCGGTGCATTTACTCTTATAGAGTCTATACTTTCAGCAATGCCTCCTCCTTTAGCAGTAGAGGTAACTGTAATACTTGTATTGTCATGAGCTATATCTACTGTTCCTATTGAAAAAGAGTTAGCGCCATTTGGTAAATCTCCAGCTGTTTTTCTATATACAGCTTCTACTACATTGCCGTTTATTAATTTTTTACCTACAACTCCGTCTCCAAATTGTAGTTCATATTTCCCATCTTCTGCTGGTACTACAAAGTATACATTTGAGGATCCATCTAATCCTATTGTTGTTAAAGATTTTGTGAATATAGAATTAGTAGTATCTGTTGCTGATGTTAGTACTGTTACTGTTAAACTATTAACATCAACTTCTTTGTTTTGTAAAACAAATCTCTGACCTGTATTTGCAGAATTAATTGTAAAGTATTCATAAACAATATCTCCTTCAAAAATTTCTAAGTCTTCTACAAGATATCTACCATCGGTATCAGCTGATACTGTTATTCTTTCATTGGTTGTAAAACTATATGTATTAGAATCTACTTGAGTTGAAAAAGCTGTGTACTTAGGAACAGTTATTGATGATGGAGTATTGGCTGGTAATATTTCAAAATCTATAACAGCTTTTGATGCTGTATGTGATCCAGGTAAGTAATTTAGAGTTTTTGCATGCGAAACGACACTATCTCTTAATTGTGCACTGTCTATAAATCCTTCAGCAGCCACCATATTAAGATAAAAATTCTGCATATAGGTATTATATGAAAGAATATCTAACATGACATTCATGTTTGATCCTTCAAAATCATAGTCTTTTAGCAAGTCTTGCGACTGCAGATATTGCTTAAGGTTTCCCTTAATATCACTAAAATCTAAATTTGCTACTGATAAACTACTATTTGCCATTACCTTATTCTCGCTAATTCAAGGTTTAAAACCTGTTCGTCTTTATTATTTATTAAATTGAATAGAATAGATACAAACATATAATTAGAATCTGGTGATGCACTTATTTGTATATTTATTAGTTCAGCTCTAGGTTCAAATTGCTGTATCGTTTCTTCAATTGTTTGTCTTGCTACAATACTAGTTTGTGGAGTAAAATTTTCAAATAATAAACTTCTTATTTTACATCCAATATCTGGTTGCATTAATCTTTCACCCTTATCTGTAAGTACCAAATTTTTAATTGATTGCTTAACACTATCAGCTTCTTTTTTCAAAGCTAAGTCGCCCGTAGAGGGTAGGAATGCAAAACTGTTGTTAAAGTCTGTAAATGTAGCCATAAGTTTATTTATGAACCTAAGTCAACTGGTTTAGGTTTTTCTCCTGTTATTACTAGATGGGGTAGTGCCTCTATCTCTTTTAAAATTTGTGAAAAGTTACTAAAGTTAGTTTTTTCGTGTACCTCTTGATATGATATTTGTGGTTTTGGAACAAATGCCTCATCTGGTGGTGTTAATTCAACTTGACCTTCAGCATTTGTTCTTTGTCTTAATCCTGCCTCAGCCTTCTTAACATCTGCTTCATAATTAATAACCTTTGATATTAAATCAGTTTGTAACCCAAGTGCAGTTACTAATTTTGTTTCCTTAATTTCTAATGCCTGCAGATTTTTCTTTTTCTTTTTGTTTCTTGTTTTTTCTGCTTCTTCTTTTAATTCATCTGCTTTGAATACTGCCTCTATATACTTTTGTCTTACTGGTCTATAACGAGCTGCAATTTCCTCTGTTCGTTCTTTTTCTATTTTAGCAGCTGCTTCTGTATTAGGATCTACTATTACTGTTTTAGATTTTTTAATTTTATCTGCAGGTGCTACTTCTTTTTGTGGTGGTGGAGTATCATTTTTTACTGAGGGTTCTTCTACTGGCTCTGCATCTTCAGTAGCAACCTTAGATTCTGTTCCTTTCTCAACAATCACATCTTCTTTGTTTTCATTTTCTATTATTTCTAAAGTTGGAACATCTTTACATAAAGAATCAAGAATAGAAGCTGAGTCATTACCTGGTAATGTGATTGAAGGTACGCCTCCCATTAAATCTTGTACTGCTGATAAATCACCTGTAGCTAATTTACCAAGAGCGCCACCTACCTTTTGTAATTTAGCTTTTCTTTGTAAATCTTTAAATTCTCCACTTAGACTTTCCATCTTGCTTGGGTCGACACCAGCTTTTGATAACATATCATCTATGTTAATGGTACCACCAAAGTTTTGTTTTATACCTTCAAGCTCAGATAACATAACACCAGGATTATCTAAATTAGTAATTAGCTTTGTCATTTGTTCTTGTAAGCTAGCTTTTGGTTTTGGTATTTCAGGTATAGCAGATTCTATATCTGCAAGTATTCCATCAGTCTTTGATTTTAGATTAGCTTTAAGTCCACTAATGCTATCTGCAATACCTGCTGCTCCAGTTCCAATAGAACTGTTCTGCAAGTCGTCCATAGCTGACCCTATCTTTGTATCGAGGTCTAAAAGTCCTTTTGATGGTCCGCAATGTTTTCCGCTCATAGTTATGTTCCGCTAGTTGGTGAAGATGATTCAGTATTTGCACCAGCTGAATTATCTCCTACAGGATCTGGGTCTGTAGTGTTGTGTGTATGAGTATGCAATGTTACATTTGTATCAGTAATGTTACCAGACACCACATCTATTGATCCAGTGTTGTAATCAATTGTACCAGTTGTTGCATCAATATCCATTGTTGGTGCAGTAATTGTTTGAGTTGCCTCACTCTCTAGTTTTTGATTGCCAATTGACTTAACTGTCATTGTTTCTTCTGCAGCCATGTTTACATTAGTACCAGCTGCAAT
>CETK01158832.1_pt1 | contig 20947 bp, 16 predicted proteins | sample 361431 | NCBI WGS metagenome assembly CETK01 (sample SAMEA2622452, study PRJEB7988) | marine metagenome | biome: marine biome (ENVO:00000447); feature: surface water layer (ENVO:00002042); material: "saline water (ENVO:00002010), including plankton (ENVO:xxxxxxxx)" | depth 5 m | reverse complement strand
CTACACCAAATAAAGCATAATCATATTTTGAAGGGTCTGATGGATCAAGGATTACAAGTTGCTGTTGTAATTCTTCTACTGCCTTCCAATCATTTTGTTTCCTGGTAATAAGACCCAACCTTCTGCTCTGTCTAGCCACATGAACATCCAATGGTATATAAATTTGGGATGGAGACATAAAGCTCATGCTACCAACATCTACTGGGCCATTTCGAATTGTCCAACGTAGATACATGTAGAGCCGTTTACATGATCCACCTTTCTCAGGATTAGAAATATGCCTTCGGGTTCGGGCTGGTATTTCAGGGAAAAAACGAAAGAACTCCTCATGGAAAACCCCCATCAATGGTCGGTTTTCTACTATTGAATAATTTAAGCAATTTGCCCAAAAAGCTTCAAAAGTAGTGTAGCGAATTAGGATTTGTTGTATGGTTTTGACTAACCAATACATATCCTCGGAATTAAATGTCCTATGCTTAAAGCCCACTAATCTATGGGTATCCAGTTCAGTAAAATTACCAATAAAGTCTAGTGGTTTGTATGCCATTCTATCCAGTAAATCATGGACTTTAGCAATAACGATAGAGCGCTTACCCCATGCCATTGTAGCAGTAAAAAATCCTGCTACATTAATCTCTTCTGCATCATCAAAAGCGTGTAAAAATTGAATAGGGTCATCTTCTATATAGGCTGGAACCTCCATTCTCTCCACCCATTTATCTAATACAGGCTTAAGCTTGAGTAGGTATTTTTTGGATCGTTTACGCAAATTGTTTCATTAGAGCAATGGTTAAGGTCTTGTTGGCCTTTGGGAAGGGGTAGTTTTCCAAATCCTGGATAGAGACCCATTTAATTTGATCACTCGCTTTAGCTGACGGAATTTGCAGGGTTTCTGTGGGCTTTAAAACACAAAGATAGGCACTTAGGGTGATAGTGAAATGCGAATAGGTATGATTCAAGCTCATAAAATCTTCAATTATACAGATTTCTATACCTAACTCTTCCTTGATTTCTCTATGTAATGCTTGGAGGCTGGTTTCATCATTTTCCTGTTTTCCTCCTGGAAATTCCCATAAACCACCTAACATAGTATCCAAGGGTCGTTGGGCAATTAATACTTCTTCTTTATCATTTAGAATAATCGCCACCGAAATAGCCTGATGTGGGCGTTTAGTTTTTTTTGAAGTGTACGGTATTTGATCAGTCTTAGTGGTGCGGTATGCAATACATTTAGAAGCAAGTGGGCATGATTTACAAGATGGTCTGATGGGAGTACAAATCATTGCTCCTAATTCCATCATTGCCTGATTAAAGTCGGCAGGTGGTTGTCCCTTTATCCACTGATCTACTTCTTGCTGCACCATTTTTCGAGTGCCTATTTTTCGTGTATCCTGTTCAATGCCGCAAAACCGGGTAACGGTCCGGATTACATTTCCATCCATCACCGCATATTCTAAGCCAAATGCTATGCTTGCTATTGCTGCTGCTGTATATGGCCCAATGCCGGGGAGTGATAGAAGTTCTTTATAATCTTTAGGAATTAAACCCGCATAGTTTTCTAAGACTAATTGTGCTGTTTTGTGGATATTTCTAGCTCTACTGTAGTAGCCGAGTCCTTCCCACTGCTTTAAAACTTGTTGAGTAGATGCAGCAGCGAGGTATTGAACACTTGGAAAGACCGACATAAATCGATTATAGAAGGGAAGTGCCTGATCCACTCTGGTTTGTTGCAGCATAATTTCTGAAATCCAGATAGCATAAGGATCCTTAGAATCTCTCCAAGGCATACTTCGTTTATTTATGTCAAACCACGATAATAGGCCTTCGGCACAGTTGGAGTCGAAAAGCATGTCCAGTTCTGGTTTACTCATGCTTGTTCTTAATTATTGTCCCGAGGCAAACCAATCACATTCAACTCTACTTGTACAGAGCTTGCCGCACCCAAGGCATCTGTTGCTATAACTTTGAATCGATGTACGCCTAAATCTTTCTCAGTAGGTGTCCATGATAGTTCTCCACTTTTTTCATCTAAGCGAGCACCTTCGGGTAGATCTACCCCTAAAAAGCGAATCAATGATTCCTGGCTATATTTAGCCTCTGGGTCCATGGCTGTATAGGTGACCTTATACGGATCTCCCATTATCAATGTATTTGTACGAACGGGACTGATTCTAGGGGGATTATTAAAACTAGTGATGTCTATTTGAACAAAGGTACTATCTAGCAATCCAGTAGAACTTTGCGCAATAATATGGAGTCGATGGATACCTATTTGATTGAATTGAGGCTGCCAAAATACTCCTTGTCCCTTAATTTTCATTCCACTTGGTGCACTCTTTACACTATACCGAATGGCATTGGTTGGCCAATCTTCTGCCACTTGAATACCAAATAGAATAGGGTTTGGATAGGGTACAATTTTGGGTTTATAAGGAAGCAAAGTTAATGTATTAGGCAAGGATTTTGAGTCCACTAGCCTCTCAGAGCTTACAGAGTCTAATCGGCTCTCTTGTTTGCTTGAATCCGAGACACCACTGGTTTCAGTAACAGTGTGAACCCTTCCTAATGCACCAAATTCATGAAGCCATAACCGATCTATATCCCCTGTCAAATGGTAGTTAGCACCTGCATTATTCTTCCAAAGGGTTACTTTATCATCGGCTAATAACCAAATTTCTTTCTCTGTGCTTTCAATGAAGTAGGTGTCTTTGTACTTAATTATATCCATGATAGTAGTACCTATGTAGGTCAATGGCTGGCTGGAGCCATTTTTGCTAATGCGGAAAAGCTCCCCATCTTCACTACTACCAAATAGTTCATTCTCCACCAAATGTAATTGAATGATATCTGGGTTAATATCCGTCACGCCAACCCACTCTAAGGTATCTTCATTTATCGTCCATGAAAAATTATGCAGTTTTGATGGGCTAAGTACTAATAGTTGTTGGGAGCGAGGTGTACTTAACACATCTAGCACAGTTTCTTTTTGTAGCACTTCATGGGCAATGAACGTAACAGAAGAGTCAAAAGCTTCTGGATTTTGCAATCCTAATACCCCTAAACCTTCACTACCTAGGGCGAGGTACACATAGTCACGAAGTCGCGCTATTCCTCTAGGCTCTGTGGGTAAATAGGTAGAAGTATACACACCCAACACAGAGGTAGGCTCTAAAACAGTTAATCGTTTCCCGTTACCAAATAAATAGGCAAATCGGATATCTGTAACAATTTTATTGCCTCGTCGTTGCATCCCCATATTTGTATACAGCCATTGAGTATTATCGTTGCTAACTCTAAAAACAGCTAAGCCTTCTTGCTCAGAAAGAACATAAAGATGACTTGGACTTGATGCAATATCCAACACATTGTCTATATCCATAGTGGGGTTATACCGAAAATCCTGGCTTTTTGGCTGGGCTAGTATATTTTGATAACTAATAATCAGAAAGATTAGTATTAAAGAGAAGATTAAATATGATTTCTTAGCGTTCATCACGAGTGTATTGAGTATTCTTCGATGGTTTGATGCTACAAATAGATGCTAAAATATTTTTTGGAGCTAGAATTAGATTATATAAATATTCAGGCTGAGAGTGTTTGGTCATATTTATATTTTAGTATTTAATTAGGCAGCGATTCTCTGTCCACTTTTTACTAAAGAGAAATAAATAAACTTATTAGAAATTACTATTCTTTAATATTTAATTATAGCCAATTATGGTTTTGATACCAATTTAGGGTAGACTGCAAGCCTTCTATTAGACTAATTTTTGGTGAATATCCCCAGTCTTTTTTAGCTTTATTTGAGCTACAAAGCCAGCTTTGAGTAAGTTCCTCTGCCTTCTCTAGATTTAATGCTGGGTACATTCCAAAAATAGGAGTAATAGTTTCGGACATTTTTGCAATAGCCATGAGTCCAACTTTTGGCACTCGAATCCGAAGAAAAGACTTTCCAAGTATTACTGAGCATTCCTTATATATCTCATTCCATGAATATCCATCTTCAGGACCTCCAAGGAAATATGTGTGGATACCAGCGTGGTTGTAGAGTCTGACTGTCAAGATACCGTTCACCAGATCCTGAACGTGAACAAGAGAGATAGTTTTTTGAATGGGATTACTAATTATAGGGGCTATTCGGTATTTAAGGGCTTTAAATAATCCGTATATATCGGTTTCTCTAGGTCCATAAACTGCTGTGGGGCGTATGATTTTGATACTTAGATTGGGGTTCTTTGCCCAGTTTTTTTCAGTAAACAGTCTGTGAATTTCTTCTTCCATCTGTTTTTTAGAGCGACCGTATGCACTGATGGGGGATAAGAGAGTTTGTTCAGTGAGTGGAATTTGGCTAGAGGGACCGGTGGCGGCGAGGGAGGAGAGAATTATGATATTAGATACCCCAGCGTCCACTGCAAGTTCAACTAAGTTTTTTGTCGCTTCCACATTGACTGTAAAAAAATCAGAATATGAAGAAGCGTGTAAAATAGCTGCTCCATGAATAAGCACATCCACACCATACAACGCATCTTTAACAGGCTTTAGGTTTTCCAATGTGGATTTTACCGGGGTGTAATTTAAGCCTTTTAACCATTTTTCTTCTTTTCTGATCAATACACGAACTTCTTCAAACTCTGCTAAATCTAATAAATGCTCTACTATATGACTTCCAACAAATCCAGTTCCACCAGTAACAAAGGCTTTCATAAATGCATATATTTATGGATTAAATGGTGACTGTCTAGGATATGTACATTCCATCGTAAATAATCTAGAGTATAATTCTTGTGGTATGTTATTAAAAGCTACCTATTATACGAAGAAGCCAACAGCTTTTGTATATTTATTTGAGCGCATAGCAGTGAACTTGCTATCAAACCTGTTAATTAGATAAATGAGCGAACTCAGAGTAGCCCTATTCACCGGTAATTATAACCATATAAGAGATGGTGTAGCACTTACACTGAATCGATTGGTTGAGTACTTAGAGAGTCAAAATATCCCTGTACTTATTTTTGCACCTAGTGGACCAAACCCCGCAATACATCCGCATAAAGGCACCCTAACTATCACGCCTTCCATTTCTATGCCGGTGCCTGGTCGCAAAGAGTATAGAGTGGCCACACATTTTCCTGGCAAACATAAACGGGAATTAGAAGCCTTTCAGCCAACTCTTATACATATAGCCACTCCTGATGGACTGGGATTAGGGGCACTCAAATGGGCAAAAAGGTACGATATTCCAGTGGTCAGTTCGTATCACACCCATTTTCTAAGTTATGTTAACTATTATAAATTCTTCCTTGGTCCCGTCAAATGGCCCTTTAAGAAGATGATTCAATGGTTTTATCCTCAATGCCAACGAATTTATGTTCCGAGTCAATCTATGATTAAGGAGCTAGAAGTTGAGGGGATAACTGGCGATATGAAAATTTGGGCACGAGGCATAGATACCAAACTTTTTAGCCCGAGAAGAAGAGACAAACAGTGGCGGGAAAAAATGGGTTTTGCAGAGGATGATATTGTAGTGAGTTTTGTTTCCCGACTAGTATGGGAAAAAGAGTTAGGAACTTACATAGAGAGTATACAACGAATGCAGCAACGTAATCCTAAGGTGAGAGCACTAGTGGTAGGTGATGGGCCAGCAAAGCAAGAGGCACAAGAAAAATTACCCAATGGTATTTTTACCGGTTTTTGTTCAGGGGAAAACTTAGCGCGCGCGTATGCCAGTTCTGATTTGTTTTTATTCCCTTCCTACACAGAAACGTTCGGTAACGTGACCTTAGAAGCAATGGCATGTGGAGTCCCTTGTCTGGTTGCTAATGCTATAGGATCTTCTTCTTTAGTGATAGATGGTGAAAATGGTCGACTTGCTAAGCCTGGAGACATACTTGATTTTAGCAATAAATTAGAGCAAATGATCGTCAACCCTTCTACATTGCTAGAAATGGGACTTCGCTCTCGCAAGCTTGCCCTAGAATATAAATGGGATCAAATAAATGAGTCGCTGATCACTGACTATAGATTGGTGATTTCTGATTTTAAAGCAACCCAGAACTAATGGCTATCTAGCTGATACAATTTATGTTACAATCACCCATTAAAGTATTATATATTTCGCATTCACATCCTCCAGACGAAGCGCCACTCGAGAATATGGGAGGAATGCAGCGAGTTAGTATGCAACTTGTTCAAGCTCTAGAGAATAAGCCTTCCGTGAAAATAAAGACCATCATTCAAAAAGTGCCTTGGAGAAGTATTGAATGGAGAACTCTTATATTTTTATTAAAGCTAAGGCGTCGTATTCCTCAGGTAATTGATAGGTATAATCCAGATGTAATCTTATTTTCATCGATGGTTACCGCAAGCATGGCTAGATGGTTAAAAGGCAAGGTATTCATACCGATGGTGACGATTAATCATGGTCAGGATGTAACAATGCCCTATGGATGGTATCAGAATCACGTGAGAAAAGTTTTGAATGCCTTAGATGGGGTTATTTCAGTATCAAAGGCCACCAAGCAAGCATGTATTGATCGAGGTATGAATCCTGAAAAAGGGGAGGCTATACCCAACGGGATTCAAATCCAAGATATGTTACCTCAGAATGCGGATTATATGAATCCAGCTCATGTTGAACATATTTTAGGCTTGGACCAAACGGTAGCTTTAGGTGAAATTAGAGCACTTAAAAAGATAGCAAAAAAAGAATTTGGCGAGTATATCAATATTCAGCTATTGGATAAACCTGTTCTATTATCAGTGGGGCGACAGGTTCCTAGAAAGGGGCATGCTTGGTTTATTGATAAAGTACTCACCCAACTAAGTTATCCATGCCACTATTTATTGATAGGAGATGGCCCAGAGCGGAAAGCCATTCACAAGGCTGTCCAAAGGAATGCGGAATTATTAGCTGAGAGAAATATTCATGTGCACATTTTAGGGAGGGAATCGGATTATTGGGTACATAAAGCATATACCGCGGCAGATATTTTCATGATGCCAAATATAAAAGTAGAGGGAGATATGGAGGGCTTTGGCATTGTGCTATTAGAAGCAAATCTTCATTTTACTCCTGTATTTTGTTCGGATCTAGAGGGGATGAAAGATGTAGTAGTGCAAGGAATTAACGGAATTAAAGTAAGAAGTGAGCATCAAGAACAATATGTAATGGAGTTAGAAAAACTCCTTGGTAATGACAGATTTCAAGAGATGTCATTAATAGGATGTATACACGTGTGGGAAAATTTCCAATGGGATAAGGTAGCGGAGCAATATATTCAGTATATTTATAAAGTATCTGCCCCTTAACGGCAGAATGAAATGTCAGCATACCATCTGTGTTAATGAGTTTTTTTTATTAAATTTTTAAATAAAAATATTATCGCAGGTTGCACCAAAAGTGTACTACAGTTTAAACGCATGTTGTTAAAGGAACCGTTTATTTGATAGCTTGGTTATACTGATTAAATTGCATTTATTACTACCAAATTGAGATTTATTGAATGGCTGAAACACAACCTTTAGTACGGTCAGATATTTTCGACAAAGCCTTTGGATATACCAAAGCAGATGAAGTTAAGGCACTAGGCTTGTACCCATATTTCAAACCTCTGCAAGCGACTGATGGTACTATTGTGGAAATCGAAGGTAGAAAAGTAATTATGGCTGGTTCAAATAATTATTTGGGCCTCACCAATGATCAGCGGACTATTGAAGCTGCTAAGGCTGCAATAGTCAAATATGGTACAGGTTGTACAGGATCTAGATATCTTAACGGCACATTGGATATTCATATTGAGTTAGAGGAGCGACTTGCACTATTCATGAATAAAGAATCTTGTGTCTTATTTAGTACAGGGTATCAAACTAATGAGGGTTCAATCCAAACTATTGCTGATAGAAATGATATAATTTTTTCTGACAAAGATAATCATGCCTGCATTGTAGTAGGTACCCAGTGTTCTGTCGCAAAGACCATGCGTTATAATCATAATGACATGGATCACTTGCGAAGACTCTTGGAAAAAGCAGATGCTGATGCCGGTAAAATTATTATAAGCGATGGTGTTTTTTCTATGTCTGGCACCTTAGCCAAAATACCAGAGTTGTTATCTTTAGCTAAGGAGTTTGGTGCACGACTTTATTTAGATGATGCTCATGCGGTTGGGGTGATCGGCGAAGGTGGTAGAGGTTCGGCCTCTACTTTTGGATTACAAGAAGATATAGACCTGATAAGTGGTACTTTCTCAAAATCATTTGCATCTCTAGGAGGCTTTATTGTGGGGCAAAGAGAGGTGATTGAATATATTCGTCATCATTCACCTGCCCATATTTTTAGTGCTTCCATGCCTCCCGCGAATGTTGCCACTGTACTAAAAGCAATGGATATTATGGCAGAGGAACCTTGGAGGCTAAGTAGATTAAATGAAATTTCAACCTATATGCGCAGGGAGTTACGTAAATTAGGATTTAACGTTTGGACATCACAAACACCAATTATTCCGATCGTTATTGGTGAAATGATGCTTTGTTTCCAATTTTGGAAAGACCTTTTTGAGGAAGGTGTTTATACAAATGCAGTTATTCCACCTGCTGTACCACAAGGACAATCGCTGTTGCGTACAAGTTATATGGCCTCGCACACCGATGAACACTTGGATAGAATATTAGAGGCGTTTAGAAAAGTTGGCTTAAAACATGGAATCATCGATCAAAATGGTAATTCTCTAGTTTCTTAGGGTGATCATGGCTGCAAGTGGTGTGACCTTTGTAAGTACAGATGCCGAGAAGAAGGAATTTATCGAATTTCTTTATACTCATTATGCTACAGATGCTTTTTTTGTGCCTCCATTACGACAAGAGCAACGTAAGTTAATTGACACAAATAAGAATCCCTTCTTCAGGCAAGCAAAAATGGCCATGTTCTTGGCTCAATATGATGGTAAGCCTGCGGGTAGAATTGCTGCAGTAGTGGATGATCGGTTTAACAAACAACATGGATTGAACACGGGGCATTTTGCATTTTTTGAATGTATTGATCATCAACCGACCGCCGATTTATTATTTCGTGTTGCTGAGGACTGGTTAAAGGGAGAAGGTATAGAGGAAGTCCTTGGCCCAACAAGTCCCGGGATGATGGATGTTTTAGGGTTTTTGGTTGATGGGTTTGATAAGTTTCCATATATAATGATGCCTTATTCTAAACCTTTTTATGAGAAGCTTGCCCTTAATGCTGGATATGAAGGTGTTCGTGATTTATTAGCCTTTGTTCTTGATAAAACAAATGTAAAGTTTGATCGCATGCATAAAGCAAAGAACATGATCATGCGGAGATATCCTCAAATCTATATTCGCCCAATTTCACTCAAAAATATCGATGATGAAGTAAAAATAGTCCGAGATATTTATAACGAAGCTTGGAAGAATAATTGGGGATTTTTACCTCTAAGTCTAGAGGAAATAAAAGGTCTTGCCAAAGAGTTTAAAATGATTTTAGATGAAGATTTTGCACACATAGCAGAGTGGGAAGGTGAACCAGTTGGCTTCTCTATAGCCCTCCCTGATTTAAATCAGGTTTTTAGGACCATAAATGGAAACTTATATCCCTTTGGGTTTATTAAGTTTTTATGGAGAAAACGAAAGATTAATCGAATAAGAACCGCGCTGATGGGTATTCTACCGGAATATCAAGGCAAGGGAATCGATGCATTATTTCATCAGCGAACCATTGAATTTGCTCTTAAAAGAAATTTTGTCGAATCAGAGTTAAGTTGGGTTCTAGATAATAATACAGAAATGATTCATCTTGCAAAACGTATAGGCGCGCGAATAGACAAGCGATATCGAATGTATGCAAAAAAATTGTAGTAACTAATAACGGCTTCATTCTTCAGATGAGGTAGAATTTCATTCAAGAAAAATAATCATGTATCGAATAGAAAAAGATTCTATGGGGGAAGTTAAGGTCTCTAAAAACGCTAAATATGGAGCACAAACACAAAGAGCTCACGATAATTTCCCCATAAGTGGGCTTCGATTTACTAGGGCATTTATAAAAGCTTTAGGTATTATCAAGAAAAATGCAGCACAGGTAAATTTCGAGTTGGGATTATTAGACCAAGAGATATCTAAAGCTATCCAGAGCGCAGCACAAGAAATTATTGATGGTAATCATGATACAGAGTTCGTTGTAGATATATTTCAAACAGGCTCGGGGACTTCAAGTAATATGAACGCTAATGAGGTTGTGGCTAAGTTGGCTAACGAGTCTTTTCCCAATCTAAAAACCCCTGTTCATCCTAATGATCATGTAAATTTTGGTCAAAGTTCGAATGATGTAATTCCAACAGCAATTAGAATATCTGCAGTAATTGAGTTAAAGAAAAAATTTATCCCTGCATTAAAACATTTAGCCTTGACTTTTGATCAAAAAGGCCTTGAATATAAGCATGTGGTAAAAACTGGAAGGACTCATTTAATGGATGCAATGCCAATCACTATTGCTCAGCAATTTGGCGGGTACGCCAGACAACTTCGACTAGGAGTTGACCGTATTCAGGACGCAATGGTGCGTTTATCGGAGTTACCGCAAGGTGGAACGGCTGTTGGTACTGGAATCAATACTCATCCAGATTTTGCATCTAAATTTGCGAAAAATGTTTCTAAGCAATCAGGAGTAACATTTATAGAAGCTGAAAATCATTTCGAAGCACAGGCAACAGTTGATGCCCCTGTGGAAATGAGTGCTCAAATAAAAACAATTGCAGTCGGAATGATGAAAATTGCGAATGATTTACGTTGGATGAATTCTGGACCTAACAGTGGATTAGGGGAAATTCAACTTGTCGCCCTACAGCCAGGCTCTTCCATTATGCCAGGCAAAGTTAATCCAGTTATTGAAGAATCTGTATCTATGGTTTGTGCACAGGTTATGGGTAATGATCTCACTATATCTTTGGCAGGTCAATCAGGAAACTTTGAGCTTAATGTGATGCTACCGGTAGTTGCTTATAACCTTTTAGAATCGATCGAGCTATTAGCAAATGCTGCAAACAACTTGGCAGATAGATCAGTATCTAAATTAATTATTCGGGAAGATATTATTTCTGAAAAAATAGGTAAGAACCCTATATTGATAACTTCTCTCAATCCTATTATTGGGTATGATTTAGCTGCCAAAATTGCCAAAAAAGCATATGCTGAGGGGCGTGCTTTGAAAGATGTAGCTAAGGAAATGACGGATCTATCTGATAAAGACCTGAATACGGCTTTAAATCCTATGAAAATGACCCAGGGTGGGTTTGTGGAATAACTTTATAGTGTTGATTAGTTTATTAAAAGGCTAAGTTCCTTTTAGTAAAGCCTTTACAAATTAGTAGCTTAAAATACTTTTTTTGAAGGCTTCAGTGCATTATATTGGTAGGCTGAGATGAGTATGTTTTTATAATTTTGCGTATAACTATCTAATAGAAATGTCTGAAGTTTCAACTAAAAAAAAGCAAAACCGTTTTTCCAAAGAAAGGAAAGAAGATATCCTAAAGGATTATCTCATGGGGTGGCTTAGCAGACATGTATCCATTTTGGGTAGAAAAGAAGTACTTTCAGGAAAGGCTAAATTTGGAATATTTGGGGATGGGAAGGAGTTACCACAATTAGCAATGGCAAAGGTTTTTCAAAATGGTGATTTCCGAAGTGGGTATTACCGTGATCAAACCTTTATGTTTGCAATTGGAGAAGCGACATTAACACAGTATTTTGCACAATTATATGCTCATCCCGATGTGCAGGCAGATCCATTTTCAGCAGGAAGACAGATGAATTCTCATTTTGGGTCACGGCTATTAAATGAAGCTGGGAATTGGTTAGATCAAGTGAAAAGGAAGAATTCTGTATCTGGAATCTCTCCTACAGCTGGACAAATGGCTCGTATTGTTGGCCTAGCCCAGGCTTCTAAGATTTATCGAGGTCATAAAAAACTTCAGTCTGGTAAATGGAAGAAATTTTCCGACAAAGGTAATGAAGTTGTTTTTGGAACTATAGGCGATGCAAGTACATCTGAGGGTGTTTTTTGGGAAACAATGAATACTCTTGGGGTCTTACAAGCACCTGCTGTTATTTCTGTTTGGGATGATGGATATGGCATAAGTGTTCCTAAAAAGTTCCAGACCACAAAAGAAAGTATTTCGGAAGCCTTAAGTGGAATGCAGCGGGATAAATCTACCAATGGGTTAGAAATTCTAAAGGTTAAAGGATGGGATTATGAGGATTTAATAACGACCTATGCCAGAGCAACGGAACTTGCTCGAACAGAGCATATTCCTGTACTCATTCATGTGGAAGAGCTTACACAGCCTTTGGGGCATTCTAGTTCAGGCTCTCATGAGAGATACAAAAGTAAAGAACGCCTCGAGTGGGAAAGTGATTATTGTTGCCTCCAACAGTTTAAAAAATGGATTTTAGCTAAAAAAATTGCAACTGAATCTGTGCTCGAATCCTTAGAGTCTGAGGCTCAACAAGAGGCATTAGCAGCGAAGCAATTAGCATGGCAGCAGTATATTGGTCCAATAAAACATGAACGTGATTATATCCTCAGCCTATTGCTTGCTTTGAAGGAAGAATCATCGAATACAAAAACCAACATATCTGCATCAATTGATGACATTATGCAGCGCTTAAAATCCACTCCAAATCCAATTCGGAAAGATATTGTATCGAGTATTCATAAGGCTTTAAGAACTGTGGGTTCTCATGAATCAAAGTCGAAAAAACAGTTGACTGAATGGTTAGAAGACCTGAGAACAACTACTGAAGATCGTTATCATTCTCACTTGTATAGTCAGACGCCTTATTCTCCTTTACGAGTAAAATCTATTGCTCCCAGCTACGATACAAAACCTGCCAAGGTAGATGGCCGCATTGTAATCAGAGATAACTTTAGGGCACTTTTTAAAAAATACCCTGAGCTTTTTACCTTTGGTGAAGATGTTGGTGCACTAGGTGATGTTAATAAGGGACTTGAGGGATTACAGGACGAATTTGGCGAATCACGGGTAATGGATTCAGGAATTCGTGAGGCAACAATTATTGGTCAGGGTATTGGAATGGCTATTCGAGGACTTCGTCCTATCCCTGAAATTCAATATCTTGACTATATTTATTATGCTTTATTTGTGTTATCTGATGATTTAGCCAGTCTGAGATATAGGACCAAAGGCGGGCAAGCCTCTCCCGTCATCATCAGAACGCGAGGTCACCGATTAGAGGGAATATGGCACTCAGGTTCTCCTATGTCCACATTATTAGGAAGCTTACGTGGGGTTCACCTTTGCGTGCCTAGGAACTTAACCGAAGCAGCTGGAATGTATAACACCTTACTTAAAGGTGATGATCCCGCTGTTATGGTGGAGCCATTAAATGGCTACCGATTAAAAGAAGACTTGCCAAATAATCTCGGTGAATTTACAATACCTTTAGGTGTGCCGTGCCTACTTAACGAAGGAGATGATTTAACCTTAGTATCTTATGGATCAACACTGAATATTGCTAAAAGTGTTGTTTTCGACCTGGAAAATAATGGAATTGGAGTTGATTTAATTGACCTTCGAACTTTACTTCCATTTGACCTAAATGGCCTTATCCGAGCATCACTCAGTAAGACCAATAAACTTCTTATAGTTGATGAAGATGTACCTGGTGGAGCCTCGGCTTATATACTCCAGAAAATATTACAGCATCAAAAAGGATTTTATTTGTTGGATGCGGCCCCAGTTTGCCTATCAGCCAAAGCCCATCGTCCTGCATACTCTTCAGATGGTGATTATTTTAGCAAACCCAATGCTGAGGATATCTTCAATGCGGCCTATGGAATTATGCAAGAAATTAATCCCAATGCTTTTCCACCATTGTTCAATTAGCTTTTATTTGAACAGGTTAGTATTTGTCTCACATTGCTAGTAATTCTACCGCTTACGCTCTGCAAGAATAGAAGATTACAGAGTGTATTTGAATTATTGGGTGTTCATAGTTGAGATATCGCTAAGGTATCTAGTCTTTAAATTAAAAAAATGAAAACTCAAGACCGTGTGAAAAACTATGGTAGTAAATGCATTTAAAACGTTGAATAAGCCATTGATGAGTGTAAATATGAACTCACCTAGATCACTTGCCATCCAAGCTACCCTTTCTAAGCCCAAACGGATGAATTCAACAGGTATTTGAATCAACGACCTAATCATAATGGTAAGAAGAATTAAAATAATCAAAAGCCCAAAGGTAGGCCAAGCTTGATAGGTTGTTATATTCCAACTTTGAATTAAGCTATTTATTAGAGATTTTTCTCCAATAATGTAGCTTTGAAAGGTGACAGCCAGTTTAGTTCCCACAAACAGGAATGGGAAGAAAAAGAAGAGTAACGAAAGACCTAAAATCATAGAAATGATAAAATAAAGAACACTAAGTCCTAGAATCTTCGGCAATAGTGAGGATATATCCTCTGGGTTCATGGGTATAGAATCCTTAGTGTAATTTATATGTTCAATGATGATAACAATTGAGGTAGCCTGACCAAGAATAGCTGTTAGGATAATCAAAGGGAGTAATGGTCCTATCATAGTACTAATAGCATCCAAGCCATTGAATCCTAGCAATATTTCTGACTCAAATTGCTCCAAAATATTTGCAATCGGGAGTTTAGAAAGTAAAAAATGATGTAGAAGGATGAGGGGTGCAGCAAATAACAACCAAATTCTCAGTAAATTTTTGCCATTAGTCTTTAAATAGTTAAAACTATCCTTAAGTGTATCAGCAATATCACGAACCTTATAGTAATGCATTGAGCAACATTTTCGGGATTAGTTAATTAAAATATCAATACTCAAAGAAAGCCAAATAAGAGGTAGATATGCAATAGAAGCGAACATGAGTGCTCGTGCTGTTTTATATGATCTTGTTTGGTTAAAACGTAAACCAAAAAAAAGAAAAAACAGACCGATTGGAATACTACTTATTAAAAATAAAGTATGAGCTAAACCAAGAGCGTATAGAGAATAATTCACAGCAAACAAAATTAGTATACAGAGAAGGGCATAAATAGAAGTTTTTTTTCCATTATGATCACCTTTCGGCAGCATCTTAAAACCAGCTCCATAGTAATCGTCTTTCCATAGCCAAGCTATAGCCATAACATGGGGTATTTGCCAGAAAAATACGATGGCAAATAATATCCACATACCTGGATCGTCAATGTTCCCTGTCACCGCAGCCCACCCTCCAACAGGAGGTAAAGCCCCAGGTAAAGCCCCAATTACAATATTAAAAGCTGTTTTTTGCTTCATTGGGGTGTACAATACCAAATAAATCAGTGTAGTTGATAATGAGACAGCTGCCGCTATGGGATGTGTAAACCAAATTAAATATCCTAAACCGATTATGATTAAACTTACAGAGAATAGTTTTCCATCATGTGCTGAAATTCGCTGAGTCGGTAACGGCCGAGTCTTGGTTCTGTTCATTAAACCGTCTAGATCTCTTTCTAGGAATTGGTTATGTGCGGCGGTGCCTGATGCAATGAAAAAGGTACCAATGATTGTATGAATCATCAATATCCAATCAAGAGCGCCCAGAGTCACGATGCTTGCCATTAAAAAACCCATTAACATACTAATAAGCACGGCAAGTGTGATTCCGGGCTTAGTCAGTATGTAGTAATCGGAAAGCTTGGTAAGAAAGCTATTTTGGAGGGACAACTTATTTTCGATGATATTCGAGCAAATATGCGTTCATAAGTGTAATTTTGAGGTATAAAAATAACGAATAATCGATTTAATTGTAGGTAAAAAGAACCTCATAAATATGAAATTAAATCTCTATCAAAAAACAGCCCTTAGTACCATAGCAGCAACACTATTTTTAATTATGGTGGGGGGAATTGTTCGAGCTGCGGGTGCTGGGTTAGGTTGCCCTGACTGGCCTAAGTGTTATGGTTTGTGGATCCCACCCATGCATGTATCTGAGCTTCCTCCTGGCTTTAATGTAGATAGTTTCAATGCATTCAAAACCTGGACTGAATATATTAATCGGCTAATAGGAGTTTTAGTGGGCTTTTTTATTGCTGCTAACTTTTTAACCTCATTAAGATATCGTAAATCTAAGCCTAGTGTCACCATTTCTTCTTTATTAGCTTTGATTCTAGTGCTATTTCAGGCGTGGCTTGGTGGGCAAGTGGTACGTTCTGGGCTAGCTTCAGGTATGATAACTCTACACATGCTACTGGCTATGATTATTGTTGGGGTTTTATTATATGCGAGTTTTAGATCAAAAGAGGATTTTGTGGAATTACGAATGAGCCATAAATCAAAACAGCAATTTTTACGGTTAGGTATCATAATTGGAGTATTAAGTATTATACAAATGATACTTGGAACTCAGGTTCGCGAGGCAATTGATATAGTGAATGAAGGGATAGGCATCATAGATCGGAGTCTATGGATTGAGCAGTCAGGAGTAATCTATAAAGTTCATAGGAGTTTTTCTTGGCTGCTAATTATCACCATAGCATTGCTTTTTTACCGAATTTTAAAATTTTCAAAAAATCAACTGGGGACAACAACTGCCGGTATGAAAGGATTTGTATTACTTGGTTATGCTATCCCAATAGGTGTGTTATCTCAATTTATAATTGGGGTAGGACTTCAATGGTTGGATATGCCAAGAGCTTTGCAGGTACTTCACCTAGTGGGGGTTAGCTTTCTATTATCATTTATTTTTATTTTTGTTTTAATGCTATCCCAGCGAACTAAAGCTTTTGAAGAAGTTGATTCATAAAAATTCTCACTTCTGTTAAATCTTTTCGCATTTGTGGTTCAAGTGCCATTTGACTTTGTTGAGCCCGGGTAAGACCTGAATTTTTTAAGACTTTTTTTACTCCATCACTGGTAAACTTTTGGTCTTCAACTAACTCTTTGATTTTGAAGATAAGAGCCACATCTTTGTCGGTATAGGTACGGTTTCCAGCAGTGTTTTTTTTTGGTTTAAGCTCTCGGTATGTTTTTTCCCAATTTCTTAACACGTGTGGTGGTAAGTTAGTTAGAGTACTTACCTCACCCATCGAATAATACAATTTTTTCATAGCCTATATAAAGTGTATTTTAAATCTTAATTAAAGTACGTTATTTATTCCAGAAACAATAAAGTCGTTTGTTGTGAGCTCAATTATTGAACATCAGACTCTAGAAATTAGCATTATAATCCCCCTTTATAATGAAGAGGAATCACTTACCGAATTAGTCGATCAAATAAAGAAATCTTTGCCAACTAGAAGTTTTGAAATCATTCTTGTAGATGATGGTTCAACTGATGGTTCTTGGAATGTCATTGAGCAATTAGTCGAGGTTAATAGCGAGGTTAAGGGTATTTCACTGGGTGTAAATCAAGGAAAGAGTTATGCTTTACAAGCAGGTTTTAATGAGGTAAAAGGGCAGTATATTGTCACGTTAGATGCTGATTTACAAGACGATCCAGCTGAAATTGAACAAATGATATGTAGTTTAGATTCGGGTTATGATTTGGTGAGTGGTTGGAAGAAAAAACGATTCGACCCAATAAGTAAAACTATACCTTCTAAATTTTTTAATTGGGTTACACGAAGAGCTGCTGGTATTCATTTACATGACTTTAATTGTGGTTTGAAAGCTTATAGGGCAGAAGTTGTGGCTCATATCCAGTTATATGGGGAATTACATCGTTATATACCCCTACTAGCAAAAAGAGCAGGGTTTGACTGTATTACAGAGCAGATTGTTCAGCACAGAGAAAGAAAATATGGTACAACTAAATTTGGTTTATCCCGATTCATTAACGGATTTTTAGACCTGATTACTATTCTTTTTGTTCAAAAATACCTACAGAAACCCATGCATTTTTTTGGGACAATTGGCGTCTTATTAATGGCTATTGGGTCCCTTATTAATCTTTATATGGCAGGAATACGAATTTTTTATAACGTAGGTATTGGGAATCGACCCTTACTATTTCTTGGAATCTTGTTAATGGTTTTAGGTGTGCAATTCTTATCTACTGGTTTTTTAGGTGAGCTTATAAATAAAAATCATATACACAATAGGCAGCCAGTTATTAGGAAGCGGAGTGAATAGGCTTTCTTCAGTATGTGAGGTTTTCTTCATCCAACAGAATTTTTTTTATTTAGGTTAACAGGAATCAAACTGAGGGTCGAGCGTAATCGGTCCTTCCTTTCAATCATATCTAATAATGTTTGGATACTAAGTCTTCCAAGTTCTTCAAAATCTGTTTCTATTGAACTTAGGTTGGGTTGAAGTTGGTAACATACAGGTAAGTTGTCATACCCAACAATAGAAACGTCACGCGGAATTTGTAAACCTGCATTCGTTGCCGCGAAGCTAAAACCGGCAGCCATTAAATCATTGCTAAAGAAAATACCCTGCGGTTGCTGGATACTGTGTTGAAAAGATTCAAAAGATTTAAATCCGCTTTCAAAGGTGAAATCTCCCTGCACCTCCCAAACCACCTCTATATCATGGTGCATACAATAATCTTTAAACCCATTAGCCCGAAAGCTACTTTCTGCCTTTCCAGAGGCGCCTTTTACGATACCCACTTTTTTCATGTTACGCTGGTCAAAAGACTCAGCGGCAACAAAGCCTCCTGAGTAACCATCAAAGGTAATTGTTGGTAGGATAGGGTTCTCGATTAGGCCATTGGATATGATAGGAATGGAAATCTCAGCTTTATTAAGATCATCCAACAACTTTTTATAATCCTTGTACTCCATTGTAGGCACATAGAGTGCAATTCCATCTACATGATGTTGAATTCGTGCGGTAATTATATCAAAAAGGCTCTTCTCATGCTGATTGGCACTAATCAGCGATAAATTGACTTCTAACTTTGCAGCAGCATTGAAATATCCAGTATAGGCTGAAGCATAAAATTCTCCATGGGTTAACTCCGAGATGAGAACGATGTCCTTAGTACCATTAGAATACATTGGAATTTGATTTTTGTTGAATGAATATTCCAATTCTTCGGCCACTTGAACGATTTTTCTTTGTACATTCAAGCTAATTTTATTGGTTCCATTTAATACTCTAGACACGGTTGAAATAGAGTATCCAGTTTTATCCGCAATGTGTTTAAGTGTAATTCTCATATTTATAAAATCTGTTGAATGTACACATTTAAATGATATAATGGTATTTCTTAGTTTGCACATTCATTCTCACTAAATCCGGATTAAACAGCAACTGATAATTATGTACATTTGAGTATAAGCGAAATAAAAGAGTTAGTTTAGTTATGCAGAAAAGGTCTCCACTATACTTTACACTTATCGTTTCCTTAGGCGGCTTTTTATTCGGATTTGATGCCTCAGTTATATCTGGTGCTATAGTTTATCTAGATGCCATATTTGAACTGAATAGCTTAACTAAAGGCTGGATTGTAAGTGCTCCATCTTTTTCAGCTATGTTTGCTATGTTGGTAGGAGGGATACTTTCTGATCGGATGGGAAGAAAGAAAACCTTGCAATTAGTAGCATTTTGTTATGTTTTATCATCATTCTTATCCATTATATCGCAGGATATTGGGAGTTTAATTGCTGCTAGAATGCTAGGTGGTATAGCTTTTGGGGGCGCGCTTGTCATAGTTCCTGTCTATATATCGGAGATATCACCAGTTGAGCTAAGAGGGCGTTTAGTTTCCATTCAACAAATGAATATTGTCATAGGTTTTTTGGCTGCATATTTCAGTAATTATGTAATTGTAGTTTATTTTGATCAATGGTTAAGTGAGGTAAATATCTGGCGATGGATGTTAGCAGTAGAGTTATTACCTGCTATTGTATATGTTGCTTTATTGCCCAATATTCCAGAATCATCTGTATGGTTAAAGAACAGCTCGAATTTAATTAAAAGACGACAACCAGCTAAGGAAGAAGCCGCATCATTTAGGGCTATTCTTTTGTTTTATAACTCTTTTTTAGACTGGTTCATGTGTCAAAAAAAAAACTTATCAATACTATGGAGTGCAACTTGGCGGCAGGTTTTTTTGGTCGCCATTTTTTTGGGTATTTTACAACAGCTTAGTGGTATAAATGCTATTTTTTTTTACGCTACAAGCATCTTTGAAAAAACAGGTATTGGTATTGATGCCTCACTTGCGCAAACGATTGCAGTCGGTCTAATTAACATAGTTTTCACGTTGGTTGCCTTTTTTACCATAGATAGGTTTGGAAGAAGGTTTTTACTGCTTTGGGGACTAGTGGGTATTGTTATAAGTATGAGCATAATTGCTTACGGATTCTCTGTCACTCAGTACAAATTGACGGAAGAAATCATAGCTAAATATAATCAAGGACCCATATTTCATAAATCATCTCAGATATTTCAAGAAATGATAGATGTTAGCTATACCACAGAAGAGGTTTTTAAGGATGATCTCACCAAAGCAATTAGGCAAATTAGCTGGGTAGAAAAAGATAGTGGTTTAAATGTTGACAGCATGAATATCTATCAGGATATTCTCATAGAATCAAAGCAGCTAAATCCTTATTTGATATTATTTGGAATTTTAGGGTTTGTTGCTAGCTTTGCTTGTTCATTAGGTCCAGTTATGTGGGTTGTTCTTTCGGAAATATTTCCAACCCAATTGAGAGGAATAGGAATTTCTATAGTAGGCTTTTTAAATTCATTTACAAGTTGGGTAACTCAATTTGTATTCCCCATAGAGCTTATAATTTTTGGAGATCATTTTACATATGCTATTTATGCTGGTATTGCAACAATTGGATGGGGAGTTATATACCTGTACTTACCCGAAACCAAGGGTAAATTGATTATAAAAGTACCTTAAATTATTTTTATTTTTGAGTACCGCGTACGGGATTCGAACCCGTGCTACCGCCGTGAAAGGGCGG
>CETK01060681.1_pt1 | contig 20950 bp, 11 predicted proteins | sample 361431 | NCBI WGS metagenome assembly CETK01 (sample SAMEA2622452, study PRJEB7988) | marine metagenome | biome: marine biome (ENVO:00000447); feature: surface water layer (ENVO:00002042); material: "saline water (ENVO:00002010), including plankton (ENVO:xxxxxxxx)" | depth 5 m | reverse complement strand
GGTCACTTTAGAATTAAACATGGTTCCGCAAACCCTGATACGGCTACTCAAATATTTTCAGTAGACCAAAATGGTCATATATCCTCTTCAGGGAATATAACAGCATCTTCAGCTCAGTTTATTGATTTAGCCACAGCAAACGCAGATAACAATAGCCTTAATATAGTAACAGTTACTAGTGATGGTAATTTAAAATGTAGTAATCTTAGTCCTAGTGATGTTGATGACACAATTCCTACAGCAGGTACTGGATTAACCGGTACATCTACATTTGATTTAGCCTTAAGTGAAGTTTCAAATCCTAGCTTTGGTCTTGTAGCTGACTCAACAAATGTATTAAAATTAGCAGAAACAGCTTCTCTTAGTAGATCTGGTATTGGTGGTGCTGATAAACTTATTATTGGTGGATCAACTGCCGCAGATTATAAAAATATAGAATATGTAACTAAAGATTATGATAACACTAATTTAGGTCACGTATTTAAAGTAGGTAGTGTAACTCATTTAGCATTACATGAAGTAAGCACTGCACGAAAGGTATCAATTAATCCCGATGGTAATGATGTAGATTTTCAAATCTTCGGTAATTCAAAAACAGACCCTAGTTTTTATTTTGAAGGAAGTACATCTAGAGTAGGAGTAGGAGATAGAGCATCTACAACCCCTAATGTACTTAATATTTGGCATGATGGAACAGATGGGAACGACGGTTTAATGATCATTAAAGATGATACTAGTATTTCATCTGGTGAATATTTAGGAGGTATTGGTTTTGATGCGCGTGATGGTAATGTTCCTAGTAGTGTAACTGAATCTTCAGTTTACATAGCGGCTTATGCTAATGAACCCCATAGTGATCAAGATAAAGGAGGTAGATTAGAAATTGGTGTTTCACAACTAAATGATAATCAGGATACTGTTGGAGTTGGAGTATTAAGTGTAGAAAAAGATAACACAATTATAGATGCTGGAAAAGTAGGAATTAATAATACTGCACCTAGCTATGCTTTTGATGTGTTAGGTAACTCAGGTGCATATATAGCACGTTTTCGTAATAAAGCCGACTCTAATAGCGATGGCGTCATAACAACTACTGCTGATGGTATAATTATAAGAGTTGATGGAGACCCAGGAACTACTATTAATAGAAATTATATATTATTTCAAAACGGAACTACTTCTTGTGGGTCAATTAGATCTACTGGAAATACAGACACTCCAGGTGTTGATCTTATAGAAACTTCCGATGAAAGGTTAAAGACTAATATAGAAGATTTAAATAATGGACTAGATACTTTATTAAAAATAAAACCTAGAGAATTTAATTGGAAAAACGATAACAATGCTGATAAATCACATGGATTTATAGCCCAAGAACTATATGAAATTTATCCGGAGGCTGTTAGTAAACCTAGATCTTCTGAAGATAATCCTGAAGAAGATCCTTGGTCGGTTAGTAAAATTGCGCTAATTCCTTTATTAGTAAGTTCTATTCAGGATCAACAAAAAATGATTGAAGATCTGCAACAAGAAATTAAAACCTTAAAATCACAAATCTAATGGGACTAGTATTTTTTAGTGGCTCTTTTACAACAGGATCAGACGGAGATATAGATTATAACTCAGCAGTACAATTTGCATCAATTAATAGTAATTCTACTAGTGAAGCTATTGAAATTAAAATAAATTCTCAATCACTAGGGACATCTGATAATGTTACTGCTTTATTTATAAGTGCCTCGGGAACAACTGCTAAATTAGGAATAGGAAATAGTGAACCACTAACTAGTTTAGATATTAGATCTACAACATCATCTGCACCAGCAAACATAATTTTAAGAACAAATGAAGATGGTATTGTACAGTCAGGAGAAGAAACCGGTAGAATTATATTTGCGATTGAAAGTGCCTCTTATAATTTTGGTGGGGGTTTAAATTTTGTAAGTAGTGGGTCAACCGCTGCTATATTCTCTAGAGTATTAACTTCTTCAAGTTTAGATACTAATCATGGTAGTTTAATTTTTGAAGTTAATGATTCTAGTAATAATACTCAACCTATTGAAATATTAACTTTAGGACACGGTTTACCTAATAATGATGTTACTAGAGGAGGAATCTTTACCCAAACAAACCGCCCAGTTGCTTTACTTAGTGCTTCTCTTATTATAGATGATAATGACGGTCCTTTTATTCACATAAGAGGTGGCACTAATACAGGTAACCCCTATAGAATAGCAGATTTAGGTGTTATAACCGAAACTGCTAGTGAATTAATAAGTGCCATAAGTGATAACTTCGATAGAGGTTCTTTAAAATTATTTCACAATTCATCTTCAAAGGTTGATCTTAACTCATATGGAAGTACAGACTTTATAGATACAGGTAAAAATTTGGGAATAGGTACTCAAACCTCTCCTGAAAAGTTAACTGTAGAAGGTAGTATAAGTGCTAGTGGTGATATAATAGGGACAATAAATGGTGGTACTTTCTAATGGCTATAAAAATACCGATAAAATGGGAAAATGCAAATTTTACATGGGACCAAAACACGTTTACTTGGGACGATGTATTTTTAATTCAAGAAATAGCTGATGCATTTGCCGCAGGTGAAGATCCCACAGCTTATATAAATAAAGACGAAGAAAAAAAGAAAAAATTTATTAAAATACTTTGTAAAGTTCAAGGTACTACTTACGAAGAAAAAAAAGAATATAAAGACATTAAAATTAAAGCAAAAGAAATTGAATTAGTTATAAAAGAAGTACTAGGTATTAACGTAAATATAAACCTTTAAAACATGTATAAACTTTACACAGATAAACAAGAAATATTTGAGTGCGAAATCCAATTAGAAGGCACTACTTTAGATAAATCCGAAGCTAGGTTAGTAATTGAAACTAATGATATGGCACTCCTTTTTAAAGGAAATATTGACTCAAAAGGTAAATGTAAAATACCTGTAAAAAAGTTAAAAGGTTTATTAAGTGAAAATGCTAAGGGTTCTATAAAATTAGAAGTTATAGCAGATGATGTATACTTTACTCCTTGGGAATCTAATTTTAATGTAGAAACATCTAAAAAAGTTACTGTAGAGGTAAAATCTCAACAAAATGATAATGTGATTTTAGAAGGTAAACCTAAAGTTTCTATTAAAGGAATCAAATCAGACAATAAAGTTATTAAAGAATCCGAAAAGAAACATGTCTTAAATATTTTAAAATTATTAATAAAAGAAAACATTAATGTTGAAAATGTTTCTATGAGAAAAAATAAACTAAACCATATAGTTGCTACATACCTTGATAGTAATCCTATAAATGAAAATCAAAAAAATAAAATAGTGAATGGGGTTATTAGTGGCCTTTCAAAGCTAAAATGAATGACCCATGGCTGGACCCTTTGATTTTACTGGGAATAATATACAAGACACCTATCAACGAGTAGTTCAAACTGACGGAACAAACTTTTTTGATGGGACGGGATCAGCCGTCACTTTTGGTTCTCCATTTACAGCAGGTGGTATATCAGGATCTTCTAATGAATTATCGGCATCCCTACAGGGAAGAATAACTACCCTAGAAAATAACCCTAGTAATACCGATTTATCTGCACTAAATGCCCATACGGGTTCTATTAATGCCGCTACAAGTTCATTTGCCCTTACAGCTAACGTAGTCGCAAATTCTGCTACAAGTTCATTTTTAACTTCCTCACCATTTACAGCCGCTGGAATCTCAGGTGCATTTAATGGTCAAACCAGCTCATTCGCTCTTACAGCTAATGTGGTCGCTAACTCTAGTACTAGTTCATTTGCCCTGTCTACAGACGTAGTCGCAAATTCCTCAACTAGTTCATTTGCTTTATCTGCAGATGTAGTCGCAAATTCCTCAACCAGTTCATTCGCCCTTACAGATGATGTAGTCGCAAATTCTGCTACAAGTTCATTTTTATTAAATACATCAGATACTTTAACAGGTACATTAACAGTTATAGGAGATATAATAGCTGAAAACTATATAGTAAGTTCTTCTGTAACTTTTATGACCCAATCCTTTAGTAGTGGTTCTACTATATTTGGTGATGACCAAACCGATACACATCTATTTACGGGTAGTGTTGATATAACAGGTAATATTACTGCTGCTAATATAAAAAATATTAATATACCTATTACAGCAGATACAGCATTTGATTTAGATAATTTTAATACCGCAAGCATAAATGGATCTACTTATGATTATACTTTAATTAGTGCTGAATCAGGGTCTAGAACAGGACAATTTTTTATAATTCATTATAGTGGAAGTTATGAATTTACAGATAATTCAACAAATCATATAGGCCCTGAAACCTCAATTCCTTCTTTATCTGCTTCACTATCTAGTAATTTGATTAAAATTCAATCAAATAACGGAAAAGGATATACTTTTAAGGCAGTGTCTAAAAGGTTGTAATATTTATATTCGAACCCTTTGGAAAGTGAAAAAGGCAACTTATGGCAAACGAATTTGTAGCAAGGAAAGGACTACGCTCCCTTTCTAATGTAGAAATAACAGGCAGTCTTGATGTTACATCAACAGTAACTGCTAATGGTGTTACCCTTACAGGTGACCAGGATTTATCTGGTTTAATTGAGGGAGTTACAGCAGGAGATGGTTTAGAAGGGGGTGGAACTAGCGGTACAGTAACCGTTTCCTTAGATACGGGTTCAACACATTTTACAACAGCAGTATCTGCTTCAGCCTTACAAGTTGCCCCTAGTTTTAATGGCAATAGAGCTGTATCGAATGTAAATTTACCTGATGGTATTAGAAATATAAATTTTGGTACTAGTGGTTCTGTAAATAATTTTATAGAAAAAGTATTTTTTTCTAATGAGGCACCTGTTATTGATGATCTTAGTACTCAAATAAGAGAATTTGAAACAGGTGATAATCATATTTTTCTCCCAAATAAAGTAACAGCTACAGACACAGAAGGACAAGATATAGTTTTTCGTACTGCTTCAACTTATACAGATGGTAAATTTGATATAGATTCAGATGGTACTATACGTGTATTAGTAAAAACTACTGAATCTATTAATACAACTGAAGATCCTAATAATGGTAATCTTTTATCACATAAAATTAGTGTAGAGGCAGAAGATACATCAGGAGGTATAGGTACAAAAGATATTTTTATAAGAGTATTACCTAATAACAAACCTAAATTTGTATCACAAATTGGTGGGGGTGCTGTTGATAGCTTTACCTTTAACAGAAGTGAGAGCCTTAGCAGCGAATCAAATATATTTTCTTTATTTTATTATGATGCTCCAGATTTTGATAATGTTACTATAAGATCAGGTTCTGATCCTACTACAAATTTTAATCACTTTACATTTACAAATATTCCCCCACAGGGTCCCGCAGGTATAGGTGAAATTCAAATAAACCAAGTAACGGATGATTTAAATTTTGGTGTACAATCTCAATATATTTTTTCATTAACTGCTTCAGATTCTCACTTTGAAAATGGTGAAGACCTAGAGGCGTTTAAAGAAGCAACTGTTACAATTAACATTGTAGATAATGAGGGTCCTACTATAAATGATTTTTCAACAGACGCGTATTCCGAAAATACAAATGATCAAATTGTAGCTACCTCAGGGGAGGTTAATGAATTTGTTAATGACCCTAATGGTGACCCCATAACATTTAGTAATTTTACCTTAAAAAGTGCACACCTTAATGATGATGGAACAGGTAATAATATTACAAGTTCATTAGGAGGAACATCACTTACTGATCCTACTCAGGACCCGTTTTTAATGAATACATCAGGTCAGATAACTCGTAAAGTTAGTGCCTTATTAAATAATGAAATAGCTGGGAGTTATGTTTATCAAGTTACTGTAGGTGATCCTTCTAATCCCAATAATGATACAGGACTTATTACTATTCCCATCAAAGCTGATACTAATCCTAGTTTTTTTGGTCAAAGCGGTGAAAGAAATATAATAGAATCAGGAGTTACTAATGATCCTATTATAAATAGCATTACTAACGCATCAGGTATAGTATTTTTCAAAGAAAATTTGCAACCTCTAGAATGTGATGTTACTTTAAATTCTACTAATGATTTAATAACTATAGATGGAAATACTTCTAATAATATTACACAAGTTAAATTTAAACTAGCTAGTAATTTATCAGGATCTGGATTAATATTTGATAACGGTGATACTATTAATTTAGGAATAACTGCTTCAAAATCATCATTCCCCACATCTATTAGTACCCAAGACTTTACTATTTCTATTACAAAAAATAATGCCCCCAATATGAGTAGGGCAAATACAACTTTTCTTAATACTAATGAAGCTAGAAACAGCCAAATATTGAATACTATTAATGTAAACGATCCTGAAGGAGATTCTATTAATTTTAATGTTTTTAGTGCATCATTTAACTCTAATAACCCATCAGCATTATCTTCTTCCCATAATAATACTCAAGGCTTTATAAAAATAAGTTCAAGCATAAATGCAAATGCAGGTCTTTACGGGTATACTGCTAGTATAGAAGATATACATGGATTTAGATCAAGTTCTATAAAAGAAGAATTTACAATAGTACAAGCAGAATCTGGATCATTAAATGAAGAAAATAATACTTTTTACATAATAGAAAATGCCCAATTAAATGATCCAGTAGTAAACACCACCTCGGGTACTGCCTCTGCAGATAATTCAAACGCAGTACAATTAACCGCAGGAGGTTATAATTCTAGCCAGGGAGATCCTGCAGCAACCAATACAGGATGGTTTACAGCTTCTATCGGACATAGCAATAAAATTAATATTTCACCTGAGGGATTTTTATCTGCTAGTGCTCAATTTGTAGCTTCTCCACCTACCCCTGATGGGCAATTAAATTGTAAAGTCCATTTTACGGACCAATATGGAAATGTAGGTACTGGTAGTTTTAAAGTTAGTATTGTAAATAATGTAGGACCAACCATTTCCCATACACACCATAGTGATCTTTTTGATACAGTCCAAGCAACCACAGGAACCGTATTAATTTCAGCTAGCATTACAGATCCAGAAGATAATTTCCCATTTACGGTAACACTTGATGGAGATGATGCTTCATCATTTGAAATCACTGCTTTTGACAATACTAATAGTTCTTCATTTGGTATAGCTCCTGTTAGTAATTTAACTGTATCTAAAGATTATGAATTATTTATTAGCGCTAGTGATTCTACAGGATTAAATGCTGCTACTATTAAAGATGTTAGTATTACTATACAACCAGCGGGTTCACCAATCCTAAGTACAGTAAATGATGATAATCCTTTTATTTGTGCCGGAGCTAGAGCAAATGAAATTTTTACTATTAGTTCGGCTAATGCTAAAGATGGAAACATAGCTCAAAGAACATTAGAGGATGGAGACCAAAGCAAAACTTTTAAAGTCCAAGCGGATGTAAGTAACATCCCGGGAGACAATCCTACTGTTACTTATAGTGTACCTCTTGGAAGAGATAAAGACCATATAAATGTAGACTCATCAAATAATATAGGTTCTTTTTCAGTAAAAACAGGTACCCATATATCAGGTAACTTTGATAGTGGAGATGAAATCCATTTTATAGTTAGAGGTACAGATAATAATGGAAGCACAGGAGATTTACCTCTTACTGCTAGTGTTGTTGCACCTAAATTCCCTTTTTATCCAAATAACACATTCGCTAGTTTTGATATTTTAACATTTGGTACTTCAAACAACCCCCGTGGTACAAATGTGCAACAATCCGGAAGCTTTATAGCAAAAGTACAATTTCCCTTTAGTGACGAAACTATAAATAATTTTACTTATCCTTTTAATACAAACATTGCTCCTGCTGCTTCTGATATGTTTACTTTATTAAGCCCAACATCTAATAATAGTGCTACTACTTTTAATTTAGCAGCTTTAGAGATCCAATCTGATCCTATGTTACTTCAAGATGGCGTACGTTTTTCCACATTAATACGAACTAAAGTAGATTTAACACCTACGGGGGATAATACAGCTAGATATACTCTTAAAATAAAAAGAAAAGATGCTAGGGGATTTACTAATCCCAATGAAAAAATAGAGAATATTTTTATTAAAAAATCACCTACTTTAAGTAATATTACATCAGATAGTAATTTATTTATATCTAAAGGTGCTCGACTAAACGAATTTATACTATCTACAGAGGAAGCAGCTAAAACAGGTTCTAGATTTTCTACAAATGCAGATTCTTCATCTATATTGGCTAATTATAGTGGACCAGTTCCTAATAGTAGTATACAAGATACTAGTACTTCTACTCCTGAAGGAATATTACAACATAAGCATGGTATTCCATCACCAATTAAATTTACATTTGATGGTAGAGATGCTGCCCTTATACAAACAGGATCTAGTGATGTTCATTCAGGATCATTAAGTCTTAAAATTAACCTTTCAGGATCAGCAGCAGCATCACAGGATGAATTACACTTTAACATTATTGCAAGCCAATCGTTTAGTGGCTCTAGAGTACAGTCTGAAGTATTTAATAGCACTAGCAGTGCATTTACAGCTAGTATAGTAGACGTTGTGTTACCTAGTGCTTCATTCACTTTATTAGATGTGTTAAATACTAATGAAGCTAGATCATCAACTAATATATTAAAAACTTCCCTTAAACAGGGAACCTTTGATGTAGATAAAGTATCACCTTTTACATCATCTTTTTCAGGAACAGGATTTGCTAAAATAACAGATCCTACTAATTTTGAAGAGGATGGAGATTTATTCAGTGATACTACAGCAGTAAGTAGTAATTTTACAGCAGGAGACTTTAATTTAACTGCTAGTATAGTAGATAGTAGGGGATTTAACCAAGCAAGTAGTGCTAGTTTTACTATAACACAAGCGCCTTCAGGTTCATTAGATAGTATATCTAGTGCTTTTATATTTGAATTCGCTACTGCCTCTGAATCTCCTGTAGTAATAAACAGTCATGGTAGATTTAATGGTACTAAATTAAAGTTAGGTGTTACTTATAATAACGCAAGTAATTTTGGTAACCCCCAAGTTAATTCTGGATCAGGTCAAGGATTTTTCTCAGCGTCCGCTGATCACGATAATGAAATAGATATAACTAAAGATGGATTTGTATCTGCTTCTGCTAATTTTACCACGGGAAATGATACAGACCCCTTAAATTGTAAAGTCCACTTTGAAGACCAATTTGGAAATATAGGTACTGGTAGTTTTGTAATTAGTAGAGTAGCGAATACAGCCCCTACAGTTAATACCCCCTCCTTTAATTCTCTACAATTACCTATTAATAATAATGATGGGTTAGGTACGTTTATTATTACTGAAACTCCCTTTTCTGATGTTCCTTTTTCAGCATCATTAAGTTCTACAGATGCTGATAAAGTAAAATTAATCCCTCAAAATTCAAATTCATCTAGTTATCATATATCAGCTTCTACTAACTTTACTTCTACTCAAACAAGTCTTGATTTTGAAATTACGGGGTTTGATAAGCATGCAGATGTTTCTGACCGAGAAACAGTTAGTGTTTCTATAGCAGCTGAACCCGCAGAATGGTATGCGTATTTAGCAGGAGAATTACAAACTAATTTTGCAACTAATACTTTTGCCCTCCACCAATATATGTTAAACCTTACTGGAAACTTTAATAATGGTAGTATTTCTGGCGCCCCCAGTAGTGATGCATTTGTACATGGATGCACTATAGCAACAAATCATGGTATTAGTGGAAAATCTTTTGCAGAACAATTTGCTAGTGGGTCTGCTGGAAACGGAATTATAGACGGCTTAAATAACGCAAGAGCATTCTTAATAGCTTCAGGAACTATCCTTCAGGGAAATACATCAAATAATGCTCCCTTAATATCAAATAATTTAGACGGAATTAGCCATCTAACTGGATCTAATAATGGTTCAGATATAACTTATACAAATACTGCTTTAATTATAGTATACCCTAGTGGTTCTGATACTGAAAATGCTAATTTTACTATGCCCCAGCGTATGGTTACTACAGCTAATAATAATACTGGGGAATATATTATATTTGGTGACCAAGAAGGGACAGCTAACGATGCCCCACGTGATGCTGCTGTAGCTTATTTTGATATGGCTACTGGTGTTACTTATAATGGGCGCGATAAATTTGGGGTTATGTTCACACCATCTACAGCCCTTTCTGAGGTAGCATATTTCTTTTATGCAGCATCTGGATCACAACCTGAAGGTAACTTTAGAATAGGATAATAAAAAATTAAATAAAATGCCACAAGGAAGAGAAGAAGGATTTATAATGAACAATGATTTTCAGTTAGGAAACTCCACTGAAATAAAAGGTGCATTTCAATCAATCCCTACTTTTACACTTTTATCTAGTTTAACGGGTAGTGATGTTTTTAATCAATTTAGACTTAAAGAGGGGCAAATATTTTTTGTTACAGAGTCACAGAAATTTTTTAGAGTTAATAAAACTCCTACTGGAGCTGTTTATGATTTTATTGCGGGCACTTTAACAGGAGATGATTTAGCCCAAGCATCTTTTGAGTGGGAAGGTGCTAATGATATAACATTTACAGAAGTTATTTTTACTAGTGCATCCGTTGCTGTTAGTGCATCACATGCAAATACTGCATCATTTATTTCACCTACATTTATTTCAGCTTCAGCCGCTGCAAGTGGTTTTGGTGATGGTAGTGGTGACCCTACTGACATATCAGCACTAAACACATTTACAGGTTCATTTACAGATAACCCAGATGGTAGTCAAGTAAGAATTACAATTGATGCTATTCCTTCTGAATCTATTTTTACTATGAGGGAAATATCATCGGGTTCATTTGGTACTAAAGCATCTGGATCTATTACTGTAGGTACTGGTTTTGGTACAAACGCAGACGATACATTACACTTAGATTTAGATACTGGTTTTGTTCTTTCTATACAAAACTTTACGACATTATCCACCTTTAATGGAAGTAATTCAGATGGAGCTACTTTTAACGCAGCTTCTACTACAGATTTCTTATTAACAGCCTCAAGTTTTATTAATGATAATAGCTCTTTTGGAGCAACTAGAAACACAGCATTCACATGTGATAAGATTGCAGGAATTTTATCTAGTAGTGTTAATGGTAGTACACTAAATCTTATAAGGAAAACTAATGGTACTTTTGGTAACGATTTTAAAATTGCTTCTGGAAGCCAAACATTAGCTAATATAAGTGGCTCACAAACCTTTGGGTTTGGCGGTGGTTCAAGTTACACTATAACTGAAGCTCAAAGCAGGGGAGACGAAATAGCTAATATAGTTGTATTAGATATAAGTGGTAGTAACGATAATAGTGCAGTTTTACGTAGAATGGATTTATTATCATTTTTGCAGGATACTTTTATAGTTCCTATTAATGATAAATTAGATACATTACTTAAACAATATAATTCTAATAATAATCAAGCACCTTCCGCAGATATTAATGGTGATGGCACTGTAAGTGTAGCTGATTTATTAGAGTTGCTAGCTCAATTTGGGGCTACTATAGAAGTAGAAGCCCTCCCTACAGCACAGGGAGTAGGTACTGGTGCAGATAATCGAGCAAGTGGTGACGTTAGAGAAGGATTAAGAACAGCTGGTGCTGTTACTGACCAAAATGATAGTGTTATAACAAATGGTACTTTAACTATAGGTAATCAATCATCTGGTTCTTTAGTATTAGAAGGCGCTGAATTTCTTACTACTCCAGCTAAATTAGATTTCTTAGATAAAATAGGAGGTACACCAGGAGATAGTGGTTCGGGTACATTTATATCCTCGGGTTCATTATTTTTCCATTCTGAATCAATAGGTTCATTTAGATTTAATAGACCACTATCAGCATCTAATTTAAGCGGAACAAATACAGGTGACCAAGACCTATCTGGATTAGCATTAAAAACTGCTATTAGTGGTTCATTTACAGTAGTTAGTGCTTCATTTAGCACGCGCGTTACCGCAAACGATGCTAAACTTACCGCAAATACATCTAATGTTACTACAGCGGGAGCGTTAATGGACTCAGAATTAACTGATTTAGCGGCGGTTAAAGCAATTAACCAAGGATTAACCACAACATCAAATGTTATATTTAACCATATAACAGCCTCGGGCAATATAAGTGCAAGTAATCAAATTACGGGTAAAACCCTTAATATTAATGGCGTTGGAACTACTAATATTCATAATGATATTATTAATTTAGGAGTAGATAGTGGGGATAGAATTAATACACATGCATTTTTTGCAACTAGACTTCACACAACCAGCCACATAACAGCCTCGGGCAATATAAGTGCAAGTGGAGAATTAATAGGTATTATAGACGGAGGTTCATTTTAATTAATATGTATATATAAGACATGGCAAGTACAATAAAACTAAAAACAGGAACCGGATCAGCAGTACCTAGTGCTTTAGCACAAGGTGAAGTTGGCATTAACATTGATAATGGCCTTATTTATTATGGCTCTGGTTCAGGAAATTCAGTTAAACAACTAGAATCTTTTACCCACATAACAGCTTCAGGCAATATAAGTGCAAGTGGAATTATAACAGCACTATCAATGTCTGGAGATGGTAGTAGTTTAACAAATATATCTGCAACCTTACCTTCGGGAGTTATTTCGGGTTCTGCACAAATTGCATCTGATATAAGTGGCTCATTTACAGCTGTTAGTGCTGCGCTTGCTTCGGACATTGCTAGTGCAGGTGGTGGCACTACTACAAATGCTTTAACAGTAGATGATACTACTTTACAACTTAACTCAGGTACTACATTTGATGGTTCAGCAGCTAGAACGATTTCTATTAAAGATGGAGGAGTTGATTCAGATGCATTAGCAGCTCACATTGCTGTAACTAGTATAACGGCATCTGCTATAAGCGCAAGTGGAGAAATCAGCGCTACATCTTTAGATATTAGTGGAGATGTTGATATAGATGGAACTTTAGAAGCCGATGTAATTACAGTAAATGGTACAGCATTATCTACTGTAATAGCTTCAACTTCAGTAGCAAATGCAGCCTCTTCCGTAAATACTACTAATGCAAACATTCGTGCAACTACAGATGATGCAGATTTCTTTGTTACTGTAGTTGATGGAGCTACTGGTAACCAAAGAATAGAATCAAGTACAAAATTAAAATTTAATCCTTCAAATGGAAATCTTTTTGTAGATGGTCCTATAACAGCCTCAGGCAATATAAGTTCAAGCGGCACTATCACAGCAAATTCACTTACAGGAAACGGTTTATCTATTGATGGTTCTTCAAATTCACATATTGAAGTAGGTGAATATAATGTTGGCTTTGATATTATAGGGTCAAATACCCTTTTCATTACAGGCTCAGGACTTATAATTTCAGGGGCTATGGCAGACCAAAATCACCATAATATGTTAAAAATTGGTGATATTGAATTGGTAGATGTTAATACTGCTCTTTCATCTAATGAGTTTTTAATTCATAATGTAAAATCTGTAAGTTTTACAAGCGGTAGTGATGGGGGGAATATTACAACAGCTAATAAATTATTTGAACATACTGGAAACCAGTTTGATGTTTTCATAGGTGGAGATGCAACTTCTGATTTCCAAGTGGGCACAGCTGATATAAAAGTAGGAGGAGCCGGAGCCTCACAAGATATCCAAGTCCAAACAAGTGGTGATATATCAATCCTCTCCAACACAGATGTATTTTTACGTATTAAAGATTCAAATTTAACCACAGATCCATCAGATTTATCCCATATAGTAGGCTTTAACACCAACCCAGATGGTGCTAGTGGACAAAATATTAAAAAAATAGATGCTTCTAAAATAGTATTTACTACAGGTTCGCGTAATATTTCTGGTTCTGTAACAGCATCCGCCTTTAAAGGTGATGGTTCGGGATTAACTAATGTTTCTGCAACTTTACCTTCAGGAGTTGTTTCGGGTTCTGCCCAAATAGCTAATGTAACACTTACCACAGCAGCCCAAACTAACATAACATCAGTAGGTAACCTTCAATCATTGACCATGGATGGTACTATTGATATGAATGGTGAAACTCTTAACTTAAATGGTGGTGAAATTGATAATGGGATCTCAATTAAGTCTTTAGCATTTGGATCAACTACTGATCAAGATTTAACTATTACATCTGATGGTAATATAACATTTAAATTAGATGATGATAATGATGAAACAGGCCAATCATTTAAATTTCAAAATAATGATACAGAAATTGCTAATTTAGATGAATCAGGCAACTTACAATTAGATGGTCATATAACAGCCTCAGGTAATATAAGTTCAAGTGGTGAAATTATAACATCAAAATTAAGTGCTCTTGGTGATCTTACAATTGATGCTGATGGAGCTGATATTATATTAAGTGATGGGGGAACTGATTTTGGTAGATTTAAACGAGATACCTCTGATTTTGTAATAAAATCTGAAACAAATAATAAAGATATAGTATTTAAAGGAGTTGATGATTCTTCAACTATAACTGCTCTTACATTAGATATGTCTGATGCAGGTAAAGCAATCTTTACAGGTAATATAAGTTCAAGTGGTGATATAATAGGTAATGAGATTACCTCAAGTAAATTATTAATTACTAAAACGGGTGCATCTTCAAATGAAACCTTAATATCATTAGTAGGATCAGCGGGAGTAGAAGAATTTAGTGTAGATGAGGATGGAGATTTAACTTGTAATGATATTAATGTTGTAAATAGAGATATTAAAGGTAATGGTACTACTAGACTTACCTTAGGAAGTCAAAACTTATTTGTAGGAGACGTAAGAGTAAATAACACAACAGCTACTTTATCTTTAAGGTGTTCAGATAGTTCTATAGTAGCAGGCCAAACTATGGGAAAAATAAGCCTTGCAACTAATGATGGTGATACTAATGATTCTGCTGATATTAAATTTATAGCAACTGAAGACCATAGTAACGATCCTAATAGTGGTACCAAAATAGAGTTTAGGGCCGATAAAAATGAAGGTGAGGGGGATGAAACTGACACATTAATGTTAACCCTAAACCCAAATACAGGTAGTATTATAGAAAGTGTCCATCAAAATATATATGACACAGGTTCCACAGCATTAGCTGCTAACAGTGCCTTTGGAGATATTGTTAAATTTGGTGGCAGTACAACTGTTGCTGGTGGTGTTTATTACCTAAATTCCTCTGGAGGGTGGTCATTAGCTCAAGCTAACGCTAGTGGAACAGCAACATCCTCTTTAGCCGTAGCAGTAGGTACTAATTCTACTACAGATGGTATGTGTTTAAGAGGATTTGTAAACCCCTTTACTGATCCCGGTGCATCAATCGGTAACCCAGTTTATTTAAGTGATACTTCTCAGGGCAGATTCCAAGCTACTGCCCCTGATAGTACAGGAGATATAGTTAGAATAATAGGATATCAGTATGGAACAGATTTAATTTATTTTAACCCATCTAATGACTTTATAGTACATGCATAATGAGTTATATAGATAAAATACTTACATTTGAATCTGATAAAATTTATTATTACGATGAAGCTTATGGGGGCAATTTTGAAGTAATGATGGATTGGGAAGATTTACTTATGTCTGCTTCAGCAGCATATGTGTGTCAAAATGGGGGTGATATTCTAGAAATAGGATTTGGCATGGGTATTTCTGCAGGTTATATTCAATCACATTCTATTAATTCACATACTATTATAGAAAATCACCCTGACATAATTCCTAGAGCTCAAGCTTGGGCATCCGGAAAATCTAATGTTACTATAGTAACAGGTAGCTGGTATAGTGTTAAAAACAATTTATCTACTTACGATGGGTTATTTTATGATACTTTTGGGGATGATGATATGCAATATTTTAGTTCTTCATTATCATCTTTAGTTAAATCCGGGGGTATAACTACTTGGTGGAATATATTACCCGAAGAAAATAATTATTATAATATACCTAATGTAACTTATGATCAATATTCAGTAACACCGCCAACAAATAATTATTTTAACCACACAACTTATTACTTACCTAAATGCCAACTTTAACTTTAAATAAAGGAGGGTCAATTGTAGGCACAGCAGATACTACCCAAGCAGCTGCAAGAGATGAAGTAAACGGTACTTCAATAATCCAAGATGCCTCAAGTAATAATGCTATTCAATATTTTAAAAGTTCTGGTAGGGGTGGAGGTACTTTTAGATATACTAGATCATTTTTACAATTTGATGCTTCTGCAATTACTGGTACTGTAACTGCAGCTACCTTAAATGTAGAAAGTCATGGTGCTAATAATTCGGGTGATGTAATCGTAGTTGCAAGTGATGCGTTTGGGGGTGCAAGTAGTGATTTAGTCAATAGTGATTTTGATAATGTAGATTTTAGTACTACTTATTCAAGTGAACTTACAACTTGGAATAATAATGGATCAAACAATGCTATTACACTTAATGCAGCAGCTCGTTCTGCTATTTCAAGTAATAATAGTTTTATATGTGCCATAATTAACCATGATAGTGACTTCCAGGATACAGACTCTTTATCAGGAGACGGATCAGAGACTAATGGTGTAGACTTTGCCGGTACCATTACACTAGTAGTTACAGTCGCAGCAGCTGCTGGGCCTACTAACTTAACTAGTCTCAATGGTATTGCTAAAACAAGTATTACAAGTTTTAATACAATAGCTTTAGCTAGTATAGATGAAATTAATACGGTTTCCTAAATTATCATATACGTATATTCAAACATATAAAATTAAAAAGTTATGGCAGATCCAATTAAATTTAATGAGGAAGAACTCGCACAAATCCGCGAAATCCAAACCCTTTACAGTACTGTAGTTAACCAAGCAGGACAAGTTCATATTGAAGAAATTAATCTACATGAAAGAAAAGGACAAGTAGAGTCTAATTTACAAGAAATTAAAAGAAAAGAACAAGAACTTGTAACGTCATTAACAAATACTTATGGAAGAGGCACAATTAATTTAGAAACGGGAGAATTTACTCCCATCGAAGAATAAGCCTGGTTTTAAAACTTTTTATATATTTATGGGGGACCATCTAGGTCCCCCTTAATACTCGAAAGTTTAAAATAATATGGCAACAGAAACATTAGTATCACCAGGTGTTCTTTTACAAGAAAGTGATTTATCATTTACAGCCCCTGGTACCGACCCATCAGGATTAGCAATTATAGGCCCCGCAGTACAGGGCCCGATTGAAGTCCCCACAGTAATTAAAAATTTTAACCAATTTAAATCAGTATTTGGTACTGCGTTTGAATCGGCATCCCAAGGATATGAATATTTTACTAGCATAGCAGCAAGAAATTATTTTGCTAATGGTGGTAGTAACGCATTAATAACTAGAGTAGTATCAGCTTCAAGTACTTGGGATTATGCAGGTAATACCCACATTTCAGCTTCCGCAAAAGGTGGTACTCAACCATTTACTTTAGAAACTATAGGAAAGGGAGAAATTTATAATAATGCTATTAATACAACTACTATAGAAGAATTCGCAGGTGGAATTTTAAAAACAGGTTCAGCTGATAATTTTAGATGGGAAGTTACGAGTGTAAATAATAAAGCAGGAACGTTTACTTTAGTAATTAGGAGAGGTGATGATAAAGCCTCTAAACCTTTAATTTTAGAGCAGTTTACTAACTTATCTCTTGATCCTTTAAACTCTAATTATGTTGCTAAAGCTATCGGAGATCAAAGAAGAGTCAAAAGTGCTGCCGGAGATTCAATAGAAATACAAGGAGAATTTCCAAATAAATCTCAATATGTAAGAATATCATCTGTTAATTTGCCTACCTATGAATATTCAACAAATAATCTTGTAGGAACCGATGGAGGAGGTACCTCGTACTCAGCTTCCCTCCCGACAGCACAAAGTGGTGCTTTCTTTGGTGGTGCCGGTTCTAATATCCCAACACATGTCGGAGGTAATTACGGTAAAGATGCTGGAAATGGTGCTACAGATACAGGAGCTAATAACATTCAAGGATTAAGTTTAGCAGATTACACAGATGCTTTTAAAATCTTAAAAAATAAAGAAGAATTTAAATTCAAAACATTAATAGTTCCTGGTTTAAACCAAGAAAATCACGGATCAACAATTAGTACTATTATATCTAACACAGAAGTTAGAGGTGATAACTTATTTGTATTAGACCCCGTTAAACATGGTACTACTGTTATAAGCACAGTTAAAACAGAGGGAGAAGAATTAGATACCTCATTTGCCGCTTCTTATTGGCCTTGGGTACAAGTTGCAAGCCCTGAATTAGGTCGCAACATTAATTGTCCTGCTTCTGTAGTAATTCCAGGAGTATATGCCCAAACGGACTCAGTAGCGGCTCCATGGTTTGCTCCTGCTGGTTTAAATAGAGGTAAACTTAGAAAAGTAAGTAAAACCGAACTTAAATTAAGTAAAGCCCAAAGAGACGATTTATATGTATCTAAAATAAATCCCTTAGCTACATTCCCTGGTCAGGGAGTAGTAGTATTTGGTCAAAAGACACTACAACAAGCTAGTAGCGCATTAGATAGAGTAAATGTACGCAGATTATTACTTGATGTAAAAGATGTTATTAATGGATTTGCTCGTAATATAGTATTTGAACAAAATACTGAAGCTACAAGAGAAACATTCGTTAAACAAGTAACTCCATATCTTGATAGCTTAGTACAAAGATCAGGATTATACGCTTTTAAAGTTAAAATGGACGGCGAATTAAATACTTCAGATATAATAGATGCAAATCAATTAGTAGGCCAAGTATTCTTACAACCCACTAAAACAGCCGAATTTATACTACTTGACTTTATCTTAACTCCCACAGGTGCTTCATTTACCGACTAATATAAAATAATATGGCAACAGAAACATTACTATCACCAGGTGTTCTTTTACAAGAAACTGATAGATCATTTACCCTTCAAGGTACCGATCCTTCAGGTATGGCAATTATTGGCCCTACACCTAGAGGCCCAGTAGAAATTCCTACTAATATAACTAATTATAATCAATTTAAAGAAGTTTACGGAACTGTATTAAGATCTGGCTCACAGGCTTATGAATTATATACTAATCTAGCAGTTAGGAACTATTTTGATAATGGTGGTTCTTCTGCCCTTGTAGTAAGAGTTGCTCCTTCAGCGTCTTCTTTTTCAGCTGCTTCAGGATCTGTAGTAAATAGTTTAGGATCTATTAGCTTTGCTGTTAATGAATTGAAAAATTCTATTACAACCCAACCTTCTGGTGCTGTAGACACATATGCGGGAGTAAGTTCCTCAGCAGTTACTAGTACTGGTACAGGAACCTCTGTTACAGCATCTATTGTTTTAGATACTGAAACAAATGTTAGTACTATAACAGTAACAGGTCAAAACGGAACATTTGCTATAGGTGATGTAGTTACTTTCCCTTCACAGTCATTAGGAGGTACAGCAGGATCACAACAAGATTTAGTAGTTACTTTAGTAAAAGACGATTTAGCAAATACAGCTTCAAATGCCTTTGAAATTAAATCCTTAGGACAAGGAGAATATTTAAACAGTGCTGGATCTGAAACAGCTGGTGGTATATTAACTAATGGTAATAAAGATAACATTAGATGGGAAATTACAGGAATAAATAAAAAATCTGGAACCTTTACCTTAGTAGTAAGAAGAGGTGATGATAAAACTTCTAAACCTTTAATTTTAGAACAATTTACTAACTTATCTCTTGACCCACTAAATCCTAACTATATTGTTAAGGCTATTGGAGACCAAAACCAAACTACTAATACCGTTAACGGAGTAACTTCTGTAATAATAAATGGTGAGTTTCCTAATAAATCAAAATATGTTAGAATCAGTCGAGTAGATACTCCTACATACCGTTATCTAAATGCCGCTGGGTCACCTAGCACTGATGCAAATAATGTTACTTTTGAAAATTTAATCCCATTAGCACAAAGTGGCGCTCTTGCCGGAGGTGTAGGAAATAATTTCCCTCCCTTTGCAGCACTTTATGGATCATCATCAACAGCAACTAATATACAAGGTCTTGTAGCTACTGATTACACTAAAGCAATATCTATTCTTTCTAATAAAGAAGAATTTAAATTTAAAACTCTTATAGTCCCGGGCTTAAGCCAACAAAACCATAGTGGTACAGTAGATACTATTATATCTAACACAGAAGTAAGAGGTGATAATCTATTCGTATTAGATTTAGTTGGGTATAATCAAAATGTAGCTACTGTTAAAGAAAAAGCAGAAGAATTAGACACTTCATTTGCCACTTCTTATTATCCGTGGGTGCAAGTTGCAAGCCCTGAATTAGGTAAAACTTGTTGGGCACCCCCATCAACTGTAATACCTGGAGTATACTCTCAAACAGATGCAATAGCTGCTCCATGGTTTGCTCCTGCTGGTTTAAATAGAGGTGGTTTAAGGAATGTTACTAAGGTTGAGACTAAATTAAGTAAAGCCCAAAGAGACGATTTATACGTGTCTAAAGTAAACCCACTAGCTACATTCCCTGGACAAGGTGTCGTAGTATTTGGTCAAAAGACACTACAACAAGCTAGCAGTGCATTAGATAGGGTAAACGTAAGACGTTTGCTACTTGATGTAAAGGATGTTATTAACGGATTTGCTAGCAATGTAGTATTTGAACAAAATACTGAAGCTACAAGAGAAACATTCGTTAAACAAGTAACCCCTTACTTAGATAGTTTGGTGCAAAGATCAGGATTATACGCTTTTAAAGTTAAAATGGATGGTGAATTAAACACATCTGATGTAATAGACAGTAACCAATTAGTAGGTCAAGTATTCTTACAACC
>CETK01004666.1_pt1 | contig 21080 bp, 19 predicted proteins | sample 361431 | NCBI WGS metagenome assembly CETK01 (sample SAMEA2622452, study PRJEB7988) | marine metagenome | biome: marine biome (ENVO:00000447); feature: surface water layer (ENVO:00002042); material: "saline water (ENVO:00002010), including plankton (ENVO:xxxxxxxx)" | depth 5 m | reverse complement strand
GATTCCCATATTCTATGAGTGTCAAGACCATTACCTTTTGGGCATAAAATATACTTATGTAAACTAACTTTATCAAGATATTCTACTGAATTTAAATTAGGTTCATCAAAGTTAACAAAATCTAATTTTTTTAATTTTTTTTCTAAAAGAGACCTATGAATAAACTGAGTATTTTTTTGAAAATTAACATAAAGCATTTTATTTTTTTTATTAAATTTAATAAAATTTAAAGCTTTGTAATTATGTTTGAAAACATTTTTAGGTGAATATTCATTTGAAAGGCCTATTGGAATAGATATCAGATCAGGATGATCATAGTCAACATTTATTGAATACCATTTTGAAATTGAATTTGGTCTAGTGTTGAATATTTTTTTTGTAATAGAAAAATCTGTTTGATGAGTTATTAATTTTAAATTTTTTAAATTTGAATTTTTATTTAATAATTCAAATAGGCTTTGTAACAAATAGTTATTAGTAAAAATAATTTGATTGTTTGCAATCTCAAAATTTTTTTTAAAATAGAAAATTTTATCTTTGTCCTCAAATAGTATCTGAAGATTCTCTTTATTTATATGTTCAAAGTTTTTCCTGCTTATGATTTCTGAATAAACAACATCTGCTTGTCTTGCAAAATTATAACTATTTAAAACTTGTTCTTTATCAATTGTGTTTATGAATAACATATTATTTTATTTTCAAAAGGTATCGAAAAAAATAAAAAATAAAATAATACGGGTACTTTAATTCCTTTAATCTTTTATCAAAGATCATCTTTGTGAATAATTTAAAACTCTTTTTCTTTGAAGAGTCTGATAAATGATATTTTTTTTGATAAAGGCTTTCATAAGCTTCTCTATAATGTTCTCCTGCTTCATGTAAAATTCCTTTAATTTGCCATGGTTTTTTATTCCCTGAGTAATGAATGAACTTAATATTTTCAAATTTATACTCTTTAATTTTTTTTAGGTACTTCTCACCACCACCGGGCACTGTAAAATTCATACCTTTATCAAGTTCCAAATAGTTTCCATCATAAAAAATATTTAATATATCTTGATCATGTAACTCTAAACGGTTGCTGTTTATTTTTAATAAATTTTCAAACTCTTTGACAATATTTAATTCTCTCCAGTTAGATAGATTAATGATTAAAACTCCTGCATTAAAATATTTTTTACTCTTTAAGTTAAGCCTAGCTGCGTTATCTTTATCAACTTCATGAGGGTCTTCAGTTACAGCTGCTAGATTAAGATTTTGCTCTTCCATAATTTTTAATTTTTTTAATATTTCATCATTAAAATTTTTCAAACAAACAACGTCTGGATCAATATAAATTATTTTTTCAATATTTTTTGGAACATAATTTGACATAAATAATCTGTAATAAGAGGGCTCTGTAACATGTACTTTTTCTAAGTTAACAAAATCAAGTACACTGTCGTTAAATTCTTTAACAACAAAGTTTTTTAAGTTATTATGATTTAAAATTTTTTTATTTATAGGCTCTAAACTCTTTGGCTCTTTATGAATGATATAAAATGAACATTCAATATCAGAGTAATTTAATATGGAGTAAATGGAATTAAGGCATTGTTTATTGTAGTTTTCATCTAAACAATATAAGAAATTTAACATAAGCTAATAATATCAATATTTAATCTAATCTTATTTAATAAATAGTGCCTTTGTATAATTTATATAATGATTAAAAACAAATTGCACTTTTGTACGTATTCATCTGGAAAAAAATACGATATATCATCAAAGCACATAATAAAAATGGCAAAAAAATCTGGCCTATTTAATAAAACAAAAATATATAGTCCTATTGATTTAGATCCTAGCTTCAGAGATAGATTCAATCATATTTTATCTCAACCTAGAGGTGGAGGGTTTTGGCTTTGGAAGCATCATATAATTGAAAAAGAACTTTCTAGAGTAAATAATAATGATTTTGTAATATATTCTGACGCTGGATCATCATTTAATTATCATGGAACTCAAAGGTTCCAAGAATATATAGAAATGCTTAATAGTTCAAACTACGGTACATTCAGAATGGAGGGGTTGAAAGAACATAAAGAAAAATACTATACTAAAAAAGAAATCTTTAATTATTTTGATGTAAAAATTTCTAGTAGAATTGCTGATACATCTCAATACATGGGTGGACATCTAATCTTTAAAAAAAATGACCATACACTTGAATTTATGAATCAATTTAAAGCAACTATTTATGAAAACATTGAGTTGATCACAGACTCAAATAATAAAGAAATTCAAATTGAAGAGTTTATTGAAAATCGTCATGACCAAAGCATCATGAGTTTGATAAGCAAAAAAATTGGAACGGTTTCAATTCAAAATGAAACTTATTTTGATGAAAGCTCAACTACACAATTTCAATATCCTTTTCTTAGTGTAAGGCATTATGGTCATAAATTTAAAGATAGGACAAGATACTATCTAAATCACAAAAAATATAGAGAACCAATATTTTTTTGACTATGAAGTTATCTATTTTTACAAGCATGACAAATCCTGAAGAAAGAAACGATGCATGGCAAGAAGCAATTTCGTGCTATGAAGATATTGCCGATGAAGTAATTGTTGTTGGTGATAGTTGGCCAGAAGAGTTTAAATTTGATTTAATTGGTCAGACCTATCAAGAGGGATTTGAAAAATCATCTGGTGATTGGGTTATAAGGATGGACCTGGATTATTTTTTTCATGAAAATGATATTGTAAAAATAAGGAAGATACTTGAAAAAAACACAGACTCACCTGCTGTTGCATTTCCTCAGTATCAATTTTTTACTCCTGATAGATATCATGTTAAAACAATTATTTGCACCGCTTTGAACAAAAAATATTTTCCACAAATTATTCAGAATGGTGGTGGAGATATGTGTCTACCGACTATTAACGGTAATAGGATAATGCCTGAATCAGTGCCCGTAGCAAGAATACCTGTTTGGCAATACGACTCACTTTTTAGAACAAAAGAAATTATTGCTCAAGATAGAGCTAGGTTTGCTCGCGCATGGTTTAGACAATTCAATAATTATGGTGACAGAGGAGGGGGATCACCTGAAGAAGCTTTTAATGCTTGGTTTGAAATGATAAAAGTTAAATACAAGAAACATGTAATTAGAACTTCTATAAGCTCACATCCCAAATATATCGAAAAAAGACTAGCTAGCCTAAATAAAAATCAATTTGGATATGACGCTTTTGGCCTCAAAGATGAAACTAAGAGAGATCTATATGATTATCTAAAAGGGTATAAAGAGAAATATTTTGATTTAAATTTTATGGTTTGATTATTTTCCATTCAAATTTATTGCTTTCTAATAATTTAAAAATCATTGACATGGCCCAAACAAGTAATAATGTTCCATGTATATCAGGCTCGTCATAACCTTCGGATATTTTTACACCATAATAATGAGTTTGACTTTTATTAATATAGTATGAGAAACCACCTTCGTTATAAAAATGTTTTTCTACTAAAGCCAAGAGCTCTTCACAATATATTACTATTTCTTTTTTTCTGTAGTTTGTTTGTCTTGAGCACTTATACAATACATACACATAATCTACTAGGTCACATCCCGTAGAACTTGGAGTATTTAAAAGACAAAAATCAATCAATTTCTCAGGATAATGAATAGGAATTTCCAACCAATCGAGTCCAGAAATAACCTTCATTGCACCATTAATTGCTTCGTTTGTTTTTGGAAATTCATTTTTGAAATAAATTCCGTATTCTTGATTTGCTAATTTTGAAATAAAATTTTCGATATGAACACTATTCTGATTTGACTCTTCTAACTGCGTGGCAGTAAATACACATATTCCAGAAAATTGGGCTCCTGCATCCCATGGTTTCGACCAATCATAGGAATTTAAAAAATAATTTACTTCATTATTTGTCTGAGGAAAATCTTTGTAAATTAATTTATTTTTTAAACCAATCTGCGATAAAGAGGAAATTGCTTGTTTAGTTTCTGCTCTTATAGACTTATCAAGGTATTCTTTTTTACTTTCAAAATGAAAACGATTAGAAAGATTTAAAGAGGATTTAACAACATTCTTTAAAGAAGAAGTTAATCTAAATTTTTTGTAGTGTTCTAAATAAGCTTCATCTATAAAAGAATTATCGGGAAAGGAATTTAAATTTTTTTGATAAGAATTTATATATTTCGACCAACCATCGTAGCTTAGATCACTTTTTGAAAAAAGATTTAAAATATAATGCAGTTTTAAAGAATAACATGAAAAACCTAATCTCAAAGACTTTCCTGCAAGGGTTAATCCATTCTTAACTGGTAAAAAATGATATTTATCACCTGCATTCTGAAGTGAGTATAAATAACTTGATAATTGGTCTTCAATACTATTTAGCCAATTATTTTGCATTATTTAAATTATCTTGTTTTTATAGAGGCCAACTAATCTAAATTCGCTAAATTTGTAAAGTTCAAAATCATTTTCTATAAGAAAATTATTAACTTCAACAATAGTTGAAGATTGGTCCAAGCCTTTTTCAAATCCATAATCTATAGAAATAAACTCAACATTTTTTATTGTGGTCACCGCCCCTTTAATTACTTCTAGCTCATGGCCCTCTGCATCAATTTTTAATAATTTAATTTTTTTAGATAATTTTAAATTATCAATAGTATCTGTAGGTACTGTTTCTGATTTTACATCATCAAATTTTACTAAAGAGCTATTACCACCATAATTATCTAGATAAAGCTCTTTGTTACCCTTGGTATCAGATAATGCAATTTGGAAAAACTTGTTATTCTCACCTTTAGCATTTTTTATGAGACATTCATATGTATTTAAATCTGGTTCTATTCCTATATATTTAATGTTTTTATCTAAAAATAAAAATGACAGATATAGCTCTCCAACATTTGCACCACAATCCACAACAATATCCGTTTCTTCAAAATTTAAATGGTGTAAACAATAAGTTTCATATATTCTTTTAAATAAATCTTCGTGATGAATAATTCTTAAAATTCTTTTGTTTGGATATATAACTGTATTAAAGTTCTCAATATCTTTCTTGTAGAAATTATCTTCAAAGTAAATTTTGGATTTTTTTGGATAAAACAAATTAATTAGAAAACAAAAAGTTTTGTTTATAAAGTTATTAATAATAAAACCTAGTATTTTTCCTCTTATAATAAAAAATATTTTATATATAAATGATTTAGAGTTGAAATCAATTCCCCGGTATGTAAACGGAGGTAAGTTTAATATATAAGGAAGACTGTGCTTCATGTAATCTAATTATAATAATTGAATACAATAGAAATTGACTATAAATATGAAAAAAAAATTAAATGTTCTTGTTTTTGGTTCAAATGGGATGGTTGGATCAACACTTTTGAAAGTTTTAAACAAATCTAATAAAGTTGATAAAGTAACAGGATCAAATCGTAAAGATACAAACCTATTTGATTTTGAAGCAACTAAAAACAAAATTCAAACATTGGAACCAGACATAATAATTAATGCTGCTGCAAGGGTTGGAGGTATTATTGCTAACAACACTCAGCGCACAGAATTTATCATGGAAAATTTGAAAATAAACATGAACATACTGGAATCATCTATACCTTATCCAAACTTAAAGATTATAAACTTAGGGAGTAGTTGTATTTATCCACTCAATGCAAAAAATCCAATAAGCGAAGATTCATTTATGACAGGAACTCTTGAACCAACAAATTCACCGTATGCGTTAGCCAAAATTACAGCAATTGAAATTGGAAGGAGTATCTCATCACAATATGGCCATAGTATTTTAAACTTAATGCCAACTAACTTATACGGACCAAATGATTACTTTTCAAAAGAAAACAGTCATGTTATACCTGGGTTATTTTACAGGATGCATAATGCAAAACTTTCAAATGATAAATTATTTGAAGTTTGGGGAAGTGGCAATCCATTAAGAGAGTTCCTTCATGTTGAAGATTTAGCATATTCTATTGAATTTTTACTTGATAAAAATTTAGATATTGATTTATTAAATGTTGGAAGTGGTTATGAAATTTCAATTAGAGACTTATCAGAAAAAATAAAAACAATAACAGGATTTAAAGGAGATATACTTTTTGATAAAAGTAGGCCTGACGGTAATCCTAGGAAACTTCTTGATAGTAGCAAAATTAATTCCCTTGGTTGGGAGTCTAAAGTTAGTTTAGACCAGGGCTTAATGAATACCTACAGTTGGTTTAATGAAAACTATTCAACAATAAGAGTTTAACTTTTAAACTATTGGATGCTCCCAAGTAGGTTGAATTAATTTATTCTCTATTAGAACTTTTTCTCTTTCTGCTAAAAGAGTGTCTTCCTCAACCATAAGTTTCACCAACTCATTTATATCTGTTTTTGGCTCCCATCCGAGTTCACTTTTTGCCTTAGATGCATCACCTAATAAAAATTCAACTTCGTTAGGTCTCATATATTTTTCAGAAGTTTCCACGTAGTTTTTGTAATCCAAATCATAATATTGGAAAGCTAATTCTAAGAACTCCCGAACTGTTATTGAATTACCTGTGGCGAGCACCCAGTCATCTGGCATATCGTGCTGGAGCATCATCCACATTCCCTCAACATAATCACCTGCAAAACCCCAGTCACGCGAAGCTTCTAAGTTTCCAAGTGTAAGTTTAGATTGAAGACCTTTATGAATTCTTCCTACAGCTCTAGTAATTTTCCTTGTGACAAATGTCTCACCACGAAATGGAGATTCATGATTAAATAGTATTCCATTTACACAAAACATATCGTAAGACTCTCTGTAGATTTTTGATAAATTGTGACTAAATACTTTTGCAGCCGCATAAGGGCTTTTAGGATCAAACAACGATGTTTCATTTAAAAGTTCTTTTTTTGTTCCACCATACATTTCTGATGATGATGCTTGATAAAACTTAATATTCTTATCAACATTTCTTATGGCTTCAAGTAATGAAAGAGTCCCTACAGTTGCAGTTTGTGTGCTATAAATCGGGTTTTTAAATGATACTGATACATGTGATTGTGCGGCTAGATTATAAATCTCTTCCGGCTCAATTTTATTGATTAATGAATAGAGAGATGAGGAGTCTATTAAATCGGAATAGTAAAGATTGAGCTTACCTTCGTTTTGATATTTAGAGATTAACCCGTCTATTCTTGATGTATTAATTGAAGATGATCGTCTAACGGTACCGTGTATTTCATAACCTTTTTCAATTAAGAATTTTGTGAGATAATATCCATCCTGGCCAGTTATACCTGTGATTAAGGCTTTTTTCATAACATTATATTAGTTGTTAACATCATAATAGTTGAGCAAATATTCATTAGTTTCTATTACTTAATATAAATCCAAGACTCGTAAAATAAATTAACGGAAATTGAACACCATCCATAGAAATATCAAGTAACGAAACAAATAAAAGAGGCCCAATAAAAGATAAAATGTTTAAATTATGGTTGTTTCTTCGCCAAATATTAAATAACGAAATGTGTAATAGTAAAAATAGAAAAAACTGTATCAATCCTCCTCTTGAAATGATGGTCACAAAATAATTGTGAACATGCTCATTTAATCCATCTCTTCCCAGTCTTCCGGGAGCAGTTGGATCGAGCATTTGAGGTAAAATTTCAATATATCCATATCCTGTAAAAAGTTTATTCTCCTTATACATATCAGTTAAAACATCTTGCCAAATATCTAGCCTCCATGATGTAGTTGCATCCCATGAGTCAAGATACCCATATTCATTTATATAAAATGAAAAAAAAGCTTTAGTAGTATCTTTGTATCTAGTGATCTCCTCAACATTTTCTACTACTGTTTGTGTTGAGATTGTTTCTGGTTTAATTTCTACACCAGTCATTCTGTAAGTTGATAAAGAAAAAAGAATTATTGATAAAAGAAAATATACTATGGTTTTCTTCTTTTCTTTAATTAAATAGTCTTTTTGGTAATACACTTCTAGCAACATAAAAATTACAATCCCCACAAAAGAACCCCTACTTAACTTCATCAGAACAGGTAGAAAAATTGAACAGAAACAAAATAAGTATATTACTTCATATTTTTTTCCTACTTTTGAGATTTTTACAAAATAATAAGATGAAATTAATGCGATTAATATATCTGATGCTTTTAAAAATTGAAACTTATCTGAATAATCGATAAAAAACTGCATGATAAAATTTGGATAATTACCAGAGGCCATTATGTAAATTATGAAGGGTGTTATAAAAAAAATTGGAACGAAATAAATTAAAAGGTCATTCAAATATTTATGAATAAAAACTCCAAAAAAGATAAATGCTATGGTCCAAATGTACGAGCTTGATTTATATGCGTAAGTACTCGTTAAGTCTGTTTTTGTTATGAAAACAACAACAAAAAAGCTAATAATTATCATTTTGAAGTACTTATTAAAATCTTTATCCAATAAAAATGGAAAATAACGTGATGAAACTAAAAAAATTAAGCTTACAAATAAAGCACCTGCTACCTCCAATTCACCAATTCTTATTCCCAAAAGTGAAATCCCAACAAATGACCTTGCAAAGACCATGTTAAAACCAACAATTAAAAGAAGGGTATAGGAAAATACCAAAGCCAAATTTTTAGTTATTGTATTTTCTGAATTCATTTTCTGTTTTTTATTAGCTTACGCATCTTTTTTGATATTTTATAATTTAACGCACTTAATTTACTGTAATTTAAGTTATTATTACGATTTTTAATTATAACATCCTTGTTTTGAATAAGATTTTGAAATATTTTTAAAAACTCTTCAGACATTATTTCGGAATTTCTAGGATATTTTTTGATTTTTTCTAATTCGTTATCATAATTATCAATCATATTAGATAGTTTTTCAATAAAATTTTCATTATTGAATCCTATTCCATATCCAAAGCAATATTCAGGAATGCCTCCACTCTCAATATACAAAAGAGGTAACCCACATTGTGCTCCTTCGATATGATGATTCCCTGATGGTTCGTTGATAGACGCAGTCAAATAAATATGTGATTTTTTTATTTCAGTTGCTAGTAAATCTCCTGATAGAGGTTCAATGTGTTCTACGTTTCTAAAATTAAAATGCTTTGGAAGATTTCCAATATATTTAAACTCTATTTTTTCACTCCATTTTTTTTCATCCAGTAAATTATCTAATAATTCGTATATATCAAATCCTTTATTTCTATTTGCCCCCCAGTGATGGGTAACAATCTTGAATTTTTCGTTTTCTTTTCTTGGTTTATATCCAATATTGTTAAATATTTCTTTATTTGCTCCACCCAAAACAACAAAATTTTCTTTTTTATCAATGCCTAGTTCATGAAAAATATTCATTATCCAAGTGCTTACATAAATTGTTGAATCAGCAACTTTATTTGCATTTAAGAGATATTTATTTACATAATTTGTCATTTTTCTTTCATCACATTCATTTATGCGATGTACAACTAAAGCATTGTTATTTTCATAATTAAGATATTTTTGGATATCAAAATTTGTAAATGCTGAAGATTCTGAAGTTTTTCTTGGTTCGGTCATCAAAATAATGTCAATATTGGATTCATTTAAATCATAAGTAACTTCATGACCATTTTCTATTAGATAGTTAGTAAGATTTATTGCGAATAGGTTACCACCACCCCATGGACCATCTTTGATATTCGTACCAATACTAATTTTCACATTAAACCTTCGAACATATCTCGAAAACCTTTGAACCATTTTGGGATTGTAAATTTTTTTATGTTATTGTATGCAACGATAGTATTAGGTTTTGGATCAGAACTTTGATTAAAATCATAAAGCGATTCGGTTGCTAAGATCTCTTTTGCTATCCCAACATCAGTGGAAATTATTGGAGTTTTTGTAATAGCACACTCAAATATTGACTGGGGCCCGCCTTCTACCCTTGAGGCAACTATATAGAGGTCTAATATGTTATAAAGTTCGTTCAATTCTTTAAAAGTTGTCATCTCAAAGTAATAATATTTAATATTTAATTTTTTAAGCTCACTTATAATATATTGTCTTCTTTTGCCAGTTAAAACAACTGCTAAGTTTTCATTTATCTTGGAGTATTTTTTAACCATTTTAATAAATTGATCAGGTCCTTTTGAAAGTTTTGGTGAAATTAAATCCACTCCCTCGGTATCTCTTTGAAAAGATCCTATTAAAAATTCATTTTCGGCTAATTCATATTTTTCTCTTAATAAGTTTTTTTCATTGATTTCAAAAAATAATTTATCATTTATCCAAAATGGAATTGTTGTAACTGGTTTTTTTGTTAATGTCTGTAGCTGTTTTTTTGTATTGTTTGATATTGCGTGATATGAATCAATATATTTATCTCTTTTAAAAAAATTTCTTTTTTCCGAACCTTTAAATTTCTTGAAATCTATGTGATGAATAGTACAAACTACAATTTTCTGTCTTAATGATTTCTTTTTTATTTTTTTCCATGTCCATGGAGAAATAATCCAAATTATGTCTGCCTGATTAATATCTTTAGTAGATATATCCTGGTTGTTTTCATACCACTCTTCCCAAAATCGATCTACGATCCACCCCTCGTCTGGTTTATTCAAATATATTTTCATACTTCTTCTATCGGAACAATATTGTTCCTCACGCAATCCGCATAATATTTTTGTTCTTTGCTGTGTATTGTAGATATATTATTTTTGGTGTTTAAGTGATATAAAGGTTCTTTTAAAATTGAAATATTATACTTTCGTTTTAGTAAGTCATACATTAATTTATAATCTTGTGCGTAAATGAATGATTCATCATATAAATTTATCGCTTTGAGTACATCCTTTTTAATTAATAATGTTCCATGAATAAATGGATTTTTATAATTGATTAAATACTTTGCTGGTATGTAATATGAAAAACCAGGAATTATTCTCTTAGTACCTATCTCATAGGCCCTTGTGGAACATGCGTCTAAATCATTTTTATGTAAATATTCAAGTTGGACTTCAAACCTATTTTTTTCATTTAGATCATCCGCATCTGATCTGGCAATTAAATTACCAACAGACTGGTTAATTAAAAAATTTAAAGATTTAGTTAGGCCTATATTTTTAGTGTTTTGATAAATTTTAATTTTGTCAAAATTTTTAGAAATTTTTTGACATAATTCGTAGGTGTTATCAGTTGAGCCATCATCCATCAACAGTATTTCAAAATTTTGATAAGTTTGATTAAATATACTTAATAGGGATTTTTCTATCGTTGTCTCATTATTATATGTACTTATAACAACAGATATGAAATTTTTGTTATTAGCCATCAATTCCTTTTTGAAATATCTCTAATAGTCTATTCTCATCTAAGTAGTTCAATAAATATTTTTTATTTTCTTTCCCAATTTTTTTTAATAGCTCAACATTGTTTACTAAATTTAACTTTTTTTCTAAGTCAATATAATCGAATTGTTTAAAGCTTAATTGATATTGATCTGGAAAGAATTCTTTTATTCCACCTGTTTCGGGAAAAATGGATGGTATTCCTAAGCTTGATGCTTCACATAAAAGAGTTGGCTGTCCTTCAAAAAGTTTTGTAGCAGTAATGACTATCATTGCTTTTTCCATAATTTCAATTACTTTAGAGTTTTGTAATTCTCCTAAAAATTCAATGTTTGGATTTCTATATTTATTTATTAATTTTTGAAGAGCAGGGCCTTGACCAATAATTTTTAGTTTTAATCCAGTATCCTCGGTTTTAAGATATGACTTTATTATCTCCTCTACACCTTTTTCTGAAGATATTCTTCCAGCGTAGAGGATGAATCTTTCACTCAATTCCTTCAGGGTTTTATTAGTGATTTGAATACTGTTCGGAAGTACGTAAATTTTATCTTTTTTAATACCAAGACTAATTAAATAATCTCTATGAAACTCTGTAAGTACAAATAATTTGAAATAATTATCTGATAAAACTTTAAAATATGCTCGCCCATAAATAATTGCAAATAATGACTTTAAATAAGAATTTTCAAAATATTTATTAAATATTTTAAAGTTTTGAAATTGTAATCCACAAGCGGGACAGATATTATTTTGTTTTAAATGATTTTTAATAAAGTATGATCTTGTACAGTCATATCTAAAATTATGAACTTTGATAAAAGTTTTAATATTATTTTTCTTCAACAGTTTAAAGATTCCAACTGATGCTTTGAACCAGGTATTGTGAACATAAACTAAATCTGGCTGAAACTCCTCAATGACAGTTTTTGTGGACTCAATACTCTCTTTATTAGAGTTACGCAAAAAAGAAATTGCCTGCTTTATGTAGCTTGTTGGTTTTATAACATTATCGAAAAATAAAACTCTTACGTCATAATACTTTTTTAGAAAGTTAATCTCATTTTGGACAGCGACATCTTCCCCGCCGATATTTCTGTATTTATTATGAATGAGTAATATTTTTTTCACTATATATCAATGTACTAATTTTTTATTAATAATGTCATTAATATTAATCTAGTGAATATAGTTGTAGTTCTTACGTATGAAATGTCCTTTGAAAACTGGGATAAAAATGGGATTATTGAAAGAGAACTTAAGCTTTATAAGCAACTCTCAAAAACTTATGGCCACAAATTCACATTCATAACATTTGGAAATGAAGCCGATTTAAAATATCTATCAATCGTACCTAATTCGCAAATTATTCCTATATATAAATTTTTTAAGTTCAGAAAAACAAAGATAATAAAATTTATACAAAGTTTATTTGTATTCAGAAAGATAAATCAAGAATTAAAAAGTGCTGATCTGATTAAAACCAATCAACTAATGGGGTTTTGGGTCTGTTTAGGAATTAAATTTCGATTCAAATGTCCTTTAATTATCCGTACAGGATATGACATATATGAGTTTTCAATTAAGAATAAAAAAAATATTTTAAAACGATTTAGCTACTTTCTTTTAACACAAATTGCTATTTTTGTATCAGATGTATACACAGTGACTACAAGAGCAAATAAAGCCTTCTTAAAGAAAAATTTTCTATTCAATAATGAAAAAATCTTAATAATGCCGAATTGGGTAAAAAGCAATATTGAGTATAAAGAAATCGTAGATAGGAAAAATGAAATAATTACTGTAGGGAGGCTTGAAAAACAAAAAAACTACAGATATTTAATTGAGGAATTCAGTAATACAGATATGAAAATAAATATTATAGGAGAAGGTTCGCTAAAAACAGATTTAAAAAAATTATCTCATGAACAAAACACAAAAGTTTCTTTTTTAGAAAAAATGCCTAATTCTCAACTTATCAAATTTTTGTCAAATTTTAAATATTTTGTACTTCCATCACTTTTTGAAGGCAACCCTAAGGTTGTCTTAGAAGCTATGCAAGCCGGATGTGTGGTAATTGTTAATAATTTTTCGGGTATAAGTGAAGTAATAGAAAGTGAAATTAATGGATTTATTATTGACTGCAAAAAGAATAATCTTAAAAATTTAATAAATTTCTTAAATAAAAATGAAGAAGTGCAGAAAAATATTAGTGAAAGTGGTATTTCAAAAGTTGAAAAAGATTTTTCGTTAGATAGTTATGTTGAAAATGAAAACAAGTTGTATCTAGATTTAATTAACGATTAATTTTCTTTCTTCATCAATTATTTCAACTTTTATATGATTATTAGCATTTTTAAACATTGCAGGATCATGCGTTGAATTTATGATTGTTATTTTTTCATTTTCTAATATATTAAAAATAAAATCTTTAGTTTTTGTGTCTAGATTTGAAGTAGATTCATCAAGCAATAGAATGTCTATTCCTCCTATTAATGCTCTTATAAAAGCTATTTTTTGCATCTGGCCAGATGATAGAGATTTATTACTCACTAAGCGATCTAAATCATAGCTTGATTCCTCTTTAAATAAGTCAAACTCATGTAATTTACTCAACAAAACTTCGTCTGCTATTTTATTTTCATTTCCATATACTAAGTTTTCCCTAAGTGAATTATTGAATATAAATGGTGTGGCACCAATATAACCAAATTTGGACGATGTTACGTGTATTTTGCCTTCGTTTGCTACTAAAACACCTGCAATTAATCCTAAAAGAGTGCTTTTTCCGGTTCCGTTTGCTCCGGTTATCAGAGTATGTTCATTGCGCTTTATTTCACATGTTATATTTTTAAAAATATATTCCTCACTATTAAAATATTTAAAGCTTAAACTATCGATTTTGACTGCTAATTTCGGATATTCTTCAGAGTCAGCGATATAATTGTCTCTGTTGACAGATGCTTTATTTTTATCTAAATTAGCAAAATGTTCAATATGAATCTGTGAGTTTAAAAGATTATTAAATGAATTAGATAATGCACCTAATTGCTGGAATAGTCTAAGTGTTACTCCGATAAAATCTAGTGTTAGAGACTTCACAATACTTTCAAAACTGATCAATACACCTAGGACAAACATTGTTAAAAATGTTGGAAGAAAACCGCTAAAAGACTTCCATATGATATTTTTTAAATCTATTGAATTAATGTTTGCAACAGTATTCTCAAAATTATCAATTTCATTCTTATCCTTGTTTAAAATTTTAATTAAAAACATATTTTCAACTATTTTTTCAATTTCTTTACTTAGGGACAAATTCATCCAATAACTTTTATCTGTAAAGCTTCTTGATTTTTCAATAATTTTTAAAAGAGGAAAATATAAAAGTAAGATTCCTCCCAGAAAAAAGAAAAGAACTTGGTAATTAGAGTCAAAAAGATAATATCCATATGCGAAAATTTGAATAAGACTCATGAAAAATGCTGTTAATGCTCCATAAAAAAATGTAATATGTCCTGTGAGTTCATTGACATAGAAATACGCATCGGATACTGAATAGTTACTTTTATCAAAAACCTCTTTTAGAAGATGGACTCTCAGATTTTTATGAATTTCTAATTCTAAAGATTTCATATTTATTGTTTGTGCATATACGAATACGAACCTAACAACAACAAGTAGTGGGATTAAATATTTGTTATCAAGAAATAATTCAACTATAAAACTTAAAATATTATCAGATTGAAAACTATTAGCTATTACCGCAGAGAAAACAAGAATCAGTCCAATATCCACAGCTGCAACTAAGTTTGCTAAAACAACAGTAAGAATAATACGAAGTTTTTTATTTTTAACTTTGGTAATCCTTGAGACATAAATTATATCTCTGTACATTTTTTTAAATTTATTAAATCTCATATACCTTCATTCTATTGCTGAACAAATTTTTAAAGTAACTGTTGTCTAATATTCATCTCTTAATAAAAAGTTTTATTTCCTTATAGGGATCTCGATAATAATTTAAATTTTCTGTGAAGTAAATATCTGTATCAACTTGATAGTAATCTAATAAATGGTCTTGGTTGCAAGGAAAAAGCTGATTAACAATATCTCCTCGGACAATCATAAATTCTGAGCAAATTATTAGATTTGGTTTTTTATTTTTAAGTGAGATCAAATAATCTTTTTCAATTATGCCAATTTCTTCTAGAGAAGAAAGTATATAAGGCTCTAAAAAGTTTGTGCCATGAACAATATAAGAATAATTTGGTTTGTCTAAATAATGCAATATTAAATTGTAATCTAGAGCTAATATTTCTGAGTTTTCGATTTCTATTTTATCAATCTCTTCAGCAAGTTGCCTTAAAGGATAGCTTTCGTAAACTGATTCGATATTTCTTAAATGTTTGTAAGAAGTTTGTCCATTCGTACTAACAGTTAAAACAACAGATAATACGACAAATGATATCAAGAAAACAAAATTTATATCAAGTTTTGTTTTTGAAATATATAAGGAAATAAAATATAGAAAAAATATTAAGTGATGATAATAATTGTGCGCTGCAATGAAATAAAATAATACCGAAGTGACAATCAAAAGAAATTCTACATTTTGAGTTAGTTTTTTTAAAAAATCTGTTTTATAAAATAAGCTTTTTAGTAAAAGAATAAATAAAGTAAGAAGCACTATGTATATAGCGTTATTAAATTCAAAAAAAGATCTCATAAAAACTTTTAACTCGTACAAATTTGAATAATTAGCAGATGTATAGCTTATTGGAATTGTTATGAATGTAGCAAGATATACATCTAGTAAATCATTCATTTGATAAATATATAAAAATATTAAATGAGGAAGTGTAAAGCCAGCAAAGATATTAATTAATTTATTTTTATATTTTTCAGTTCCAATAATCCCAATAACTAAAGGCAACAAGAACAAAATTGTTCCTTGATTAACCAAACTTGATAATGAAAACATTAAACCCAATAGAAAGTATTTAAATTTAAATTCTTTAACTTTATATATGAGAATTCCTAAAGAAATGAAAACTAAAGCATAAAGTTCAGAGTATCCACTTATTGCCCAGGGTTGAGACATAAATAAAATAAAAACAAAAGTTGTGATCGAAGACATAATTAATTTATTCTTTGAAATTATGGCAGCTGTTGCAAATAGTGTTATTGAAATTAAAAAAAGGATTACATCGTTAGCAACTTTAAAAAAAATAAAATTTCCAGAAACTATATCTAATACAAAATGGTACATATATAACAATACTGGTCCCTTGGATTCCCACTGAGTTTCATTTGGTAAATAGCCATTTTTTATTTCATTCGAGGCAACAATATATGAGGGAATATCCCAATCAATAATTTCAAAATTTAACAAATAATTTTGTGAAATCAACGTAAATACTAGATAAACAAAAGCGAGAAATAATGTTGTATATAGATTGTTATTAGATATCAACTTATTTACATTTAGGTCAAATGTTTTTGAATATAGATTTAAAATGCAGATTAATAGAACAAAAACAAATGTTGTATATGTTGCTTTTTTTTGTTGTGGAAAAAAATTAGTTATCAGTAAAAATCCTGGTGCTATAAAAAGAATAGCGAGTGTAAGTTTCACATTAATTTTATTCATTTCTTATGACATCATTTTATAGGTGTAATCAATGATTGTATTAAAAAATAAATACTTCGACAAAAATATATTTTATTTTAAAAATTTAATAGATGATATAAAACTTAAGTATTTTATAAAATATAATAAATTTAATGGAAAATAATAATTATGTAGCCATTACATATACAACTAATGGATATATTGATTTTACACATAATCTTTTATCCTCAATAGAAAAAAATAATATTGATATAAATATTAAAGTTTTTTCACTTGATAAAAAAGCAACTAAATATTTTGAAAGTAAAGGAATAGAATCAGTTGAATTTAAGTCAAAATATGTAGAATCCCAGGATGAAATGTTTTTTCAGAATTCAGATAATTTTGGTTATTTGATGATGGCTAAATTTGAAATAATTTATAAAGAACTGCTAAAAAATGACTATGTTTTATATATTGATGGAGATATAGTAATCAAAAAAGACATAATAAAATACTTATTTGCTGTTAAAAGAAATTACGATATTATTTTCCAAGATGATAAAAGACCATCCAAACCTAATTTAATTAATTTATGTGCTGGATTTATGTTTATAAAATCAAATAAGAAAACTCTTAAATTTTTTAATCCTGATAATTTAAACATAGAAAAGATAACTAGTTACAAGACACACGACCAAACCCATATAAATAAAAATAAAAGTAAGTTTAACTATGGGGTTTTATCGTTAGATATGTTTCCTAATGGTGCCCATTACTATAAAAATTATGAAAATTTAAATCCCTCAATCATTCACTTTAATTATGTAATTGGAGAGGAGAAAATTAACACAATTAAAAAACATAATGAATGGTATTTAAACAACTAAAGCAACGTGTTTAGAACTTATTAAAAATCGATAAAAACCTTTTAAGATATTTCTTCATACTAAAGATAGCTTTTTTTCTGTTTCGAAAGAAATTTAGAATTCTGTATAATTTGGTAATTTGGAATTTTGATTTTAAGTTGTAATAGAAAATATTTAATTTAGTCAAATTTTTATTATTTAAATATAGAGCATCCCCCATCGGGACATTTGAATAAAGAAGTGTCTTGGTTCTAGTAAATCCTCTTGAACTCAGAAATAGATCTAAATCTTTTACTAATGTATTTTCTTCATAAAATTCTTTTATTGATATTTCAGAATAAATAAAATCTAAGTTAAATATCTTATTTTCAAACCCTTTTAAAACCTCTAATTCATAGCCCTGGACGTCAAGCATTAGAAAATTACCATTGATATTCTCTAAATCAGAAAATTTTCTTATTTCTACTTCATCATGATTATTGAAATTTACTTCTGGAAAATATTTTGAATGTAACTTTGGTTTTAAAATTGAAGATGACACACCTTTTTTTTTATCTGAAATATATAGAGTTAATTTGTCATTAGTGTTTCCAAGTCCAAATTCATGAATAAATATATTTGAATGACTTTTAAACTTTTTTAGATCTTCTAATGGTTCTTTTTGAGGTTCAAACAAATGAATATCTACATTTTTTAACTCAAGAAATGTTTCTACTTGTTGACCTATATGTGCGCCAACCTGGATAATTCCGTAAATATTTTTTTCATATTTTTGTAATATAGCTTCTAACATCTATTGATGATTTTACTATTTGAAATTATGAATGGATGTACAACTAATGTTTATCATAAGTTTTTGAATTTAATAATACTTGGTTTATATATTTGAAAAAAGTTTTTTGTAATTAATATAATCTCGTGGATAAAAACTTTGAGATAGAAAATACTAGTTTTTTAAGTTATGACGATACATATCTCGACAAAAATTCATACCCAAATTTTCAAGATAAATTATTAGAATTTAAAAAACTAGTAAACACAAACTATAGAGATTCACTCAGTAAAACTTACTACAAATTTGGAGATGGTGATTACTACTTTTTGAAAAAGGAAGCATTTGGAAGTGCTAGACCAGGAAGGCGGGCTATAAAGAAGCCTTATTATTTAATTCCACATAAAAAATTTACAAAAGGAGCTCTAAAAAATGATTACTATTTAAACAGAATACAAACTCCACATCAAGATATGTTTTTTGAGATTTTTGGTAAGTCTATGGATTTTCCGTCGGAATTTGTTTATGGATTAACAGCAAATAAGTGGTTCTTTGAGAAATATAATTCTGATATTGGAATAATTGGTGCAGATAAAAAAATTGAAATTATCAATTTATTAATGGATAAAGAAGAATACAAAGAGTATTTAAAGCTTGATGCTTTTTCTGATTATATTTCGATTCCTCAAAAATATGCAGTAGATAAAATTTCAAATATTGAAAAGAATATTAAAAAATCACTTGAATACTCGACATCAAAGATCTTTTTAGTAGGAATTGGTCATGTAAAGTCTGGACTTTTGTACAAATTAAAGGAATATAAGAAAAATGTTCAGTTTATAGATATTGGTGTAGGAATGGATGCAATTGCTGGAATAGTTAACAATGATCGTCCATATTTTGGAGATTGGAAAAACTATCGATTAAAAAATGAAAAAATATATGGAGATGTTGATTTTCTTATTAAAAAAGATAAAGTTTCCGAAATCGTTACTCATAAATTTATATGATCTTAATTATTAGTGTTAAATAATCACATCTACTTTTTTGTTAATATTAACCAACTCATTTGAGCTTTTCTATACTCTTTCATTAACCGGTATTGTTCGTTGTAAGATAACTCTTCAGGAACATAACTACCTTGTTCTAAGTAAATTGGTCTATATAAATCGTCAACTGATTTGATATTCTGAACATTATGGGTTTTTGAAAATAATGAGTTCAATTTTTTTGTTAAACCAACACTTCCATAATCATGGCACTCTATAACCAAGTCTACTGTTTTAAAATGCTCTATATTTTCTTGACTAAATAGATATTCCTCTTCTCCCTCTATATCGCAGATAATTAAGATTTTTTCATCTTTTGTAACTTTAAACTTTTCAACAGTAAATTCTTCATTAAAACTTTTAACTTTAGTACTCAAATTATTTATTTCCGACATCTCCTTACAAGCTTTTATAGCATCTTTGTTTATATCGAAGCAGTAAATTGATGAGTTTTTAGAAATCAAACCAAATCCATTACAGTAATACCCTTCTGCACACCCTATTATGAATATTTTGTCATAGTCATTAGATGCAAAAAATCTGATTTTTTCCGCTAACTCAGCTTCATAAGATCCTATGAGCTTAGGATAAATTGAGCTTCCAAAAGATTTTATCCCCGGATACTTTAAACCAAAAAAAGGTCCACTTAAAACTTGTGGATTATCTTTTAGCTTTTTTGTGAATTTTTGGAATTCTGGAGAGAACTCATTTTCTTGTATCATATCTACTTTTGTTCTTGAGTTTTCTAAGGCGAATCTTGATTTTAATTTTTTTTCTATCCTCCAGATAACTCTATACAAATATTGTTTTACTACATTTAAAAATTTTTGATTCATGTTTATTAGATTAACAAAAAAATTTTAATCTACTAGTTTCCAGAGATGAAGAGAGGCTATTGTTTTATATGGTGACCATTTTTCTGCATAAGCGTCATATAAACCCCATTCACTGTCTGGTTTTATGAAACCATTCTTATCCATTGCTAACCTTAAGCCTGCATCTTTAGAAGTAAATACATCTAATTTGCCTATACAGAAAATTTCAAACATGTTTAATGACCAGGGGCCTATACCAAATATTGATAATAAGATTTTGTTAAGTTCTTCATCGGTTAATACAGATAGGTCCTTCAAATTTTGATTTAAATAAAGGTCAGATATTTCTTTCACCGTTTTTGCTTTGTTAGTACTTAAACCCAATTTTTTTATTTGGTTTATTGTCATATTTTCAAAATGTTTCTCACTTAAAAATTCTGAATTGAAATTTTGTCTTATTTTTTTAAAGATCGAGTTTGCAGCTTTTGTAGATATAAATTGAGAAACAACTATTCCTACGAGTGTATCAAACTGATTTTCTTTTACAGGCTTAAAAACAATATGCCCATTTTCATCAATTAG
>CETK01021037.1_pt1 | contig 21128 bp, 40 predicted proteins | sample 361431 | NCBI WGS metagenome assembly CETK01 (sample SAMEA2622452, study PRJEB7988) | marine metagenome | biome: marine biome (ENVO:00000447); feature: surface water layer (ENVO:00002042); material: "saline water (ENVO:00002010), including plankton (ENVO:xxxxxxxx)" | depth 5 m | reverse complement strand
TAGTTTTATAAATCGGATAGAAAATGAGTACACTACGAGTTGCTGCTATTAAAGATTTGACAGGAAATACTGGTTTCATTCTGTCAGCCACTACGGTGCAGACCAATAATACATTGGTGATACCAGGAACCTTACAGATTGATGGTTCTATCACAGGGTCAACAAACCAAATTTTACCTTCACACTCAGGTCAAAATGGTAAGATGTTATACTCCAATGGGACAAGTCCTTATTGGGCTGACGCACCCTCTGCAGATAATATATCAAGTATGAGTGTATTTACATCATCAGGAACATGGAATAGACCTAGTGATGTTAAATATATCAAAGTTCAAGTCATCGGTGGCGGTGGAGCAGGTGGTGGACATGGAGAAGGTGGAGGAGCAGGTGGATATTCAGAGGAAGTTATTAATGTAGAAAGTATAAGTTCAGTATATTGCACAGTATCAGGAGAATCTAGCGGAACTTATTATAGAGGTGGAGCAGGTAATGGAGGTTCATCTTCATTTGGTTCTTACCTATCAGCATCAGGTGGATATGGTGCTAATAGAAATCACCAACATTGTGGTGGTTTAGGAGGAACAGGTTCTGGAGGAAACTTAAACATCTATGGTGGTGGTGGAGACTCTCATCATGGTCGTTCATCACCTGGTGGTGGAGGATTCTGGGGTGGTGCTGTAGCAGGTGGACATCCTCAAGGTGGAAACTTCAGTCATAATCATGAATCACACTCATCACCTGGATCAGGTGGTAGTGGTGGTTACTTTAACTCACATAGAGGGTCTAACGGTAGACCTGGTATGATCGTTATTACACACTTTAAATAAATGAGTAGTTTAAAAGTATTAAACATATTTGATGTATCAAACAACTGTGGTCTAACTAGAAGTGGTTCTGAGTGGACTATTGTTAGAAATGATGGTGGTGACAGGAAATTAACTGTTAGTACTTTACAAATAGACGGTAGTGTTACTGGTAATCAGTCAGTAAGATTCTTACCATCACACTCTGGTAATGCAGGTAAGGTTTTAAAATCTAATGGAAGTTCTCCTTATTGGGAAACATTCTTAGGACCTCAAGGTAACTTAACCAGTATGAGTGTATTTACATCAGGTGGAACATGGTCAAAACCATCAGGAGTTCGTTATGCTCACGTCCAAGTTATTGGAGGTGGAGGAGGTGGCGGTGGTCACGGTGAAGGTGGTGGAGCAGGTGGGTACTCCGAAGAAATTATTAATGTAGAAGGTTTGTCAACAGTATCAGTAAGCGTATCAGGAGAAGCAAGTGGAACATATTATCGAGGAGGTGCTGGAAATGGGGGATCCAGTTCGTTCGGAAGTTATCTCTCAGCTTCTGGTGGTTATGGTGCCAACAGAAATCACCAACACAATGGTGGTCTTGGAGGCGTTGGATCGGGGGGTAATCTAAACATCTATGGTGGTGGTGGAGACCAACATCATGATGGTGGATCATCAAATGCTAACTCTGGAAGAGGATTCTGGGGTGCTATGGTAGCAGGTGGTCACCCTCAAGGAGGAAACTTTAGTCATAATCATCAAAGTCATGCACCACCAGGTTCGGGTGGGAATGGCGGTTACTTCAACTCACATAGAGGGTCTAATGGAAGACCTGGATTAGTTGTTGTAACACATTATAAATAACAACGAGGTATTATTCAGACAAATGAAAAAAGTTTTAGTATCTATTGAAGGAAGGGCATTACAAATTGTCGATCCTGGTCAAGAGTTTGAAATTTACGATGGTCCAGATGCTAAATTTGTCTGGGTCGATGTAGATAATGACAATATTACTCTAGATTGGACTCTAGAGTATTCACCTGCACAAGGTAAAATGATATGGATTGAACGAGATGGAAGTTATACTGATCCTGGTATGGCTCGTCAAGTTGCCTATGGTGAAGTTGGGGAGCAATTAGATATGCTCTATAGAGACATTTCAGCAGGTAAAAATTTAGATGCAAGTGACGCAGAGTGGTATCAGCATATTAAAAATATCAAATCTACTTATGTTAAACCAGTTGCTAAATCAGTACCATCAACACCGACTGAACTGAAATCTTATTCAGAATCAGAAGAACCAAGTGCAGATAAGTTCCCTAAAATGTCTTATGAGGAATTACCTGCATGGAAGAGGTATGATGGGTGGACAGATCCAAATACGTAGTGTATAATATATACTATTAAAACTATATTATGAAGGTTAATAAAATTTGCATCGTAGGAGGTGGCACAGCAGGTTGGATGACTGCTGCCACCTTTTCGCATTTAAACCCTGATAAAGAAATAACATTAATAGAATCACCTAATGTTCCTACTATAGGTGTAGGTGAGTCTACTACTCAATATATTTCAGAGTGGTTGAGATTACTTGAAATAGAAGATGAAGATTGGATGAGAGAATGTGATGCTACTTACAAATATAGTGTCAGGTTTGAAAATTTTTCTGCAACAGAGGGAGCATTTCATTATCCTTTTATAAAAATTATAGAAACTCCATCATTAGATATATCTAATTGGTTTATACATAAAACATTAACAGATTGCCCTGTAGATACGTTTGCAAAATTCTATTGCCCTCAGTATAAATCTATTGTAGAGAATAGAATTATTCAACAGGATGTTGATTTTTACGATCATAAAGTAGAGAGAGGATTTCATATAGACGCAGCAAAGTTTGCTAACTGGTTAAGAATCAATAAATGTCAGAAAGTTAATCATATTATTAAACATGTAGATAAAGGTATTCTCAATGAAGATTATGATTTGTTTGTAGATTGTACAGGATTTAAGAGTTTACTATCAGACATGTATGATCTTTGGGAAAACTGGGATAAGTTTGATAAAGAATTACCTAATGATAGAGCATGGACAGTAAGATTACCTTACACAAACAAGTGTGAACAACAAAGAGTTTATACTAATTGCACTGGTATGAACAATGGATGGGTATGGAATGTTCCATTGAGAAGTCGTATTGGAACAGGATATAATTTTTCATCTAAATTTGTAAGTGATGAAGATGCACTAGAAGAATTTAAAAAACATTTAGGTTATCCAGAAGAAACTCTATCAGATTACAGATTAATTAAATTTAGAACTGGATTATCAGATAAACCTTGGAGAGGTAAAGTATTATCAATAGGACTAAGTGGTGGGTTTATTGAACCATTAGAAAGTAATAGTTTATTAAGTGTACATAACTGGTTAGTTGAAGCATCTAAGGTGCTAACCCTACCAGTAATTAGAAAAGCAGACATCAATTACTTTAATACATATGTTAGAGAGAAGTTTATTGATTTTAAAGATTTTGTATCATTACATTATCATCTCTCTACAAGAGAAGATACACCATACTGGAGGTATCTTACTCAAGAGTATGAATCTAACCCATACACTAAACTTCCTATAGAAAACTGGACAATGGGCAACTTATATGGAGGTGCTTTTATTTGTGCAGGGCATAACTATCATCCTTTTGATAAAGTTATGTTAGAATTATTAGAGAAGAATAATAAACTTAACAGACAGGGATACTACTCTGTTGCCAATTATAACCACTATGATAAATTACAAGAATCTTTTCCCTTTGCAGTAGATTATTATGAAAGTAACTGAACCAGATCACGTTATGGAATTTGAAAACTTTGATCCTTACAAAGGTAAGATTGAAAGTGTAATCATTGTTGGTGGTGGGTCATCAGGATGGATGACAGCAGCAGCATTATCAAAGTTATGCCCTCATTTAGAGATTGCTTTAGTTGAATCACCAGATATTAAAACTATTGGTGTGGGTGAATCAACTTTAGGACATTTTAATCAGTACTTACAACTGTTAGACTTAAAAGATGAAGATTGGATGCCTCATTGTGATGCAACATATAAAAATGGCATACAATTTACTAACTTTAGAGAAGGAAAGGAAGAGGTATTTCAATATCCATTTTATTCTAATTATGATTTTACTTTTGCTAACGCAGGACTTAATACATGGGCTCATTTAGCAACACATTATCCAGAAGAGTTTCCCCCAGAATCATTTGCAGAATTTTATTGTGCTAATACTTTTTTATGTAATGAGAATAAACAAACTAGAAATCATGATGGTGTAACTAGAGATTTTAATTTTAAAAATCATACTGCATATCATTTAGATGCAACAAAGTTTGGATTATATCTCAGAGATAAGATATGTTTACCTAATGGTGTTCAACATATTAAGGGAGAGATAACTGGATACCAGACAATGTATGAAAAACCTAATGACCAAACCATTAGTTATCTCATTATGGATGGTGTTACTGCACTACAGGCAGATTTATATATTGATTGCACAGGATTTAAGTCACAACTATTAGGAGAATATCAGGCAATACCTTTTTATCTTTGTGATAATAAACTTGCAAATGATAGTGCATGGGCAGCACGTATTCCTTATCTTGAAGAAACAAGAGAAAAAGAAATGTGCAATGTAACTGATTGTTGGGCTATGCCTAACGGTTGGGTATGGGACATACCACTATGGAATAGAATTGGTAAAGGGTATGTTTACTCAAGTAGATTTTGTCGTAAGGAGCAAGCAAGAAAAGATTTTATAGAACATCTTAGATATAAAGTTGGTAAGAAAAGAGCAGATGAAGCAAAGTTATTTCATATTGATATACAACATGGAAGAAGAGAAAGAGCATGGGTTAACAATGTAGTAGGTATAGGTTTATCGTATGGATTTGTAGAACCATTAGAGTCTACTGGTTTATTAACAACTCATGAAAATATACTAAGGTTAGTAACTACTCTTAATCAAAGGGATGGTTATGTAACTAGAACAGAGAAAGAAGGATTTAACTGGATATGTAATTATACAGTTGATAACTTTATTGATTTTGTCTCAATGCATTATGCGTTCTCAATGAGAACTGATACACCATATTGGAGGTGGTGTACACAACAAAACTTCTATAATCCAGAATCAGTAACACAGAATGTTCCTATGCATCAAAGTATAGAACAGTTTATGTCATCAACCTATGGTGAAGGATGGCATGTAAATATGAATGGAATACCATTTATTGCAGCAGGTCATGGAATAAAATCTACATCATACTTAAAGAGATCACTATATCAGTTAAACGAAAACATGGTATCAGAAGATGAACTGCCAGATGTTAGAAGAAAGTATTTACAATGGAAAGATTACTATAGTAAATACGTTGCACAATTACCATCACACTATGAGTTCTTGAGAGATGAAATTTACAAATCCACTTAGAAAAAAATCTTGGATCAGGTTTTATTCGTTAGAACCTGCTGTAACGGATCTGTATCCAATTAAACCTGCTAGTAATCATAAAAGATCTTGGGTTCAAGATGAGAGAAAGAAATCAAAATGCCCAGTATCAGGTTTAATATCAACTGCTAATTGTCCTGGCATTAAAAATTTAATGTCATCAGGTTATATTGTACCTGCACCTGCTGATTTTAAGATAAGAACAAATGGTGATGGCATCTCAGTAGATTGGGAAGCAACTTGGTTATTTAAAATGGGTGGTAATAAAAGATCATATATTGGTAAGCATGATGAAACGCAAGTTGAACCATTATTAGACGACTCTAGTAAATCATTAAAGACAGTAGTAAAGATAGAAACTCCTTGGAGAGTTAAAGCTAGTGATGATATTGTATTATTACAGTTACCAGTCAACTATAATAATGAGAAAAGATTTACAGCAGCAACAGGTTTATTAGACCCAAGATACGGTCATGTAATACACGCACAATTATTTTGGCATGTATTAGAAGGTGAAACTCATGTCAAAGCAGGAACTCCATTGATACAATATATTCCAATGCATAGAAAATACTTGCAAAATAGTAATTTTGAGACTATAATAGACTCTGCAGGTGATATAGAATGGCAGATGGAAGAATCTTTCGAGTATGCTAATCAGTCACAATTTATTGCAGAGGATACTGTACAAAACCGTCTAAATAGAGTGATGACAGTATTCAACAAGTATCGTAACAAAGGTTTTAAACTATGAGCGAAATTCAATTTTCTGGTTTACCAGGTGATAAGGTGCAAAACCCTGCACCTGCTGTTGACCCTAAAACAGGCACACCTTTTGCAGATCATAAACCAGATGATTCACCAAAACATTTGGCAGAATTTAAAATGGAAGGTATTGATGACTTAATCAATAACTTTAATGGTCAGTATAACAAAACACATGAAAAGGTGGAGAAATTAGAAGAGGATTTTAAAGACACTAAATTAAATCCTTATGGTGTAACACAAATTGATTTTAGTAAGAGACAAGAATTAAAGGAACACATGTCTCGACTGGAAGGTGCTATCAATGGATTAAAAATAGCAAAGGAAACATTCTTTTTAGATGATGTTAAAGTCAGAGATCCTAATAAAAAGTATGAAACGTTATCATGATAATCGCTGAAGATTATTCTGGTGAAGGATTACATTTATGGCATCCTTATGTTTTTAAATATGAGTTTGATTTTAGTGATATACTACCAAAAATCAGACCAACATACGAAGCAGCATTAAATCACTGGGCAGCACAGACAGATCAAACTAAAGTAGAATCCATACCCAACTCTACTACATCAAGAGTAGGTAGATATGAGTACACATTAGAACCTCATAATCAAAAATGTATGAAACCATTTAATATGTGGTTAGGTGCAAGAATTAGTTGGGTATGGCAACAGTTTGGTTATCTAGGAGCAGAAAGTGAAATCAGTCAATCATGGTTTAATAGACATGAGAAGGGAGGACAGACTAAAGAACATACACATAATTGTATTGAATTAGTTGTAGCATCCTACTTACAAAATGATGGAGCAGGTCAAGGTAATATAGAAATAAAAGACCCATTAGAATATCATAAGACAGGTTATCCGTATGATGCAGAGAAAGATGTATGGAAAGAAATTAAATGCCCTACTAATACAGTTCTAATATTTCCTGGTTGGGTTAATCATAGAAGTCAAGTAAACAAAGTTGGTGGTGAGAGGATGGTAATGACATATAATATTAATGCTAGACTATTCAAATGTGATGTTTATGAGAACAGATTTGTTTTACCGAACACTCCTAATGCAGCATGAGTTTCCTGATCTGATAAAGATCAAGAAACCAACTGACTGGAATGTAGAGTATATAAAATTAAGTGACGATATAGGATATTATATCGCTGATGACCCTTTTGAAGATGGGTCATTTGACTTGTACAAATCATTAGCAGCAACATTTCCTATAATGACTGATACTAATAAAAGTAATTGTAGGGATGCAAATCCATTTGCAACTATACATCTACCTCACTGGTGCTGTCTTGAAATTTTTAGATTGATGAGAGGATATTTTAGGACATGGTTTGGCAATGCAGAGGTAGAACAATTACATCTAACAGAGTGGGGTAATTTATATTTTAAAGAGGAAAGTTTCCCTTGGAATTATTTTAGACTACCTCATGTAGATGGTGCTAAAGGATTAGTTTCTAATTTATGGTTTACAACTAATCATGACTCAGGAACTAAAATATACAAATATCATGGTAATATATTTAAAGGTCAAGATGATAAACTATACTATGATTTCATGGTAGATAAAGATCATCCATTATTCAATGAAGTTAAAGAGTTGTGTACTCACATGAAAAGATTAGATGGATGGAAAAATTTATCTGATGATGAAGAGAAACACTATGGTTTTGAGTGTCTTGGAATAGCACCCTGTAAAGAAGGAACTATGACATTGTATGATACAGAAATATCACATACACCTTACATAGAGGACTCATGTAAGTTTAGATGGTCACATACATATTGTATTCAATGAAACTAATGAACGATTACAAATTATATAAAATTGATTCTAGTAATATAGATCATGATAAATTAGTTCAATATGTTGATATGTCAAAGTCAAAGTTTGAACATTTATTTGATGATAAATCACATGATACTGGTTTCTATTATCTCTATAATTTTTTTAGCATAGCATCATGTAATAAGAACACATACAATTTATATCTTGCTATTGTAAAATGTATTAAAGATTATTTTGAAGTAAATAATATACCAAAAAATAATGTATGGATGCAGATGTGGATGAACATACATAATAAAGATCAAGTATTAAAATCTCATTCACATGATTTTCCTTATCATGGTTATTTCTCATTAACACCACAAAAGACTGATACTGTATTTCAAGATAAGATTAATGGAAAAGAATTGTATAGAATACAAAATAATCCATATCAAGTTTATATTGGTGTTGGTAATAGACCTCATTACGTTGATGTATTAGAAGATTATACAGATAAAAGAATTACATTTGGATTTGATATACAAACTAATGAATTAGTTACTGGCAACTTTAGTTTTATACCAATAGTATTATGATTCATCTTGACTTATATTTTCCCACACCTGTATGGTGGACAGACACTAATCTTGATAATGAATATTTAAAAGATGTAGTATATAATAAACAATATGATAATCCAAAAGGAAGAGAGATTAGTAATCATGGTGGATGGCAATCAAATGTATTTCCCTCAACTCATGTACCGTCATTATGTGACGTAGCGATTGAGATAGCAGATCAAGTTAAACAAGACATGGGATTGAATCCATATACAGCATTTATTGTAGATAATTTATGGTGTAATATTAATAATAAAGGTAACTCAAATCAAATACATATACATCATGGTTCATTTCTATCAGGTGTATATTATGTTCAAGCGAATGAGAATAGTGGTGATATTATTTTCTATAAAGATTTTGATAAACAATATATGAAAACTACTGATACAGAAATAATAAATCATACACCATTAACAGGTGATGTAGTTAGATATAAACCTAAAACTGGTAGGATGTTTGTATTTCCTGGTTGGTTACCTCACTCTGTTGATACCTGTATAGATAATACAGACAGAGTATCCATTGCTTTTAACATACAAATTAGAAAATGATTCAAACTATTGAAAATATTATCCCAGAATCTCATCAAGATTTCCTTTTAAGTAAGGTAACTGATTTAAGGTTTGATTGGCATTTCATGCCAGATGTAACTTACGTTGAAGAGGGAGAAGGACATAATACACCAGGATTTGCTCACGTCCTAATCAATGGACAAAAGAGATCAGGTCAGGAAGATATGTTCATGGCACCACTTAATGAATATTTGTATAGAACAAATCAAAAGTTAAGTGCATTACATAGAATGAGATTAGGATGTTTGCTTGCTAATTGTGACCAAGAACACAATAATAAGCATATTGATTTTAACTTTGAACATAAAGTAGGACTGTACTATTTGAATGATAGTGATGGTGATACGTTAGTATGGGATGATGACATAGTAACAAAAGTATCACCTAAGAAGGGAAGGTTCTTTGTATTTGATGGTAAGTTTCCTCATGCAAGTTCATGCCCTAAAGAACATACAACTAGAATTGTTCTAACATATAATTTTTCTACAAGATGAAACTACCATTAACAGTAGTAGATAACTTTTTTGAAACACCAACACTTGTAAGAAACTTTGCATTACAGCAAGAGTTTTTTAAAGGTGATAGAGGTAATTGGCCAGGAGTTCGCACTAAGTTTTTAGATGAATTAGATATAAATTTTTTCAATACATTTCATGATAAACTATTAACTTATATACCTAGAAATTATAAAGGATTTCAACATTTAGAAGCAACATTTCAATTAATAGATGAGACATATGGAGAGGGATGGGTACATAATGACGACCCTAAGTGGAATGTAGCAGGGATTGTATATTTAAACAATGATAAACCTAAACAACAATGTGGAACTACATTTTTTGATGATAGAGATACATCACAAGATATACTCTATAGTGATGAGTTTCAATCTGATGTAAATTCTGATCCAGATCAAAGAAATAAACATCCAGAATTAAGACAACAGATAAGAGATAGATGGGTTCATAGTATGATTGCAGAGAATAGATGGAATCGTTGTGTCATATCTGACTCAACTAGATGGCATAGTGCAGGTAGATTTTTTGGACATAATAAAGAAACATCTAGATTGACTCTAGTATTTTTTGGGAGAGTGATATGAATGATATTATAGTTGTAGATGATTTCATATCAAAAGATTATGCAAATCATATAGAAGATCTAGTCAATGAAAAAGATTTCCCATTACATTTTAGAAAAGGAATTGTAACTAACGAAGATGAACATGAAGGTAATGTAGATGGATTCATTCACATGCTATTTGAAGTTCAAAAACCTGTATCACCTAGATTTCCATTAATATATCCTATGGTATTAAGTATTACTGAAGCAACTGGTATTAAATGGAATGTATTAGAAAGACTAAGATTTAATTTCATGTTAGGTAACAAACAGTCTAAACTATTACATCATGCACCACATACTGACAATTACACACCACATTGGTCAGCAATATATTACGTTCATGATTGTGATGGTGATACATTTTTCTTTAACCAAAAACTAACTGAATTTACAGAGGAAGAATCATATAGAATAACAAATGAAAACAAGTGGACAATTAAACAAAGAGTATCACCTAAGAAAGGTAGATTAGTAATGTTTGATGGTGTAAGATTTCATGCTAGTTCATTTACTACAACACATCCATTTAGATGTGTACTCAATATGAATTTCTCATGATAAACATAGTTAGACAAGTTATTGATAAACAAACATGCGAAGTGTTATGTAATAGTATGGAACTCATGAGAGTGATGATGGGCAACCCACCTGACCCAACTATCAATAACGCATTTGGATATTATTCACCAGTATTCTTAGAAGGTTTATTGTTATGGATGCAACCAGAAATAGAAAAAAATATTGATAAAAAATTATACCCAACATATTCATACGGTAGGATCTACGGTTATGGATCTAAGTTAGAAAAGCATACTGATAGACCAAGTGGAGAATATGGTGTCACATGCTGTTTAGAAAAGCAATGCGATTATCCTATATTTTTTGAAATGGAAGGTGGACATAAAGTAGAAGTAGAATTGAATGTGGGTGATATTTGCATATACAAAGGTATGGAGTATCCCCATTGGAGAGAACCATATCAAGGTGCAAGACACATACAAGTATTTCTTATGTATGTTGATAGATCAGGTTTGTATCAGGATTGGAAGTGGGATAGAAGATCGAGTTTGTGCCAACCACCAAACTGACTACTCAATGTTGCAATACAGGAAATATGTGATAGAATATATGAGTCCACATATACTATTATGCCCTCATTTATTCTAACCGCCACCGATTCGGATGGCACAGTAACAACCAAAACATTTGACTCAGAATTTCTAGGGGATACCGTAGAAAAAGTAGAGGATTTTCTACATGGAGTTGGATTTTGTTTTGAAGAACTATCTTGTACTTATAGTGATGATAATAACATCCCTAATAAAGCAACAAGAAAACCAACAAGACAGGAAAGGATAGACACCATTTATAATGAGACTATTCGTAACAATGTCTCTAATGGTATCGAGTAATACAACATACTAGACTTAATAATGATAGTATGCTACTATATAAAATGTAGTTCAAAGTTAAATTCATTTAAACATGGGCAAAACTTTTAGACGAGGTGGTAGTGAATACGGTAACAACAGTTATGGTAAGTCACTCAGAGACAAACGTGCTAAAGGAAGTAAACGTTATTCTAAAAAAGAGGATTCTTATGGCAAAAAAGTCGAAAGAAAATATCAATACAAAGAAAAACGAGACCTTTGATGAAGATGATTTTGATGATGGACTAGACTATGATGACATGAGTTATGGACTCATGGACATAGATTATACCACTCAAGATTAATGGCATCAAAAGACCAAAACTCGATTCCAGTTGACGAACCAGAAAACGTCAAGTTTAATCGTGGACTCGATTTGTTTATTGAGTCCTTATACAAACCAGATCCCCATTTGCGTGGATGTGCCTATAATCAAGGGTGTTTCAATGAATTAATTGAAATTCGTGATAACATTATAGAGTACACCAATTCACTCAGGAAATGATAGGGTTAAATTCGGCAATTCTAAATACTGAACAAAAATTGATTGTGAAAGACTCATTAGTAATGTATGTTTGTTCCCTACAAAAACAATATTTTAGGGACAAAACAATTTCGTCTAAAGACTATTTCGAGAGAATGAAGCAAGTTGATGAAATTGCAAACAACTTACATTTAAAGGAACTATACAAACATGGATGACCAACCGACAGACTTGTATCAAGACATGGAAAAACTCAACATGCTATATGAAGAACTCATGTGGGATTGGGAGGATATTCTAGATTTTGTTCCTGACTATAAAAACAACTGTATTATTGTCAGAAATAAAACTCAAGAAAATATACGTTCAAGAAATGGTAATGATCTAGATTCATTATGAAATATCATTTGTATGATACTAATGAAAGGCATCAAGGATGTTTCAACTCTATTCAAGAGTTGAGAAATTTTTTATGCGATCTTAAGTATTCTATGAATTGTGATAAAGACATAGGTTGTACGTTTGATTATATCAAACATATAAAATGGTATTTTGAAATAGAAGAATGATTAAACATTTTAATCCTAAATGGTATTTTCAAGATAGACTCACAGAAATAGATCAGCAAAAAGTAGAAGATATGTTTGCTGACATCTATAATGATGGGGATGGTTTTGGCATACCTAAAGATTGGCAAAGATTATGTAGAGTGACCTCTACAGATAGAAAGACTGACGGAAATCCTATTTGGGAAGATTTCTTAAATATCATAGCACCATATCAAGAGAAGTTTCTTAGTGAGATAGAAACATACTGGGATTCAGAGTTAGTATGCGATAACGTATGGGTCAACAAATACACAGAGGGAGATTTTCAAGAGGTTCATAACCATTGTCATCCTGATTATAATATTGCTATGGTTTATTTTCATAGGTGTGATGGGTCACAGTTTCATTTCTTTGATTCATCATGGACAGAATATAGATCAAGCGGATTAGATTATATCATGAATGTACCAGGTGATGAAGTGTCACAGTTAGAGGTAGAACAGGGTGATATTATAATGTTTCCAACTAACTATCCTCATTTCGTATCACCTAACATGAGAGAGGAACTAAGGATAACATTTGCAGGTAATTTTAAGATGCAGAGGAAACCTATGACAATTAGGGAAGTGACCCTATAAGTGACATAGTGGTAATAGTATGTTATACTAATATCATAGTTAAAGAGATCAATGAAACTCAGACCTCAAATCGAACTTAACAAAACTTATACTTATACATGTGATGCTACATTTGGCACACTATCACAGGAGAAAGTAAATAAGTTATTCACAGATGGTAGAAGAGCATCAGGATTTCTTGAGATTCAATTAGAAGAGTGGTTTCCTAATCTTACATTTGAAGATGGTAAAGGTTATGACCACGTTGATACAGAAGGACTTAAGTATGATGCAAAATGTTTTACAAGAGGTGGAGCAAAATTTTGCCCAAGTGGTATGTTAGGTATGGGTAGAAAGGTTGATGAAAAGGAGTTATGGGAACATGCAGAGAATATGATTTACATATTTACAGATGTAGTAGAGTTTCCAAAAGTTCAAGTTAGATTCGTAAAAGGTTCTGACTTAACACAATATACAAAAGGTTCAATTCCATTTAAAGATAGAAATGTTTTATTTGGGTGATTGCATTGAAGGTATGCAGAAACTAGATGACAAATCAGTTGATGCTATAGTTACCTCGCCACCATACAATTTGAATATCAAATACAGTAAGTATAATGATACTAAACCACTAGACCAGTATCTATCGTGGTTAGGTGATGTATTTACAGAGTGTAAACGTGTACTTAAAGATGAAGGTCATCTATTTGTTAACATGGGATACTCAAATGTTAATCCTACTGTAGGTATAGATGTATGCTGTAAACTAAGAGATAATTATATCTTACAGAATCATATTACATGGGTTAAAAGTATTCATACTGATAAAACACATGGACATTTTAAACCTATTAATAGTAAAAGATTCTTATGCCCAACATGGGAGCATCTATTTCATTTTACAAAAGATGGTAAGGTAGAGATTGATAGACTTGCAGTTGGTGTTAAGTATGAATACTATGAAGCAAACATCAGAGGTAATAATACTAAGGACAATAAACCTAACCTTAGAGACAAAGGTAATACATGGTTCATACCTTATGAGACTAGACAAAGTAAACTAGAGAAAGGTAACCACCCCGCTATTTTTCCAGTTAAGTTAGTAGAAGATTGTTTACTATTAACTGGTATTAGTAATGGTATTGTTTTAGACCCATTTATGGGAACAGGAACTACAGCAGTAGCATCAGTTAACTTAGGATGGGATTATATTGGTTATGATATTGACCCAGAATATGTTAAGTATTCCAAACAAAGAGTAGAAGGAGGATTGAAAAGTTTATTAAGATGATATATAATAATGAACAAAGCAACTTTAGTGGAGACACACCAGTCAAGCAAGGTTGCAAAACGTATATCAACGGAGAAAAGACATGACACCATTAGAGGTGGGAGTATGGTATAGTTTACCAGGTATTCCAAACGTAGTCATTAGTTTGCAAAAAACTGGTGATTTTTTAGCGTATCCTGAGTGGATAACTCAACGCAATACAAAACAAAGAGCAACTAAGAAAAGTGTAATAGATCACTTAAGGAAATTATTTCCTACACATCATATAGTTGGATTAGGTAAATTAACTAAGAATGATGAGTGGGAAGATGGCACAAAATATGATGCAGGTACTATTTGGAGACTTGATGCCAATACTAGATCATATCTATGGCAAGCAGGGAAAACAGATAGAACACCCGAAAATGTATTATGTGTAATGTATCTTGAAGATACTTTAATAAAATTAAGGAGAACATACTGGACATTTGATAATCCTACAGCAGCAGAAGTAGCAGCAGAAGTTGTAACAGGATGTCAGAAGTCATTAGGTATGAACTTGAAAACTAAGAAGTTTCAAGAAGGACAATATGTCACAGCATTATCATACTTATGTCAATATGATGACCCAGATAATTATGGTGTCAAGGGATTATGGACAGAGACAAATGACGATACTATAACTCAGAGTGAGTATCGTAGAACTAAAATGCAAAATGCTATCATGCAATATAAAGATGAAATTATTGCAGTTGATAACCTATTAAATGAAACTGGTATCAATAAGCATTTCGATCAAACATTCATTACATCATTATTCCTACTTCATACTAGGAGAGGAACATTTCATGATAATATAGAACTTATGATGAAATTAATTAATGAGAAAGTAGAGGATGAGTATGGGGATGTTGTTCCAATCTCAATGTCAACTAAAGGAAGATTAAATGCTACTGGATGGATACAGAGAGAGAACAAACAACCCGCATTTGGTGGAACTATCTACATACCTGATAGAGGTAAGATGGATGGATTCGCTCAGGGAGTGCCATTTTTCACATACTGGTTAGATATAGCAGTAGAGGAAGGATTAAAGCACAAACAGAATCAAGGAGCAAAAATAGGTTACCAAAAATGGTTTCAAGAATTTCTTGCTAGACCAAGATTCAAACAAATGAGAGAACAAGTACTTACTACTGGTATCTTAAATTACTAGACAAAACACCTATTTTATATTATACTAAGTTATGAGAAAATTCTTTAGTCCTAAAGGACAAATCAGACTCATTAAAAAAGCACTCAAATCTGATACTTACTACTCTAGTGAAGAGTTGATTAAATTAAAAACATCACTCAAAAAACTAGAGAAGGAAGTAGAAGACGAGAGACATTTCCAAAATGGAGGATTTGGTTATGACATTTAATGTCTATGAAATTATCGAAGACAAAAAAACTAAAGTCCAAGAAGAAGAGGAAGAATGGGTATCCGAAATTATTGGTTCAGAAGATGATGAACTAAAAAGACTAATACAGGAGTTTTAAATGAACAGGTATCAAGTATGGTTACAACGTGATAATGGTATTCCAAAAACTGTTATTGTTGATGATTGTTATTATGAAGACGAAGCAAGACTATTAGCAGAGTCACAATATGGACTACCAGTATCAAAAGTATTGTATCAAGGTAGATCAACTACAGGTCAATATCAACATGAATTAGAACCACCTTATCCTGACTATAATAAAAATATATTCAGAGGTAGATATGGTTTTGATTTACAAGTTATTAGTTCACTTGCAGGATTACTATTATTGTTTATTTTCATACAATACTGGTATCTATTTGTTGGTGCTGTAATAATTGGAACTGTATATAGTATCGTAAAAGACCAAGAATAAAATAGGCATAAATTCTTGTTACTTTTTACATTAATTTTATAATCTTATATCTAAATAATAATGTAGAACTTAGGAGTAACAAGATGCACTAAATCTCATATATTATGAGAATATTGTAAACATTACTAGGAGGTTGTATGAACAACAATTTGTCTTTCAATCAAATGGCACATTGGAAACATGATGTAAATTATAATTCTAAAGAGAATAAAATAGACGAGTACTTTGAATGTCTAATTGATTGTAAAGACAATGACAAAATGTCTAAAACATATTGTTCTGACTTACTAAACTAGGAGGGAATCAACCGAATATCTACGAGAGGGTTGCATAACCCTCTTTTTTATTGTATAATATTAAATGATATTATATTTACTATGAATAACATAGGTTTGGAAATTGTATTCTGGACAGTATTAACAGTTTATCTTTTAGCAAAGTTGGGAGTCTTTAAAAAATGAAACTAACACAAGAGTTGATCGACCAAATACAAGAAGCATTAAACCATACTAAAAAGGATGGTAGTATTAATTGGAGTGATGATGATGAAGTTGTAGTTCAAATAGCAGGAACATTTGCAAACGATAGATTTATTGTAATTAAAAACAAATCTAAAAATCCTGTTGTAAGTGCTAAACCTCATCCATATTATGATTATGATAAGAATGTATTTACAAAAGATGGTAGAGAAGAGTATATGAAAGCAAAAGAACAGTCAGCAACCGAAAGATTACACAATGATATAAGAGAAAACAAATGATAGATACAATCTTATATGGAGACTGTCGTGAAACACTTAAGAATCTTACAAATCTAAGTGTTCAAACGTGTGTTACATCCCCCCCATATTACGGTCTTAGAGACTATGGTGGAGAAGAGAAACAAATAGGACAAGAACAAACACCAAAAGAGTATATTGATAACTTAGTTAATGTATTCAGAATAATAAAAGATAAATTATCTGATGATGGAACTTTATGGGTTAACTTAGGAGATAGTTATTATAATTATAGACCAGGAAAAGGTCAATCATATCCTAAACAGTCAGTATCTAAAACTAAACAAGATCTACCAAATAAATGTAATAAACGTGGTAACAAATTAGATGGATTAAAAGAGAAAGATTTAATTGGAGTACCATGGATGTTTGCATTTGCAATGCGTGATGATGGATGGTATTTAAGACAAGATATTATATGGCATAAACCTAACCCTATGCCAGAAAGTGTTAAGGATAGATGCACTAAATCTCATGAGCATATATTTTTATTCTCTAAAAACAAAAAGTATTATTATGACAATGAAGCAATCAAAGAACCAGTCAAGCAAGACTGGGGAACAAGAGACCGCAGTAAAGGTAAGTATCATAATACTGGGAGTGGGTTACTTCCTCATAGTGGTCTTACCAAGTCTTATGAACGGAAAAATAAACGTGATGTTTGGTCAGTAACTAATAAACCATATAAGGGAAGTCACTTCGCAGTATTCCCACCTGACTTAATTGAACCTTGCATCCTAGCAGGGAGTAGAGAAGGAGATTTAATTTTAGATCCATTTATAGGATCAGGAACTACAGCAATGGTATCTAAGAATCTTAATAGACATTATATTGGATGTGAGTTACATGAAGAGTATCATGAACTAATACAACAGAGAGTGCCAGATCAACAGGTGGTACATAATGGACTGACAAAACTTATTGATACAATATAATAAGGGAGTCACTCGGACTTACTTAATTGACTACCGAACTAAAACCTAAACCTACTCGCAAGAGAAGAACTAGGACTACTTCAAAAATAAATAAAACAACACCTACCACAAAGAAAATGGAAGTAGTCATTACGAAGGACACAAGAGAGAAAAAACTAGATACGTTTAGTATTATTGTATTACCATTTCTTTATCTTGAAGCATTTGTAAAACTTATCTTGCAAGTCAAGTGACACTTACATAACTGAACACCCCTCTTAACAGAGGGGTTTTTTTATGCTATACTACATTTATTGATATTATATTGAATGACCATTTCTTTGAGACCACATCAAAATACTTGCTTAGATGCAATGTGGAAGAATGATAAAGGACAGATCATAGTGCCTACTGGAGGTGGTAAAACTTATATTATGATCGCTGATTTCATGAGAGAATTAGAAATCAGAAAAGGACATACTACAGTTGTAGTAGCACCTCGCATATTACTTGCAAATCAATTATGTTCAGATTTCTTTGAACATAATCTAGACAATAATTATAATCTTTCAATACAATGTATGCACGTACATAGTGGAGAGACTGGACACTATTCTACAACTAAAGCACAAGATATTTTGATGTGGCATCTAATGTCTAATGTTAATGAAGCAAGAATTATATTCACAACTTATCATTCATTACACAGAATAGTAGAAAGCAACATACCAGTTGATACAATATACTTTGATGAAGCACATAATGGAACTGGTAAGAACTTCTTTAAAGCAGTTAAAGCAATATCAAAACGTATTGATGATAATAAGGGAAGTGCATACTTTTTTACAGCAACACCAAAATACGGTAGAGGTAAATCAGAGGAGAGAGGTATGCAGAACTCTAAAGTATATGGACATGAGATAGCAAAAGTTAGTGCTAAGGAGTTAATTGATAATGGAATTATATTACCACCTATGATAGTTCCTTTTGATTCTAGTTTGAATAGAAACAAAGTTAATGCACATGAAGTTGACGCTAGTAACCTTAAATCTATACTTGCTAATACAATAGAGGATGATTCTAAAGTATTAGTATCAGCACCTAGCACTAGGATATTAATGGCAATGCTATCAAGGACAGACATACTAGAGTGGTTCAAAGATAATGGTTTTGATGTATTACATATTACATCTAAGTATGGTGCAGTCATCAATGGGAAGAAGGTAGGTAGAGATCAATTCTTTGATACTCTCAACGAATGGGGAAACACAGATAGAAAATTTGTTATCTTTCATTACTCTATATTATCTGAAGGAATCAATGTAGCAGGTTTAACTCATACAGTATTGTTGAGAAACTTACCAGTTATCGAAATGGCACAAACTATTGGTAGAGTAATTAGAATCCATCCTGACGATAGAAAAGCAGTCAATGATGGTATTATACCAATAGCACAATATTCTTTATATCGCAAGTCTTATGGTAACGTAACAGTTCCCTTATGTGGTAAGCATGGTCAGAAAATTGCTGATAGACTCAATAATGTAGTCAATCAAATATTTGTAGAAGGAAATCCACCAGTAGCGTGGGCATCATAGGACAGTACGATTAGTGGCACATTGTTTTACCATTACGGTATCATTCACAGTATTATAATAATATGAATCAAACAAACAACATGATTTTATCATTACACTTCGGAAGATCATTCTGGTTAGATGAAGATTTAGAACTACGTTCAGCACCAACTTTTAAGAATGGTGATACTGATTTTGATATGTGGGATTATGTTTCAGAGTGGGAAGATCTAGAGGGAGTTGATCTTGATAGATTACTCAGTATTCATAAGTCTTTAATCATTGCAGAATGTGGAGACAAGAAATGAATTTAATCAATGTAAAACTTACCTTTGATGAAAGGTATGAATTTATTAAACTTTATGATATACTCAGAGACATGGATTTTGAGTTATCAGAAAAACAGCAAACAGTATTTGAAAAAATAGAGGGATCTTAAATGCAACACATTTTCATGCTCACACCTGACCAAATAACAGTAGTCAGAAGAAGTCTTAAAGCATCACTTAAATTTGCTGATAGCGAATATATTAGTGAAGTTGATAAAATCTTACATGTATTCAGAAATTTTAAAGATGACTAGAGAACAAGAATTAGAACAACGCTATCAGGATTTTCAAGAGTGGTTAAATTTATGCCCACTTGTAGTTACTGATTATCAAGATTTTACAGATCAATTTCAAATTACATTTTCCTTAAACGCAGACTAATGACTAAAAAGACTTACCACGTTAAATGTTATGAGACTGTTTATTTTACAGTCGCAGTTGAAGCAGAATCAGAGAATGAAGCAAGAGAACTTGCTCATGAAGATATAAACTCATTTGAAGTTATCTCGGAAGCAACTTCAGAATGGGATATAGAGGAAGTTATACCAGAGCAAGAGGAGTGGTATAACAAAACATAGGACAGTACTTAAACTGTCATACTGTTTTACCATTATGGTATTATTAACAGTATTATAATAATATACAAACTTAATTCTATTTAAAATCATGGGTTTAAACTTAACTGATAAAGAATTTAATTTACTTAAAGAGTTTTATGTTGAGAGATTAGTTGATAATATGTCAACTAAAGACTTAGTTCAATATGTTACTGATGACATGACAAAATGGGTCGATTCATTAACATATAATGAAGCAGTAATTGAATTTCAAGAATACTGGGATGAGTATTTTACAGACACTATTGAAGAAGTAAGGGAGTGTATTAATGACAATTAATTTAACACATGACCAAATCCGTAGAGCATCTACAACTAAACTACGCAAATTTCTTAAAGAGGACATTCCAGTAGAGTTAGATGACATGATTAACTATGAACTTTATATCAGGGAGTTTTCTTAATGAACAGCACATTAAACAGTAAAGACTATGTTGCATTTGCAAGAAAGTTTGTTAAAGATACAGTTGATACAATGGACATCAAAGAACTCAAAG
>CETK01151066.1_pt1 | contig 21149 bp, 22 predicted proteins | sample 361431 | NCBI WGS metagenome assembly CETK01 (sample SAMEA2622452, study PRJEB7988) | marine metagenome | biome: marine biome (ENVO:00000447); feature: surface water layer (ENVO:00002042); material: "saline water (ENVO:00002010), including plankton (ENVO:xxxxxxxx)" | depth 5 m | reverse complement strand
GTGTTTGCACTTCTTCCCAAGGAACTGAATATGGGAATTTTCACGTTAAATCCCAGTAGCGAAGATCTATACCACTTTTGGTCACTGTTGGTGAAGGTGAATTCATTGCTGTTTCCTGTGTAGGTCTGGTTGATGAAAGCATTGACCTTGGGGAGTGCTTTGGATTGTTCAAGTTTTAATTTTAAAGCTTCAGATTTTACATTGTTATCAGCGATTCTGATGTCGATATTGTTATCAATATTGTCTGTGTTCGGCAGGGTTTCGAAGTAAAGATCTTCATTGAAAATATCGTCAAGTTCATTAGAGAGTTTTAAAGGGTTTTCAATGGGGTAGCCAATGACAAATTTCAGCATCTCTTGTTCGATCTTTAGTAGGTTTTTGGCATATTTCAATTGGCTGTTGGTTTGTGCCAATGACAGTTGAATTTGTTCTACGCTTTCCTCTTCTTCAAAGCCATTTCTAAACATTTGATGGATTTCTTGGAAATTGTTTTCCAAAGAAGATTTATTTTTTTCCAAAAACCGGATGTTGTATTTCGCCAATAGGACATTGGAATAGAGGTTGGTGACCATCTTTTTTACATCCAAATTTGTTTTTTCAAAGAGGTTTTCTGAAATGGCGAGGTAAACTTTAGTAGCCTGAAGCCCTACCATATAAGAACCGTCAAAAATGAGTTGCTCCATTTTTAACGTTCCGATCATATTTTGTTCTGTCCCAAAGGTGAGTTCCCTAAATTCTTCCGGGTTTCCTCCAAAAAACTCGGCAGGAACCAGCGAAACTGGCATTTCCAAAAAGTTTTGATAATTGATCTCAGAGCTGATTTGTGGCAGTCCCGTAGCAATGGTTTTCCATTTTTCTTTTTTTGCTTTTTGAATTTCCCGATCGGCATTGATGATCGAACGGTTGTGGGTTAACCCGTAAGCAATGGCTTCTTCCAGCGAAAGTGACTCAGGCAGTTCTTGGGCTTGAGTCACTCCTGTGAGTAAAATTATAAACAAAAATAAATGAATCTTCATGGAGTATTCGTTTTATTGTATTTTTCTAAAAAATTCAATCCTTTTGGGGTAACAATTGCTCTGAGGTGATAGTCAATGTATTTTCCGATGATCAGATCAATATCATTATCCTTGGGGGGAAACAACTCAATATCTCGTAAACCTCCAAAACCATTAAAGTAGATCCTTGTAATAAATTCGGTATCAATGGAAGTCCTAAAAAGGCCCAACTCCATTCCTTTTTTCAAACTCATTTTAAATGTTTCTCCAAAGGCCGAAAGTTCCTTCTTTCTAATTTCCGAGTAGATGGCAGGATAATATTTTTGCAATTGGTATTGGGGAGACTTTTCTTTTTTCCCCAAAACTTCTACCGCTATTTTTTTGATTTCATATAAGGCTTTGATGGGATTTTCAATTGAAGATTGAACGGCAATGATTTTGTTTTTCACTTCCTCAAAAACATGAAAAACTGCCGATCTGACTAAAGAAGTTTTATCATTAAAATGGACATAGATCGTTTTTTTGGAGATGTGCATATATTCAGCGATATCGTCCATCGTTACCGCCTTATAGCCATATTGTAAGAACAATGATGAAGCCGATACAACGATTTCTTTTTCCAAAGCAATTTTTTTTGCAAAATTATTGTAGAAAACTTAAAAAACAAAAAAAGTTTCCAAAGTTTATATCTTTTTTATCTTCCTTTAACTTTTGGCGGTGTATTTTTAACAAAATCAATTTTTATGAATCTTTCCAAGGCCAATCAACAAGCATTTGAGTCTGCACTTGAAGACTTCTATAAAGATCAATCTCCACAAAACCTTTACCTACCCATTCAATATCTTTTGGATTTGGGAGGAAAGAGAATACGTCCTTTTCTGACTTTGATGGCAGGCGAAGCTTATGGCGTTTCTGCAAAAGACGCAATGGGTGCGGCAATGGCAGTGGAGGTGTTCCACAATTTTACTTTGATGCATGACGATATCATGGACAAGGCGAGATTGCGAAGGGGCAAGCTTACAGTTCACGAAAAATGGGATGTGAATACCGCCATCTTATCCGGTGATGCCATGTTGATCAAAGCCTATCAATCTTTAGAAAGTTATCCTACCGATGTATTTCAAAAGCTCACACGTTTATTGAGCAAAACCGCCATTGAGGTGTGTGAAGGTCAGCAACACGATATAGATTTTGAAACCCGACCAAACACTTCTGAGGAAGAATACATCGAAATGATCCGACTGAAAACAGCAGTTTTGGTAGGGTGTGCGCTCCAAATGGGTGCCATCATTAGTAGAGCGAGCGAGGAGGATCAACAGGCAATTTATGATTTTGGCATTCAACTGGGATTGGCTTTTCAATTGCAAGACGACTATTTAGATACTTTTGGGGATCAAGATACCTTTGGAAAAAAAATAGGGGGGGACATTTTAGAGGGTAAAAAAACCATTCTTTATCATCTGGCCCTCAAAACCACAAATGAATCCCAGTGCGAAACATTGCAATACCTTTTGGGGGGAAATATCCAAATGGATGAGGAAGAAAAAATCCGTAAAGTCAAGGCCTTATTTGTGGCAACAGGAGCTCACTCTGCTACCGGGGATTTGATTCAACATCATTCTTATTTGGCGGACATCGAACTGGAGAAACTCACTATCAGCGAGGATCAAAAAAATCGCTTTAGGGACCTCAAAGATTGGTTGATGCAGCGCAGTTACTAAAATATTCTTTTCCAAAGGGCATTCACAAATTGCCATACTTCAAAGGATCGCATGATCTGAAACTCCTGCAAAAATGAGCTTTTTTCGTCCAAGAAATTAAAAATTACTTCGGGGGAATTTTTTTCAAACATTCTTTTAAATAGCTTAGCCCCATTTTCATTATTTCTGGCCAGCACATCTATAAACAGCAAGTCGTAATACCAAAATCGATTTCTTCTACTAAATCTAGATAGGGGTTGTCCTTTTTTGAGGAAATCAATCAATTCTTTGGTCTTTTCGTTAATACGTTGGAAGGTATATCCAGTGCTGGGTTTGGTCCAACCTCCAGCAGTTCCAATATGTAAAATTTTTGCGCTGTTTTCTGAATCAAAACGATAACAAGTCATTGGGATTTTACCCTCCTCCTCTTCGATCACCTCATAGCCTCCAGTTGGCAATTGACTAAGAAAAGCACCTATAGCATCCAAATACTCTTTTCTTTCCAAAACGTTTTTAGAAAAAAGTGTATATTCAATAAGGGCTGTATTAGCGTTCAAGGGTAATACATACATGAAACGCGTATTTCCTTTTTGGGGAACGTTAAAATTCATAAAATCAATTTTTTTAGGTTCAAAACATGGCTTTTTGGTTTGAACCACTTGTCCCACAAAATGTTGTAGCAAAACAGGGTATTTTTTTTGTTGGTCTAATCTTTTGGGATCGTAAATACTGGAAAAAATTTTATCTCCATGAAAGGTTTGGACCTCGGTGGTTACATGATCTTCATCAATCCTAATTACTTTTTCTCTGATCCGGGTAAGATGATCGAATTCTGACAGTTTCTTTTTCATTGATCGGTAAAAATCAAGACTTCGTATCATTTTGTATTGAAAAGGTTCCATGGAAAAGTCCAGATCAAAGCCATCGGCGTTGAAATAGGCTCTATTCCAATTTTTGTGAACTATTTCCTCCAAATCTCCCTCATCCGACTCCCAAAAGCACCAAGTACGGTCATTGATATTTTTGGTATCTTTTTCAATCAACAGTATGGATTGGTCTTTAAAATAGGGATCTTTACATAACCTGAATGCAAGAAGCAAACCCGATGCTCCACCTCCACATATAATATAATCGTAATGATTTTTACTCATCTTACTCCAAAATTAGTCAATCCCTGGAACAGTCATTAGAATTAGTTACTTTTATATATATTTGTCGGCGATTTAACCAGCTTCTATGGGCGATATCATTGAGTTTTTTTCTAAAATAAGTCCCGTTGAGGGTGCATTTTATGCAACTGTTTTTACTTGGTTATTGACTGCATTTGGAGCCTCATTTGTTTTTTTATTCAAAACTATGCACCGTGGATTTTTAGATGGAATGCTTGGTTTTACTGGAGGTGTAATGGTGGCTGCAAGTTTTTGGAGCCTATTAGCACCTGGCATTGAAATGTCGCCTGGCGAGGGTTTTGTCAAGGTTATTCCCGCTGCCTTTGGATTTGGTTTGGGTGCTCTTTTCATTTTTGGTTTGGACAAAATTTTACCCCACATTCACATCAATTTCCAAGACTCTGAAGGAATCAAGACTCCGTGGCATAAAACAACGCTATTGGTCTTGGCCATTACCATGCACAATATTCCCGAGGGCTTGGCAGTAGGTGTACTTTTTGGAGGTGTGGCCGCTGGAATACCTGAGGCCTCAATAGGAGGAGCAGTAGCATTGGCAATTGGAATTGGGATTCAAAACTTTCCAGAGGGAATTGCTGTTTCGATGCCATTGCGAAGGCAGGGGGTTAGCAAATTCAAAAGCTTTTGGTATGGTCAATTATCTGCCATTGTAGAACCCATATCTGCAGTATTAGGAGCCATAGCGGTAACTTTTTTCACTCCAATTTTACCCTATGCATTGGCTTTCGCTGCAGGAGCCATGATCTTTGTAGTCGTGGAGGAGGTCATTCCAGAGACCCAGCTTGACAAGTATACTGATGTGGCTACAATGGGATTTATTGGAGGTTTTATTGTAATGATGGTCTTGGATGTGGCCTTAGGCTGACTGCCCTTTATTGAAATTTTTCCAGCCTTGTGCTTCTAACGAAATGGATTGTCCCAATCCCGTAATCATATTGCAAACTTCTTTTTTATCCGTAAAATGACCAATGGGTGTCAATAAAGGATGTCCTTTAATCTTATCATAATCTTCTGTTTTGATGGCCATCAATAATTCATAATCCTCTCCACCGTTCAGTAGGGCTGTGCTAGTGTTGATTTTGAATTCCTCTGCGGTGCTTGAAGTCTGTGGATCAGCAGGAAGTTTTTCCTCGTATACATCACATCCCACCCCGGATGACTTGCAGAGATGAAAAATTTCTGAAGAAAGGCCATCACTAAGATCTATCATGGCGTTGGGTATAATACCCACTTCCTCCAAAAGTTCTATTATGTCCTTTCTTGCTTCGGGTTTCAATTGCCTTTCTACACAATATGAGTAAAGCGCCAAATCCGGTTGGTTGTTGGGATTCACCTTAAAAACATCTTTTTCGCGTTCCAGAACTTGCAAGCCCATGTAGGCTCCACCCAAATCACCACTCACCAATAAGAGGTCGTTAGGTTTTGCTCCTGAACGATAAGATATTTTTCCCTTTTCGGCTTGTCCCATTACTGTAACCGAAATGATTAGTCCAGTGGTACTGCTTGATGTATCTCCCCCTACCAAATCTACCTTGTAATTTTTACAAGCCAGTTCTACACCTTTATACAACTCCTCCAAAGCCTCCAGAGTAAAACGATTGGATACTGCAATAGACATAGTTATTTGGGTAGGATGAGCATTCATTGCATATACATCTGAAAGATTAACCACCACAGACTTATAGCCCAAATGTTTTAATGGCATGTAAGACAAATCAAAATGAATACCCTCTATTAAAAGATCAGTACTCACCAACGTTTGCCCTTCTGTAAAGTTTATCACCGCAGCATCGTCTCCGATACCTTTGTGGGTTGTGGAATGAACAACAGAAAAATTTTTAGTCAAATGATCAATCAAGCCAAATTCTCCTATTTTATTAAGGGAGGTGGTATTTTTAATTTTAGACATCTGTTAAAATTAGTATGTTTTTAGACAAACTCTCAATTTCTTCTTTAATTTAGACTTTCAAATTTTAATCTCACCCAAATAACCAGATGAAACTTGGATTTATATTTACACTATTAATATCATTTTTTATGTTAATTTCTTGCCAAAAAGAACGATTAATTGACAATAATTATAAAACGGTCGATCTGAATGAAAATAATAATGGAAACCATGATTTAACAAATAACCAAGGAGTTGGAGCCCCGTGTGAGAACGGATATGCAGGTAAATATCCTTGCAAAGGTCTCGATCTATTAGCACACATCAACCTTTCTACATTTGAAAGTTATTCGGGTAACGATTCTTGGGGTTGGACTGATCCCGATACTCAAAAAGAATATGTACTTATGGGTTTAGATGATGGTACGGCATTTGTAGACATAAGTGAGGCTATGGATCCCATTTTGTTAGGGAAATTGCCCACCACAACAGAGAAAAGTGTTTGGAGAGATATCAAGGTATATAAAAATCATGCCTACATAGTGAGTGAGGCAACGGACCACGGCATCCAAGTTTTTGACCTCACCCGGTTAAGGGGGGCAAAACCTAAACAAAATTTTACCCCAGACAGGATATTACAAACCGTTCCTACTGCACATAATATGGTTATCAACCCAGAAAGTGGTTACGGATATGTTGTTGGAACCAATAGAAACGATGAATATTCTGGAGGGGTACATTTCCTAGATCTCAATGAACCCAATAGTAACCGATTTGTCGGCGGATATGGTGAAGCAGGATATAGCCACGACGCCCAAGTTGTCAAATACAATGGACCTGACCAGAACTACACGGGTAAGGAAATTTTCTTGGGATCCAATGAAACTAAATTGGTCATTGTTGATGTTTCAGATAAAGAGAACCCAAAGAAAATTGCTGAACAAAGCTACCCAAACGTTTTCTATACCCATCAAGGCTGGTTTACTGAAGATCAAAAGTACTTCATCCTGGGCGATGAATTGGACGAGTCAAGAATCGGTGGTAAAACCAGAACATTGGTTTTTGATCTCACTGATCTGGACAAGCCTCAGCTTTTTCATACTTATTTTGGCCCAACTGATGCCATAGACCACAACGGATATGTAAAAGGAGATGAATTTTATCTGGCCAATTACACTGCTGGCATTAGGTTAATATCTATAAATGACCTTAAAAATAAAAACATGAATGAAATAGGTTTCTTTGATACCTTTCCCGAGCACAATTCCACCACTTATAATGGCGTTTGGAATGTGTATCCTTTTTTTGATAGTGGAGTGATCGCAATCAGTGACTACGATAGGGGGCTATTCCTCGTCAAAAAATCAAAGTAAAAGTGTACAAAAAACTCCTACCTGTTTTTTCAATATTACTTTTTTGGTCATGTTTACCCGATCGTATTTTCAATACTACTCCGTCAATTCTATTTTCTGGAATCCTGACAGAGGTTAGACTTTTGGGGGGAAGTGATGAAGAAGTGGCAAGGGAAATGATAGAACTTCGAGAAGGAGGATTTGCTATGGTGGGGAGTACCAATAGTATCGATGGGGATTTTATTGACCGCTCTTCCAATGATTGGGATTTATTCTTAATAAAAATGGATGAGCAAGGGGAGGTGACTTGGAAAAAAACATACGGAGGTAGCGCTGATGATTTTGGCTTTTCCTTGCTAGAAACACCGGAAGAAGGATTTGTTCTAATGGGTTACAGCAATAGTCAGGATGGGGATGTTCCTCCTACTATGGGATACCACGACAATTGGATCATCAAAGTAGATGCGTCAGGAAGGGTAATATGGAAAAAATCCATGGGATATTCGGGTCACGACCACGCTTATAATGTAATTCCAACTTCAGACGGAGGGTATTTTTTGAATGGGTTTTTGGATGTAACCGCTTCCAATGGAAAGGGAAATTCTGGTAAATTTTACCAACCCAACCGTCACGGAGTGGGGGAATTTTGGTGTCATAAAATTGATGCCGATGGAAATATACAGTGGCAAAGATATTTTGGAGGTAACAATAATGATCGGTCCTATGATGCGATTCAAACTCGGCAAGGTAATTTTTTGGTAGTGGGTACCTCAGAAAGTGAAGATGTAGATGTAAAAAATCCAAAGGGGGGTTATGATGTTTGGGTGGTTATGGTCTCTCCCTCAGGAGACTTAATTTGGGAGAATTCGTATGGAGGGAGTTTGGTTGACGAGGCATCAAAAGTAATAGAGGACTCTTATGGAAATTTTAGAATCATTGGCAATACTCATAGCAAAGACATGGATGTAACCAACGCAAAAGGCTCATCGGACGTATGGCAAATCACGATTGATAAATCTGGAAAATTGATCAATAGTTATAATTTTGGAGGAAGCGACTTTGACCGAGGCACTGCTATCAGTGAAGGACAATGGGGCGAATTATTCATAACAGGTTATTCCCGGAGTATTAATGGGGATATGATCAGTAATCAGGGAGAAAACGATATTTTTTTGATTTATTCGCCCGACCCCAGTAGCAATTTTAAAACTATTAGTGTGGGAGGAGAGGGACAAGACTTTGCTTATGATATTTTAATACAAAGCGACGGCGGGGTAACTGTTGTTGGCGAATCCTTCAGCAAAAATAAGCGCTTCCAAAATAATAAGGGAAAAAGCGACATTCTTGTTGTCAGATGGCACTAAGTATAATCGATTGTGTAATAGTCAGAATTGATTGCAAAAGCCGCTTCTTTAAGGGAAATACGCTATATTTGCATTGATTAAATAACTATCAAAGTATGATTAAGGTCTCAACCAACGCACAAAAAAAAGTGTCGCAATTGATGTGTGAGGAGGGATTCAACCCTGACCAAGATTTCGTCCGAGTAGGGGTAAAAAGTGGGGGTTGCTCAGGCTTATCATATGATTTAAGTTTTGACCGATCTCAAACCAGCGAGGATCGGCTATTTGAAGATAATAAGATAAAGATTTTGGTCGATAAAAAAAGCTTATTATACCTTTTGGGAACCACATTAGATTACTCTGGAGGATTGAATGGTAAAGGATTTATTTTTAACAACCCTAATGCAGAGCGAACTTGCGGATGTGGGGAAAGTTTTTCATTGTAACAAACCAAAATATGGCCTATACTGAAGAGGAATTAAAAAAGGAATTGGAAACCAAAGAATACGAATACGGTTTTTACACAGATATTGATTCAGAGACTTTTCCTGTTGGCTTAAATGAAGAAGTTGTACTTCGAATCTCTCAAAAAAAGAAGGAGCCTGAATGGATGACACAATGGCGGTTGAAAGCCTATCAAGCCTGGAAAGAGATGGATGAACCCGATTGGGCCAATGTACAATATTCCAAACCGGATTATCAGGCTATCTCTTATTACTCTGCCCCTAAGAAAAAAGACCAATACAAAAGCTTAGATGAGGTAGATCCCGAATTACTCAAAACTTTTGATAAACTTGGTATTTCAATTGATGAGCAAAAGAAACTAACCGGAGTAGCCGTGGACATTGTTATGGACTCTGTTTCCGTCGCTACAACATTTAAGGATACCTTAGCTAAAAAAGGTATTATTTTCTGCTCCATTTCAGAAGCCATTCAAGAACATCCCGATTTGGTAAAAAAATATATTGGCACTGTAGTCCCAATTCAGGACAATTATTTTTCGGCTCTCAATTCTGCGGTATTTTCGGACGGTTCTTTTTGTTATATCCCCAAGGGAGTTCGCTGTCCTATGGAACTTTCCACGTATTTCAGGATCAATCAAGCGGGAACAGGTCAGTTTGAACGAACCCTTGTAATTGCTGACCAATCGAGTTATGTGAGTTATTTGGAAGGTTGTACAGCTCCCTCACGAGACGAAAACCAGTTGCATGCTGCAGTAGTTGAACTTGTCGCTTTGGACGATGCCGAAATCAAATACTCTACCGTTCAAAACTGGTTTCCCGGAGACAAAAATGGTAAAGGAGGCGTATACAATTTCGTGACTAAAAGAGGAATTTGCCATAAAAATTCCAAAATATCATGGACTCAAGTAGAGACGGGTTCTGCAGTTACTTGGAAATATCCCTCTTGTATCCTTAAAGGTGATAATTCTATAGGGGAATTTTATTCCATTGCATTGACCAATAATTATCAGCAAGCTGATACTGGAACCAAGATGATTCATTTGGGTAAAAACACTAAAAGTACTATTATTTCCAAGGGGATTTCTGCGGGCAAGTCACAGAATAGTTACCGTGGTCTGGTACAAGTACTCCCAAGAGCAACAAACGCCAGAAACTTTTCTCAATGCGATTCTTTATTAATGGGAAACCAATGTGGGGCCCATACCTTCCCATACATTGAGGCCAAAAATAAAACGGCCCAAATCGAACATGAGGCCACTACCAGTAAGATTGGTGAGGATCAAATATTTTACTGCAACCAAAGGGGGATTGATCCTGAAAAAGCCATTGCGTTGGTCGTTAATGGTTTTAGTAAAGAAGTACTCAACAAGCTCCCTATGGAATTTGCAGTTGAAGCACAAAAATTATTAGAAATCTCACTTGAGGGATCTGTAGGATAAAAAATAATTATGTTAACGATAGAAAATCTTCATGCTCAAGTAGAGAACAAACAAATCCTCAACGGTATCGACTTGGATGTCAAAGCTGGAGAAGTACATGCCATAATGGGACCAAATGGGTCGGGAAAAAGTACCCTATCTTCTGTCATTGCTGGTCATCAAGATTATGAAGTCAATCATGGAACTATGCTATTGGAAGGGGAAGATTTGGTGGATTTGTCACCCGAAGAACGAGCACACAAAGGCATCTTCCTCTCTTTTCAATACCCTGTTGAAATTCCTGGAGTAAGCGTCACCAATTTCATTAAAACCGCTATCAATGCTTCTCGAAAGGCAAAAGGGCTAGAGGATATGCCTGCTAATGTAATGTTAAAAAAAATTAGGGAAAAATCCTCTCTATTAGAAATTGATTCTCGTTTTCTTTCACGCTCTCTCAATGAAGGTTTTTCTGGTGGAGAAAAAAAACGTAATGAAATATTCCAAATGGCTATGATGGAACCCAAACTTTCCATTCTCGATGAAACTGATTCGGGTTTGGATATAGATGCACTTAAGATTGTGGCCAATGGGGTCAATAGATTGAGATCCAAAGACAATGCTACCATTGTAATAACTCATTACCAAAGATTGTTGGAATACATTGTTCCTGATTTTGTCCACGTACTTTTAGACGGTAAAATTGTCAAATCTGGAACCAAGGACTTAGCCGTAGAATTGGAGGAGAAAGGATACGACTGGATCAAGGAAATGGCTTAAATTTTATGGATTTTAAAGAAAAATTATTGGCTTCCCATTTGGCATTTGAAGAAAGGATAGACCATTCCGATCCTGTTCATCAAATGCGATTAGATGCTCTTGAAATTTTTGAGAAAAAGGGATTCCCTTCCCGAAGTGATGAAGCTTGGAAATTTACTTCACTTGGTGCTACAATACGTCAAGATTATGCCCTATTCCCAGAGGCTGAAACCACAATTCAACTCAAAAAAGTAAAAAAGTATTTCTTATATGAAATTGACACCTACAAAGTGGTTTTTATCGATGGCGTTTACAGTCCTTTTCTATCAGACACCACCCACGACGGTTTGGATGTTTGTCTTATGTCTGCGGCATTATCCAAGGCAAAATATCGTAGTTTAATTGATACTTATTTCGATAAAATTACCAATAAAGAAGACAGTCTCACAGCCCTCAACACCTCCTACACACTAGAGGGAGCCTATGTTTACATTCCCAAAAGTGTAGTAGCAGAAAAACCTATTGAGATCATTCACTTTTCTTCTGGTCAGGAAAAAGCATTGTGGTTGCAACCCAGAAATTTGATAGTAGTTGAACAAAATGCGCAAGTTCAAATTCTCGAGCGACACCAAAGTCTCAAAGAACACGATGTAGTCACCAATTCTGTTACTGAAATTTATACCCATCAAGATGCATTTGTAGATTATTACAAAATTCAAAATGACCTGAGTACTGCTTCACTTATAGACAACACCTATATTTCCCAAGAAAAAAACAGTAATGCAAGGGTGCATACCTTCTCGTTAGGTGGAAAATTAATTCGGAATAATTTGAATTTTTACCTTAGAGGGCAACACAGTAATTCAACTCTTAAAGGTATTACCCTACTCAAGAATCAGCAACATGTAGACCATTACACTTTGGTAGATCATGTCTCTCCCAATTGCGAAAGTCACCAAGATTATAAGGGAGTTTTTTCAGAAGGTTCCAAAGGCGTATTTAATGGTAAAATCCATGTAGACCAGCTGGCACAAAAGACCAATGCATTCCAACAAAACAATAATATATTACTCGACGATAAAGCTATGGTTAACACCAAACCACAATTAGAAATTTTTGCCGATGATGTCAAATGTTCCCATGGTTGTACTGTTGGTCAATTAGACGAAAACGTTCTCTTCTACCTGATGTCAAGGGGTATCCCCAAAAAAGAGGCTAAAGCATTGATGACCTATGCTTTTGCAAACAACGTTTTGGAAAGTGTTGAGCTACCCATTTTGAAAAAGCGTATTAACAAATTGATTGCCCAAAAATTGGGAGTCAATCTTGGATTTGATTTATAGCCCATGGATGTTCAAAAAATCCGTAAAGATTTTCCCATTTTAAATCGGGAAGTAAACGGGAAACCTTTGGTTTATTTTGACAACGCCGCTACCTCCCAAACCCCAGTTAAAGTTATTGACACTATTTCTGATTACTACAAAAATTATAATGCAAATATCCATCGTGGGGTACATGCCTTAAGTCAGGAGGCTACAGATCTTTATGAAGCTGCAAGGCGTAAAATTCAAAAACATTTCAATGCTAGTCAGCCTCATGAAATCATTTTTACCTCCGGTACAACTCACAGTATAAATATTGTAAGTAGTGGATATGGTCAATTATTGGCGCAGGGAGACGAACTCATCGTTTCTGCTTTGGAGCACCATTCAAATATTGTCCCATGGCAAATGCTTTGCGAAAAAACTGGAGCAGTACTAAAAGTCATTCCCATCGACCAAGACGGGGTTTTGATTATGGACGAGTACAAAAAACTACTCTCCGACAAAACAAAGTTGGTCTTCGTCAATCACGTCTCAAATGCTCTGGGAACGGTCAATCCAATAGTAGAAATTATCACCAAGGCACATGCTTTCGGGGCTGAAGTTTTGATCGATGGTGCACAAGCTTCTCCTCACATCCAAGCCGATTTTCAGGCTTTGGATGTAGACTACTACGTTACTTCTGCGCACAAACTATGCGGTCCTACAGGAATCGGGATCCTATACGGAAAAGAATCTGCCTTAAGGCGTTTACCTCCCTACCAAGGTGGAGGCGAAATGATTGCAGAGGTAACTTTTGAGAAAACCACCTATGCCGATTTACCCCACAAGTTTGAAGCTGGCACGCCCAATATTGCTGGAGGAATCGCTTTTGGTGCCGCTCTGGACTACATCAATGCTATTGGGATGCAGCAGATAGCCGCTTATGAGGAAGAACTCTTGCAATATGCCACAGAAAAGCTAAGTAAATTTCCAGGATTAAAAATTTATGGTACAGCTACAAAAAAAACAGCAGTCATTTCTTTCAATGTGCAAGGCATTCACCCCTACGACATTGGTAGTATTTTGGACAAGCTTGGCATTGCTGTAAGAACTGGACACCACTGTGCACAGCCTATTATGGACTTTTATAAAATCCCTGGAACGGTTAGGGTTTCCTTTTCTTTTTATAATACTTTCGAAGAGATTGACACAATGTTAGAAGCACTCAAAAAGGCTATCTCGATGTTACAATAAATCATTAATTTTGGGTATGGAAACTATAGAAGCCGCTCAGGATGAAATTGTAGAGGAGTTTTCAATGTTTGAAGACTGGATGCAACGCTATGAATATATGATAGAATTGGGAAAATCACTTCCTTTGATAGACCCACAATTCAAGATAGATGATTTCATCATTAAGGGATGCCAGAGTAAAGTCTGGGTTCATGCCGATTTAGTTGATGATAAATTGATTTTTACGGCCGACAGCGACGCCATCATTACCAAGGGTATTATTGCCATTTTGATACGTGTATTTTCTAATCAACATCCCGATGCCATACTCGAGGCAAATACAGAATTTATTGACAAAATTGGCTTAAAGGAACATTTATCCCCGACCCGTGCCAATGGTTTGGTCTCTATGATTAAACAACTGAAAATGTATGCCATTGCCTTTAAAACCCAATTGAACTGATCATGTCAGAGGAAATTATTGAAACGGCTGAATTAGGTGACAAAATTGTCGGAGTACTCAAAACTATCTATGACCCCGAAATCCCGGTGGATATTTACGAGCTGGGATTGATCTATGACGTTTTTGTAAATGAAGATGCTGATGTTAAAATACTGATGACCCTAACGACTCCCAACTGTCCGGTAGCGGAAACACTCCCACGTGAAGTGGAAGAAAAAGTAAAATCCTTGGACGAAGTCAAGGATGCAGAGGTGGAAATTACCTTCGACCCCCCTTGGTCTCAAGACCTGATGAGTGAAGAGGCCAAATTAGAATTAGGAATGTTATAAATGGCAGATACCATTGTTAATCGTGTGGCAGCAAGTGACTTGATCACCTTCGATCTTGAAAAACTTTATAAAATCGGGACCCGACAGACCATTGATTTATCCCAATGGTTAGACCAAGGTCTACTTCTCAAAGAAAAGGAATTTAGAGCCCAACTCAAGGCCTATGACTGGAGTATCTACAAAGACCAATTTATCGCCTTAAACTGTTCTACAGAAGCCATTTTACCCACATGGGCTCCCCTATTGATTACCACTTACCTAAAGCCTCATGCCCGTAAGGTAGTGCTGGGGAATTTAAAAGACTTAGAATTACAGCTGTTTCTTGAAGAAATTCAACTTTTGGATTTATCTCCATTAAAAGACAAACCAGTCATCATCAAAGGTTGTAGTGAAAAAATGGTCCCTCAGGATGCCTACATTCAATTAATTGCGAAACTTCAGCCCGTTGTTAAAAGTCTTTTTTACGGTGAAGCATGTTCCACGGTCCCCTTATACAAAAAGAAGAAATAGTTCCCTTGCAGGGGTAAATACAAATTTTAAATAACATTCTTTTAAGATTAATTTTCCCCCACAAATGAGGGGTTTGAATCACGAAAACAATTTAAGTATCAATACTTAGTTATACAGTGATATCATTTACTTTTATTGAATTAGGCTCTCTTTTCCGTTGAGCTATTAGATTACTCTTGAATTTAAACTCTCTATAAGTAAGTATAAAGGTTTTTTAATTTAATCCTATTTCAGCCATACGTAACTTTACAAACTCAATCAGTGAGGTTTTTTTACTGGATTGTGGCGTTCATAATAATATGCCATAAGGTCCGACAATAGCCTGTGCTCCATTTAATCTATTACATTTTGATAATTTAAGTTACGCTTGTTACATTTTTTTTAAATGCTTATTTTGTATCAATTACATTTGAGGTAAGCAGTTTCATTTGAAAGACGCCAAAAAAATATTGATTTTGACTTATTACTGGCCTCCATCTGGGGGTTCAGGTGTTCAACGTTGGATGTATTTTGCAAAATATCTCAAGCAGTTAGGGTGGACTCCTTATGTCATTACAGTTGATGAAAAACAAGCGTCCTATCCTGTTTTGGATTTCGAACTCTTGGATGAGGTAAAAGATATTCAAGTAATCAAAACCGACACTAAAGAACCCATAAGATTTTATTCTCTAGTAGTTTCCGGTAAACCCGACAAAGGCGTCCCACAAGGACAGGTTCCCAAAAAGAGCTTGTTTCGTAAATGTGCTGCTTTTGTTCGTGGCAATTTCTTTATTCCCGATGCCCGAAAAGGGTGGAATACCTATGCCAAAAGTGAAGCCGAAAAACTCATCCTTCAACGAGGCATCAAAAAAGTAATCACTACAGGACCACCCCATTCAACCCATCTGATTGGTTTGGAATTAAAAGTAAAATTCGGTGTACACTGGTGGGCCGATTTTCGCGATCCTTGGACGGATATATTTTACAACAAAGATTTGTACCGCACTGCTTGGGTCAAAAGTATTGATGCCCGATTGGAAGAAAAAGTATTAAAAACCGCAGAAGGTATTTTTACCACGGTGGGAGGAAATTTGGTTCGCAAACTCCAAATCAAAGCACCTGAACAGAGCATTCACATATTACCCAATGGCTATGACGCTTCATTGATGTCTTCAATCCCCAAAGCAAGCCAAAAGCCCTTCCATGTTGTTTATACCGGATTATTGACTGAAAATCAAGACTATCTCCCTGTTATTAAAGTACTTGATGAATTGGCTGGCCCAAAGAATATTCGTCTATCCTTAGCAGGAAATATTCCTATCGATATAATTAAAAAAATAAAAAATAACGCCCCAAATATAGAGGTTGTTTACAAGGGATACTTGGCCCACAAAGATGTCATTAGTTTGATGAAAAGCGGGGATTTATTGCTCAATTTTCTATTTAAAGGAGCTGATCAGGACATGATCTCAGGGAAATTATTGGAGTACTTGGCCTCCCAAGTCCCGATTTTATCAATAGGAAATCCCAAGTCAGAGGCTGGTAGACTATTAATTAAATCTTCCCTTGCTCGGATGATTGATGCCAACGATGTTGATGCCCAAAAAATATTTATTCAAAAAGTTTTTCGTCTAAAAGGTAAGGCCACTAATATCCTACCTGAGATTGACAAATGGAGCAGGAAAAATATTACATCTGTATTAAACAATATTTTGGCACAGGGAAAGTTTGCCCATTGATTTTCAACCAATAAAATCCTCTCTCATTGGACTAAAAGCATCGATAAGTTCCCCTTCTTCAATACATAACGCACTGTGAAGGGTATTTGGAGGTACGTAGAATGAATCTCCTTTTTTCAGTTTTTGGGTAACACCATCAACGGTGATTTCAAACACACCCGACCCGATAAGGGTTGACTGTGAGTGGTGATGCTGGTGTTCGGAACCTATACCTCCTTTTTCAAAATGAACTTGAACCAACATCAATTGATCGTCATAGCCCAATATTTTTCTTTTAATCTTTGGCTCTACCGCCTCCCAATCGGAAGAGGAGGTGTTTAAAAATGATTTACTCGATTTAACAGGTTTCATACTAAAGGGTAATTAGTTATAGAAGTTGAATTTTAGAAGATAATCTTGAATTTTGGGGGGAAGAAAATCAACCAATAATTTTTTTTTAACAAGAGCATCTCGAATTTCGGTCGCTGAAATATTTAATAAAGGAGCTTTAAAATACACAACTTTCGGATGATCTAAAAATGTTTCGGGGATTTTATTCGATTGGGAGCGGGGATAAACAAAAATCTGAAATTGTTCCAAAATCTGATGATATTCTTCCCATCGGTCGAAATGCTCCATATTGTCTTGACCCAAAATTAATGTAAATTGATTTTTGAGATATTTTTTTTTAAGATGATTTAGGGTTTGAATGGTATAATTAGGAGTTGGTAAATCAAATTCTTCTGAACAGGCTTTGAGTTTCGATTTACCTACAATGGCCAATTCGATCATGGCCAATCGATGATGGTTTTCCATCAAGTCATTTTTTTTCTTGAATGGACTTTGAGGACTGATCACTAGCCAAACTTCATCCAAGTTTGTATTATCAGCAAAAAATTCTGCAACTGCCAAATGTCCTAAATGGATAGGATTGAAGGTTCCAAAGAGGAGGCCGATTCTTTTCATTACAACTTTATGAGTTGACAAATTCTTTTACCCCCTGGAACATCTCTTTTTTTGCTTTTTCTAGATCTTCGTTGACAATCACCAAATCAAATTCGGGAGCAGACTCTACTTCAATTTTTGCTTTGGCAACACGCTCAAGGAGTAAAGCTTCATTTTCGGTTCCTCTAGCCCGTAATCGTTGTTTTAATATTTCAAAACTGGGAACTTGAATAAAAATCGATAAAGTTTGTTCTGGGTATTGAGATTTGATATTCAGCCCCCCAACTACATCGATATCAAAAACAATGTGGTGTCCGTCAGACCATTTACTTTCCAACTCCGAACGCAAGGTTCCATAAAATTTACCCGGATAAACCTCTTCATATTCGACAAAAGCATTTTCTTCAATTTTTTTCTGGAAAGCTTCTGGGGTCAGGAAATGATAATCGATGCCGTCTTGTTCTTTACCACGTGGGGGGCGGCAGGTAGCCGAAATAGAAAAAACCAAGGGGAGATTTTGTTTCAACAAGGCATGAACCAAAGTGGATTTACCACTACCTGATGGTGCCGAAATAACAATAAGTTTTCCTTCCTTCAATTATAAAACATTAAGTAATTGCTCCTTTATTTTTTCAAGTTCATCTTTCATTTGTATGACCAGTTTTTGGAGGTTGGCATGATTGGCTTTCGATCCAATTGTATTTATCTCCCTACCGATTTCCTGAGCAATAAAACCTAGCTTTTTTCCATTTGAAGTATCATCGTCTAGGTTATTTTTAAAATATTCGATATGATTTTTGAGTCGAACTTTCTCTTCAGTGATATCATATTTTTCCAAATAATAAATCAACTCCTGCTCGAAGCGATTTTGGTCAACTTCCACCTCTAAACTATCCAAAGCAGATTGTAATTTTTCTTTGATTTTAGTATTTCTTTCGGGATCGACAATTTCAACTTCCTCAGTGAGTTCCTCTAAATTTTTTAATCTTTTTTTGAATTCGCTTTCGAGAATCTTTCCCTCATCTGTTCTGAATCCAATAATTGCGTCGACTGCTTTTTTCAGAAGTGTCTCGATCAATTCAATTTCGGCTTCTTCAAAACCCTCTACTTCAGTTTTGAATATATCGGGTAGCTTTAGGGCAATTTTGAGCAGCTCAAGACGGTTTCCATCTTCTATACTTTTCAATTGTTCCATGTAATGATTGACTGAAGCTACATTGATGATTTTGGCATTGGATTCACCCATATTATCAATGTTGAGGTTAATGTCAATTTTACCTCTTTTAAGAAACTCTCCAATACTTTTTTTTAGTTGAATTTCTATTTCCCTGAGGTGAACAGGCATTCGGGCATTGATTTCTAATCCTTTGCTATTGAGCGATCGTAACTCAAGAACATAGTTTTTGTTTTCGAATTGTATCTCGGCTTTACCGTAGCCGGTCATCGATTGAATCATAGCTTGCTATAATTCCCGGATTTTGATATTACGATAGCTGACACCATCACCGTGATCTTGCAGTCCTATTTTTCCAGTTTTAAATTTGGCAAAATCTTTCCAGTCTTTAAATTTCGAATTGACCACCAGATCATCCCATTCCGGCCCGCTCAATGGAAACTTTACAATTTCCACGTCATTTAGTTTAACAATGGCTTTATTGGTGGTGTAATTAATTGAAATAAAAACATGATTCCATTCTCCAGCGGGTTTGCATACATCCACTGAAGGCTGAACCATATCGTAAAGTGCACCTGCTTGATGAAAATTTGGTTTGACAAAGGAATCTGGGTGACGTTCATTGTCAAGAACCTGAATTTCTGGACCTGTTTGATAGGGCTCTTTGAATCTCTCTCCTTCTTTTACACCCCAAAAAATTCCACTATTTCCTCCCTCTACAATTTTCCATTCCAACGAAAGCTCAAAGTCGGTAAACTCCCTATCAGTAACAATATTATTTCCTTTTCCACTTCCAGTTCCATCAGGTAAAACCATTGCTCCATCTTCAATAATCCACGCAGCACTCATTTCGGAGCTATTGAATTGATGCCATCCGTCGAAAGAGACCCCATTGAATAAGTCCACCCACTCTTTTTGTGGAGCGGGTGCTTCTGCAGTTGTTGTTTTTTTCTTAGGGATCTGTTTACAAGCTATTATAAGTGAGACTAGTCCAATAAATAATAATTTTCTCATTAATTGTGTTTTAAATATTAAGTAATTTTTTTAAACGATTTTCATCGATTTCAGTTCCGGCAAAATCATCGAAAGTTTTTTGAGTAGCCTCGATGATGTGTGATTGAATGAAATGAGCGCCCTCTCGAGCTCCTTGCTCTGGACTTTTAATACAGCATTCCCATTCCATAACGGCCCAGACATCACAACCATATTCTGTTAGCTTAGTAAAAATAGTTTTAAAATCTATTTGTCCGTCACCGGGAGAACGATAACGGCCTGCGCGATCAATCCAATCACCATAACCTCCAAAGGCTCCTTTTTTTCCAGTGGGTTTAAACTCCGAATCTTTCACATGGAAAGACTTGATGAACTCGTGATAGTGATCGATGTATTCTATATAATCGAGCTGCTGCAACACAAAGTGACTGGGATCGTAAAGAATATTGGCTCTTTTGTGATTTCCAGTAGCTTTCAAAAAGCGCTCAAAGGTCACCCCATCGTGGAGGTCTTCTCCTGGGTGGATTTCATAACAGACATCAACACCGTTCTCATCAAAGGTGTTGAGTATAGGCAACCATCTGTTGGCCAATTCCTTAAACCCCATTTCCACAAGACCCTCGGGACGTTGTGGCCAAGGATGCCAAGTGTGCCATAACAGAGCACCGGAGAAAGTGGCATGGGTATTAAGTCCAAGTCGGTTACTTGCTTTTGCTGCTTTTTTAAGAGTTTCAATAGCCCATTTGGTTCTCGCTTTGGGATTATTTTTATAAGCGTCAGGTGCAAAGTTGTCAAACATTAAATCATAGGCTGGATGAACTGCTACCAGTTGACCCTGTAAGTGGGTTGAAAGTTCGGTAATCTCAAGATCGTAGGAATTAATTTTTCCTTTCAAATCATCGCAGTAAGTCTGACTTTCGGCAGCTTTGTCCAGATCTATCAAAAAGCTTTCCCATGTGGGAATTTGAACCCCTTTGTAACCCAAGTCGGCTGCCCACTTGCACATGCCGTCTAGAGAATTGAAAGGAGCCTGCTTGTCAACAAACTGCGCCAAAAAAATAGCAGGTCCTTTTATGGTTTTCATTGATTTTCCATGCTTACCCATACATTTCCTTTTTGATTAGATTCAACAGTTTTTTCTATAAACAGCATCCCTCGAACTCCTTCATAAAGGGTAGGGAATTCTCCATTGTAAGATTTTTCCTCCCTAAGTGCCTTTGCTACTCCTTTGTAAATATTTCCCATAGCATCAAAAATACCTTCGGGATGTCCGGCTGGTAATTTGGTACCATCCAAGGATACGTCGGTATTGTATGAAGCATTGCCAGGTTTGATTAGTCTTCTGGGTTCATCGTCTTTGAGGTGATACAAATAATTGGGATTTTCTTGTTCCCATTT
>CETK01014122.1_pt1 | contig 21190 bp, 13 predicted proteins | sample 361431 | NCBI WGS metagenome assembly CETK01 (sample SAMEA2622452, study PRJEB7988) | marine metagenome | biome: marine biome (ENVO:00000447); feature: surface water layer (ENVO:00002042); material: "saline water (ENVO:00002010), including plankton (ENVO:xxxxxxxx)" | depth 5 m | reverse complement strand
AAGGTTACGCATACGTTCTACATCTTTTCTTTTAAATTCTTTATTTAACATCGTTTATATATACGAAAAAAGGCTTAACTCCCCTAAAGAAGATAAGCCTTTTTAAACTTTTTAATTTTATTATTAAGTGTTATCTCCTACAGCACCACCACCAGGAGTAGCATCATTTAAAGGAGTATCATAGGGGAGTCCTTGACCCGTACCTGTTGGATCTGAAGTTGCTTTAAATAAATTTACAGCTTTTTGATCAGATCCGTAATCTATACTTCTAAAAGTGTCAGTTACACCCGCGTTAGTACCTTGTGGTTTTCTAGAGTGTCTGTTATTATCCGCAAATTGTGTAAGTGGATTCTGACCCCCAGCTAAAAATCTACTAAGTAATCCCATGTTTTCTGTTGTTTTTTATTATTTTGTGGTTATACATATAACGAAATTTAGCTTACGTCAAATTCTGTGGCACTTATTTCAACGCCATATTTTTCAAAAAATTCTCTTGCTTGGGCTCCTCTTCCAGCACCCACAGCATCATAGAATTCAAATAATCCTCTCTCACCACCATCAAGATTTATTTGTTGTGGTCTAGATCCTCCATCATCTACAAATAAGTAACCTCTATAAATGCGATCTGACATTCCTACATAAGCTATGCTAATGCTGGTAAGTTTACCACTTACACGATCACCTTGTTTTATCATAATATCATTACCTACAATATCAATTTCAATATTGCGACTAATAGTAATTTCTTTTAGTATATCTTTAAGTTTCATTTTTTTTAAGTTCTGGGTGGAATTTTAAATATATTTCTTTTGCATCAGGTTTTATTGATTCTCCATCAATTATTGCCTCAATTGGGTAAACTTTAGGATCATCACCAATCCAGTAGTTTATATTATAACCTCCGTCTTCTCTAAGTTCTACAAATAAACCTCTTTTATAATCGGTTTCTTCAGCTTGCAATATAACTCTTTGACCCCTGGGTAAGATAAAATCCGGCTGGATATTTTCAGAATTATCTTCAACTTCTTTTAATATATCTTTTAATTTCATTTTTTCTGAAAATCCGAGGATACACCTCCGGTTATAAATTTACCTGTAACTTTAAAGGGTTTAGGTGAGATTTTATCGTCACGTATAACTACACCTTCATGATCATTAACAGAACCCATCGGCGAATCTAATACATCTAATATTGCATCACCTAATTTTTCTGTTGCTAAGTATGTAGTAGCTCCCTGAATGGCTTTTTGGACTTCTTGCTCCGTACTAAATAATGAATCTACATTTTCACCCCCAAACACAGCAAAATATACTTGTTTACTTAATGCACCTACATCTTTTATAGAATCAGTTTCTTCAATATTCATTTTCAAACGATCAGTTTTAGGAATATTAGTAACACCATTTAACCATTGAGCTAATGTTTTAGTTTGGTCTCCCTCAGCAAAATCTATAGTGTATTTTTGGTTTAATGCAGAGCTAAAGTCTGGTTCTTTAGTAAATGTAGTAGGTACTGAACCATAAATTTCAAATCCTTTCTTTTTAGCAAATGGTTCTAACTTTTTAAGTAATTCTTCTAAATCAGCCTTATCATATAATTTTTCAGATGTTATTCGTTTAGTTAACATTTTACGAGCGCCTTGTACTTCTTTAGTTTCTACTTTTAATAAACCATGTATTGCTAAGAAATTTTTACCATAATCTTGTACGTTAGATTTACCACTAACATACTCCATATTAAACATAATGTTAGGGTCATCAATTAACCCTAATGCGTTTAATTCTTCTTGAATTGAAGGTAAAGCATCATTAAATATATCTAATACATTACCACCTGCTTTAATCATTCCGTGGCCTGGACCAAATCTATCTTCTAAGTCAGCTTTAGTAACGCCACGTAAATCAAGTGCCTTTTTTGATCCACGGTCCATGGCGAAGACGCGTTTTCCATCGAGATTTATTAATCTAATTGACGCATTTACGCCATCTATTTTGACACTACCGGGTGTTTTTTTAAGACTATTAGCAGCTTGTTCAAATGATTTAATTAAATCTTTACCATTATTTACATTAGGTAAATCAAATGGGTGTGCCATATGACCTGCAGCACCCCCTTCGTATAATAGTTCTTCAGTGATTACATCTGACCACCAATCTTGTGAAAATAATCTATGTTCGTTCACGTTAGTTGTTGTTTTTAATGTTTTAGCTAAAGTAAGTGCCTTATAATATTTTTGGTTTTTAGGACTTCTTTTTTCCATCTTTTTAAGGCGTGATATTTCTTTATTAATTAATGATAAAGGTATTTTTTCACCCTTAGGGATACGAAGTCTTTTTCTAACTGTACCTTGTTTTAAATTACCTGCTTTTTTACCTTTAGCAGCCATTTTTTCATAAGTATCTCCCTCATCTACTTTATCTTTTACTTTTATAACTCCTCCCATACCTGCAGTTTTATGGGGATCACAATGGTATTTATATGTTCCCGGTTTAGTAAACGTAAATGAATATGTCCAGCCTGATCCTACTTTATTGCCAAATTTTTCAGGATTATTTTCATCTTTCCCATTAACGTTATGAACCCCCTCTTTATTAATCCATTTAACAGTATCTCCAATATTAATCTTAAGATTTTTAGGTTCAAAAACTATTCCTTTTGCTATTACAGTATGGGTTGATTTTGCTTCTTTTATATTCTTTTTAGATTTACGTATAAGCCCAAATTTAGGTAATTTTTTACCTTGGTATTCTCCATCCATTTCAAAATTTCTAACAGTAAATCTTTTACCATCTTTATCTTCTAATGATAACTTATATCTATTTACTCCTTCTCTTGAATTTTTTATAACTTTTACAACTTTAGACTTTTCTAATTTTTTACCCCCTAATGGAAATCCTTTAGGAGCACGTAAAACATCACCAGGAAGTATTTGTCCACTATAGTTACTTAAATCAATACCAATTTCCTCCAACCCATTATCCTCTAAATAACCTAATTTTTTTGCCTTTTTGGGGTCCCTAGTAAATACATCACTTGCTCTATATCTAGTATATCCTACCTCGGCAGCATTATACATTGGGTAATTTTCCTTTTTTAACTTACGTAAACGAATAGTTTTCTTTTTAGATGCTTCTTTACGTTTTTTAATATATTCAAATGCAGAACGTAACCGTTTTTTAGTAGCTGGATCTTTAGTTCTGTTTAAAGCCGCTCTAACTCGTTGGTGGATTAAATTAATAATTTGTGATTGACGAGCATGCGATTTAGCTTTAAATGATTTTTTAGATAAAGTATCTACTATATCTTGTCTAGTACTAAATTTAACTTTTACTGTATCTGTAGGGTCTTCATCTGTGTAAAGTCTACGTCCTGATCCTTTTGGTTTTTTACCTGTACCTACTTTGGGGTCACGTTTTTCATCTATTTGTGCTGCGGGTAAATTTTTACGAGCATAATCCGTCCAAATCTGTTTTATCTTAATTTCTTCTTCATCTGTTAAGACATCAAGATAATTGATTAAAAATTCATTTACTGCTTCGGTAAATGAAATACGTTTAGTTTTAGCTCTTTTATATAAACCCTGAACAAAAGCAGGTATTTCATGGTCAAATGTAAAATACTGAAACCAAGTATATTTACTTAATTTTTGGGAATTGGGGTTAACTCCCTTAGAAAAATTAAATTGAGCTATATGTTCTAATTCATGGCGAATTGTATCTTTAATTTCGGGAATTAATTCAGTATATGCTTCAGGAAATCTATCAGGGTTATATTTGATTTTGATTTGTAAAGTATCATAATCAGCTTCACCATCAATTATAAAAGGTAATGGTCCTACTTCTTTAATATTTGGTTCAAATATATAATCTAATTCATACTCAATTCCTCCTATATTACCTTCGGTACTTTCTTCGGTAAACTCACCAAAATTAGCCTTAAATATATTAACTATAAATCTAGACTGCATTAAAGTTTCTTGACCATAACGGCCTTCATATAATTTTCTGCGTAATCCTTTAGTTAGTTTAGGGGGTATTTCTGTCATTTGGTCCCCTTGTTTAGAAAAAAACTTGCGCAATTTTTTCATATTAGCCATATGTTTAGCCATTTCTTGTTTATTCATAGTACCTCCCATCATTTCACCTATTTCAGATGGCATAGTAGTATCTACTAATTTAGTCCAAATTTCTTCTTTAACTTCTTTAGGTAAAAATTCAGGGATAAATTTAAAAAATTCTTCTTTATTATTATTTTTAATAATTTCACGCATACGGGTACCTGAAATACCTCCAGCTTGAGGGGGGACTAATTCAATGTCTGCTTTAATATTACGTGGTTCTGCAAATTTTGGGATATTGTTATAACGTCCATCAGTAGCATCTTTTTCACCTAAACCTAAAATAATAGTAGAACCTTCAGGTGCTACACTTTCTACAAAATCATATACATCTTTTACAGGAGAAGGTGATTGTGCTACACTTATAATTAATTTTTGAGCACGCGAGTCAGAGTCAAACTCTTTATAAAAATTCCATATTTCTAAAGCTAAAGGAGATCCTATGCCCTCTCTTTCTTTTTGTCCAATTCTTACTATAACTTTATCTGCAAAATCTGCGAGATATTTTGCCATATTATAATGTCCAAGGTGGGGTGGTTTAAACCCACCAGGTAAAAGGGCTATTTTCATGTAAACTATAGTTTATTATACATATAACCTACTGATATAAGATTTTCTTTTCTACTAATCCTTGGAAAGTTAAGGGTTTTGCGTTTTGTAATATGCGAGTCATTTCTTCAAACCCTAAATCACTTGGGTCTTTACCTTCAAGTTCTAACAAAAATATTTCTTTACCATACGCCATAAGTTCCTTAGCATACTTAAGTGAATCATTTATAGCATCTTGATCAAGTGCAAGATATATTTGTTTTACTCGTCCTCTAACGAGTTCCTTATAGAGTGATTTGCTGATTCGTTTTCCAAACAAGGGCACGGCATTTCGCTTGATTGCGATTGCATCAAAGGCACCTTCACAAATGATAATAGGAATATTAAAGTTACAAAGCATGTCAAAGCCAATAATATCTTTTGATGTTGGCGGAAGCTTGTGTTTGTGGTAAGCTTGTGGATCAAACGAGCGACCCACCCAGTAGTTGAGGATTCCGTGTCTGTCATAACTTGGTATTATTATAAAATTAGATAACTTACCTTCTTCAATATACCCTATATTATATTTTATTATATCTTGTGCTGTAACTCCTCGGGATTTTAAATAATGATATGCTTTATCTCTGATTAAGCCTTTACCTTTAAGTAAAGTAATAAATCCCTCAGGTAATTGAAGTTGGTCTTTAGTTTTTTCTACATGTGCGGTTTTAAAATTATACTGAGCATCAATTTCTTTTAATTCTTGAAACGCTGTATATGGGGCCTTAATAAATTTAAGGAGTTGTATTGCTCTAGCACCTTTAAAACCACAAACCCAACATTGGTATTTTTGGGTTAACTTATTTAATGTAAGTTTTTTCTTATGGTGGTTACAATTAGGGCAACTAAATACGGCCTCATCTCCTCCTCGTGCGCTTTTGCTTTTTCCTAATAGGCTTTCTAGCAAATATATAAGGCGATCTTCCTTCATGCCTTAAATATATGAAAGAAAAGTCAAAGGCCAAAATCCCTCTTAAAGTATCTTCCTTCGATGTTATCATTTAAATAATCTTCGGTTTCTAAAACACCTAAACTAAATAATGCTTTATTTTCTAAGTAAGTTAATTCTTTTTTAGAGTAGGCTAATTGTAAAATTATACGCTCAAAATGGGGTTGGTTACCTTCCTTAATTTCATCTTTAATAAATTGATGAGAACCATAATAGGTTTTCCAATCGCTTTCTTTTTGAACTTGCTTATAAACTGGTGGTCGACCCTTACCTTCCCACAGTGCTAATTCACGTTTACCAATTTTTTTCTTTTGGTTATATATTAAGGCTTTTTTACCTACGTATTTTTTTCCTGAAGGTATATGGGTTGTTTGATAAACGTATCCATATGTGCCTTCTGGGAATTGTTCATAACTTTCTGGTATTATCATGTATCGTATCTTACTATAAATGTTGTATCAGTTTCATCACTCATCTTAATAGGTTGTCCTAATTTACCTACTACTAATAATTCACCATCATCACTATATAAACCTATCGTTGTTACATATGGTTTAAAGTTTGAACCTGTAGCAAAATCAGCTAATTCATCCCCATGTATAGATTGGAGTTTTCTAACTGTTGGGTTTAGAGTAAAATTATATTCATCTTCTTCCACAGTACACATATATTCATTTTCAAAAATTAAATGTGTATTTTTAAATTTTAAATCAAAATTGCTAATGCTTGTAGGATCTATATAATTTATAGTAAATGTTTGGTTTGTAGTACTAAAATAGTTTTGGTTTACAATAAAAGTATTAGTAGGAGCTGATGTAATTAAAAAATCTCCTTGTATAGCATCAGTAAAACTACCACCCTCCATATCACTATTAAAACCACCAACTATATTTAATGATGAAGTTGGGGTAAAATATAAAAATGTATTATTATTTGATGCTGTTATTTCTCCATTAATTATAAAGATTTCCCCGTTATTTAAACCTATTTTATTAGTATTATCAACTGTAAATTCATTAAAGCTATCTACTGGAGGGAGTAATAATCCATTTTCGTTTGCAAATGAGGTTGATACATGAATTTGATTACTTCCTGTTTCAAGAAGAATATTTGAATTTTGGGCTGTAAAAAAGTTTCCTTCTGCTGTTTTAACTCTTATATTACTTACATCAGCAGATGTAAAAGCATCTCCACTTATTCGTGTAATAGAAGCTGTTGGGGCAAATTCTTTTAAAGAAGCAGAAGTTAAATGAACTACTACATCTGAAGTTTCATCAGGGAGATTATCAAAAGTAAAATTACTGGTACTTCCTGTGCCATAGTATAATTGAATAGTATATGTTCCTGCTTGGTTAGAAGCTATATCTACGGTTCCTTTAAATTCTTCTAAAGTATTTTCTATACCTGTAAAAGCTTGAGTTGTGATTTTAGGACCAGGAAAATCACCTCCTTCTGTTGGGGAGGGTACATTAAAGCTTCCAAAAGAACCAAATGATTGTACACCACCTTTTCTAAACATCCTTACGTAGACTTTATCTGTGTCTGTAGAAGAAGTTGTAAAGAGTAAAGATTGTGTAATTTCATATCTTCTATTAGAGGATAAATCTATATCACGTTCTATAACTAAAGGACGAGGGGTAGTAACTTGGTGGTACGTAGCCGGCATACTAGAAGTAAGAAATAATATTCCTGGTCCTAATGTTGTTGTAGTTGTTATAAAACCAAAATTTTCTGCACTTGGTTCGTTAACCTCTGATGTACTTTGGGTTATAGCTCCATTAGTAAAAGGTGGAGATGTTGCTGTGGAATCGATTCTTATTTGGTTATATGCTTGATCAATAGCAAATCCTGTACTACCTCCTCCTATTCCAGTATTAGCCTTATTAATTATAAAATTACTTGCGGTTAAATAATGAATACCTAAATTAGAAAAACTTGCGGAAAAACTAGGAGATATACTTATTGAACTATTACCGTTATCTACTACATCTAAATCTATTCTAATAGGGGTGCTCGCAGATAAAAATCCTAAAGTTATGTTTGCTCCTGAACCTGTTGAATTATTAGGGGCTAAATCATCTATACTAGTCTCTGTATATCCTGTTCCTAATGATAATGAAGATTGGTTTACTGACGAAGTAACTAGGGTACTTCCTGAAAATATTCTCATTCTAATATTTTTCCCAGAATCAAAATTAGTATCTATATTTAATCCTGTTCCTAAAAATATTCCCGGCTCTGGTGTATTAATAGTAAAACTAGCACTTACAAAACCACTAGGATCCCCTAATACAGATGCAGATCTAAATATTGCGCTTCCAGTACTGTCTATAGTTAATATAGGTCTATTTAAAATTATAGGAGATATACTATTCACTACGGCAGAAGAAGCACTAATAGAAGCACTAGAAGGAAGTGTAAAAGCAGTAGTACCATCTGTAAATGATAGTGTTTTACCTACTTCAGTACCAGTAATACCTGTAGCATTATCTACTTGAGTTGATCCACTAATTTCTAGAATAGAAAAGTTTTTTAAAGTAAATCCTTCTCCTCCTTCAAAACTTTCTAAGGTTTCTGTACCTGGAGTAAATGCGGTACCTGAGGGAATTACCTTAATTAGGGTAGTTAATATTTGATCACTATCTAAAAAGTAATCCTCAGTTCCTTCAGGGGTTAAATCACCAGGGTTTATTAGATGTATAAATGAACCCGAACTAACCATTGGGTTATATATAGAACTAGTTATAATAACATCTTCTGTTACAAAGGTTCCTGGGTTTGATTTACTAGGTCTTGTGCCAACTGTTTTTAGTTGTATTAATAATGAAGAGGAAATTAATCCATTATGGTTAGGTCCACTACCCTGATTAGATGAGGATGTATGTACTTCATCAAATTTAACTAAGTATCTAAAAGATTTATTATTATTTAATGACCTAAAAGGAAACATAGCATCAATTAATGCTACTTTATTTCTTTTCCCCCCAGTTGGGTTTTGTTCTTTTATTAAGAACGGGCATTCTGTCATAGTGAGAGAAGATTCCCCACCCAAATCAGCAAAAATACTATAACTATCATTAGTTGCTATATTAGTATTATGGGTAATGCTTCCTAAAGATATGGGTGTTGTAGCACTAGGTGGTACCGAAAATGATTGTGAAACAATTGTTGTAGATCCCGAACGAAGTGATATTTCAGCCGTTTTAAATCTACTAGTAGATGTATTAGTAAATTTGGGATTTATTGAAAATTGAACATTAGGTGTAACATCTGAAGGTACAGATTTAATTAAAAGAGCATTAGTAGAAAGACTAATTTCAATGCCATCATTTGCAAGATTATTTGTAGATGTAGTTAAAGGATTACCATTTAAATTTATTGAATTAAGACTTACAAGAGTATCATTAGGGGAAGAAAGACCATTTAAAGAAATAGTATTTATTACAGCACCATTAGAAGTATAATCAGGGATATTTTCTAAACTTCCCGACATAGCTAATCCATCTATGTTAAAATCAGCTAAATATACTGAACCTGAATCTGATGTGCCTTCAGTAAATTGGAAAACAGTATCAGATAAAGTAGTATCACTGGTAGGAAAATTATCTTCTACTCTAGATTGACTATTAATAGCTTTAAATGTAGCAAATGAAGTTGATGGGGCATCTGCGGATGCACTTAATATGAATTTACTAGTATTTGAGGTAATACTACATGATCCTGAAGGGGTAAAACCACTTATATTTGAACCCGGAAGTGCTCCACCAAATGGGAATAAAATAGGATCAAGTTGAGAAAATGCAGGAATATGAAATGCAGAATTCATAAAGGGTTTAGCACTAAATGCTTGAACACTGTAATTTTCACTACTAGCTGAATCTAATCTCAATTCATATTTTAAGGTATTTCCTATATTTGATCCTAAAGTATCCGTAGATACCACTATACGGGTTGATTCAGGGATTGCTGGAAAAGTACTAGGTGTAAATACTTCATTTCTATGTGCAAATGAAGAAGTAAAAGCACTTATAACAGATTTAAATGCTACTGTAGCACTTGTATCTATTGCAAATTCTGTAAAGTTATTTACATTCCCAACAGTAGGCCCAATTGTTACTAAAGAACTTGTTATTGTATTATTTGCTAATAAAGAACTATTATGTTTAGGGGATGTAACTGTAATTAATCCGTTTTCATAAAAAACATTTCCTACATAAGGTAATCCTGTTATAGACTCGGATACGTTAGATATTTGAGTAGAATTTAAACTTTTATTAAAAACCATTAATTGCGATATAGTACCCTGTGATGAGTTATATCTATTTCTTGTACCTCCCTGAACACCGACATATAAATTAGCGGGGGTTTTAGTATTTTTAACCTCCCCAACTGAACCAGATTTTATTTTAGTACCATCTTTCCATATTTGTAATTCACTTCCCGTTTTAACAAAAGCAAAATGGTTTAAAGTATTAGTTTGAAGAGCGGATGCAGTAGTAATAGTAGTAATATGAAGATCATCTGCTATAGAAAAATTTAAACTATTATTTTCTAAGAAGATTTCAAACGGAGTAGATTGCCCTGCATCTACTTCATGTCTTTGGTGACTACCACTAGTATTTGTATTTAATATAAGACCACTTATACCAGTTTCGGAGCTTTTAACTACTGTTTGGCTATAAGATTTAGCTACTAAATATTTAGTTCCTGTAAGGGTTGAGGGAGACTTATAATAAAAACTTATAGTATAATTATCATTTTCACCAAAGTTATATTCATTTTTATGGGGAAATTTAATATAACCACTATTAAGATTTACTCCTGTGCAATTTAATTCTGATAGGGTAGATATAGAACTGCTAATATATTCAAAACTATTTTGATAAAGAGAATCATCTATATCTATTTTATCTAAAGTAATAGGTGGGTTAACTAATTCCCGACCATTTTTGTAATCCCAATTAAGATTTAATGATTTAAATCCTTTTACTGGGGCTAAATATAATACTCTATCTTCATCTACAGGATATGTGTCTAGATCAGTAGTTATTGGATATATGTTTCCTAAACCATCATCCTTATAGGTATTTAATAAATTAACACTATTAGGGAATATATCACTACCGAAAAGACCTTGAGGGATAGAAATTATATTAGTTTGATCATATAATCTTTTTTCTTGATCTTTATATCTTAATTCAGATACGGGATAGTCATTATTTTTATTGTTGTAATATAAATGATCTAATTGAAAATATTTTTTAGTTTCATTTGCATCACTTACACCAAATGTAAATTTACTAGCACTACTAAATCTTGCAGAAAAAAAATCAATCCCTAATGAAGAAGTATTATCAGAGTCTATATTCCACTGCTTATGGGCTTCAGCAGGTGACTTGTTTATGTCTGAAGCATTTAACTTCTTGTATGTAAACATTAATAATCAAGTTTTACTTTTATTAAGGCCTCTTTTGTAAAATCTTTAGTAACAGGTTGACTTAGTTTAGCAACTGCTAATAATTCATTAGAATCATTATATAATCCTACAGTAGTAATATATGATTTAGGATTATCTATCATAGAATCAAAAGATATATTTCCATTATTATCTATAAAAGAAGCATTTGTAGTATAATTAAATTCTTTATTTTTTGCTCTTACAAAATAAAATTGAGAAGAAATTGTTTCTTCAGAATCTACTATAAAATATCCTGATGCCGATATTGCATTATAAAGTTTTTGGTTATTTTTATCTGAGGTATTAGAATTAGTTGAAGTTCCTAATCCTATGCCCCCATCAGCCCCCGTTGCATCTAAACATGCTGGGTTTAAAATAATTACTCCTGCATCTGGGTAAAATAATCCATAGCTACCTGAATCTGTTACTTGGGTTAAGGTAGACCCTACCATAACACCATTAGATCCAGAGACTATATTAAATTGTCTTCCTAAATTAGTTAGTACCGCACTTCCTGTAGTAGTAACAGAATCATCAGTTAAAAATACTTCACTAGAACCGTTTTTAATTTTTAAATTTAAAGAACCAGGTTTTAAAGACTGTTTGTATCTGGCTCTATTAACGTTTAGTATGTAAATATCATCAGAAGTAAATTGGTCAAATTTAAAATCTCTTGTTTCATCCCCGTATATTAGTGATCTATATTGACCATAATTAGCTCTAGTAGCACTAAATCCAAATGATCCAGTATCATTTGTAAAATCTAATGATCCACTACCTTGTTTATGACCATATGCAAGAGCATATTGTACTTCAGGAGTAGTACTAGTAGAATCTGTTTGGACATTAAATACATTTATGTAGAATTGTCCACTAGCTGTGGGGCTGGAAAAACTAGCTTCAGTACTTGATGTATGAGCAGTAGTTAAGTTATTAACATTATTACTCCAAGTAGAAGTAGATATTTTTTCTGAGTTAATTACTATATCGTCGGATGATAATCGTACAAATGTTGACATTATTTATTATTTTACGGTTCCAGTTACATTTTGATCTGCAGTTACGGCTATAACTTCTTTATTAATTTCTACAGGTATTGTTACTCTAGCCCCACTATCTCTACCTTCTAATATAAGAGAAGTTAATAAAGTATTAGAAGTACCAAATAAAGTTTGAGAATTTATAGCTGTTAAGGTGAAAGAATTACCTAACACAGATTCTGCTATAGGAGTATTAGCATAGGGTCTTCTTCGAGAAATAGGAGCACCTTTAGTTGAAGTACCTGTAAATGTTTGTAGTAATCTTCTATCAGCTATAGTAGCTATATATCCTCCAGGTTCTTTTAAGTTTGCAGTGCCGTTAAAATTTAATGTAGTAGGATTAACATTAGTAGTTGATCCTAACGAAAGTGTAACTTTAGATATATTAGCAGTTACTACAGGCATTTTAGAAGTTCCTCTTGGTAAAGTAACTAATTTAGATTTCATAATAAATCTATCATCAGGAATAGCTTCTAATAGTGATAGGTTTTCAATTGCTTCTCCTACAAATTGAGAACCATTAGGGTGGTTTTCATTAAAAAGAGAATAATCAATTTCATCATCTCCTAAGGCAAATTGAGTAATATTAAAAGAACCATCTTGCCTAGATAAAAGTTCTCTTCCTTTTTTAGTTAATACAGCGTCTACTATTATTGTTTGGTTATTTAAATATCCCATTTCTTTATTTTTTTATAAATATATATCTTTTTTAAATATTATAAATTATCTTTTAAAGAATCCAAATCCTCCATAATTATTTCTATTATTTGCAAATGGATCAAAATCTCTTTTATTAGAAAATCCTTCTTTTTTAAATCCTAAGTCTTTTACAAGTATTTTATCTATATCTCTTTTAATATCAGGGTGTAAATTTTCAGGTAAAATAACAAACCCTTCTGAACCAACTCCATTAGGTAAATCATCCTCCATAGGCATATTTATTATTATTGCTGGGTTTGTATTTAATCTATGTAATACCATAAAATTACCGGGTCTTTCGGGATTTGAAGTATCAGCTTCTCCAAATGTATCAAAGAAAAAAGTACCCCCTAAACTAAATGGATTACTAAGTCTAGCCGATGATACTTTTCCAGTAACATTTAAAAACGCTAATGTTTCATCAGGTTGTATACTATTTCTATCTATTTCAAATAAGTTTAGATTTTCAGGTCCAAAATTAGCCGTATTATATTTTTGTGGACTAACATCTGGGGGTCCTTTTACTTCTAAATAGAATTTATTATTACCCGGATTTTCATCAGCTACTTTTTTTACTTCATTAAAAAGACTAATAAATCTTTCTCTAAATTGTTCAATACCTCCTGCTATATAATTATCTCCACTACCTGATATATTAGTATAAAAATTGCTTGATTCATTTTCAAATACTTTAACTACTGGGCCGTCAGTATTTGGTCCAGAAGTAAAATCTCCTATGCCATCCGCGGAAGTTTCGGGAAAAGCAAATTGGAATAAAGGGACAATTACATTATTTCCATCTGCTGGGTCTCCTATACTAATCGGGGCTACAAATGTGGGCATTGGGGATAACACAGTACCTTGATCCGAAAGGCTTTGGCTAATTTGGGCTATTCTATTTAAACTACCTTCATTAAAATCTACTAAGTAATTTTCCTTAAGATTTTGTTCTATACTATTATCAAATACTACTAATTTTGCTCTAGACCCTAGTTTAAAATCATTTCCTATAGATTCTCTTATAGTATTTTTAGTAGATCTTTTATTATCACTAGAATCAAAGTTAGTAATTTTAGTTATAGTATTATCACTATTAATTTGAAAAAAACCTTCAATTTGTATTATAGTTTTATTTTTAAACCCGGTTTTAATAAGTGTATTTGGAATTATTTCATTATCAGGTATATGACTAAAAACTTGTTTTCCAATGTAAATACATCTTGTATATTTTTCTACCGCAGAAGATTTTCCAAATGTTTTATCACCTGATGTAAATGCCCCATTTATACCGTTTTGTGTTTTTAGCTGGTTTCCATCATATCTTGACGATCTCCAGGCAATTGTATCACATACACTATCATTAAATTCTACAGAAAATTCTTTATTACCTAAAAGTTGTTGCCCAAATGAAGGTGGGGTTTGGGGAGGAGCTGAGGGTAAATTAGAAACGACTTGAGGTAATGATTGTGGTGTTCCGTTTGGCATTATTCATTTTCTTTAAGCGCCTTCAAATTCTGATGCGGGCGCTGGAGGGTTAGTTATTTCATTAATAGCGTCAGAAGTTCTTGTTACATTATTGAAATCAGGAGTAACTGTTGTACCTGTATTATCAGTAATTGTTGTGTCTTCACCTTGGTGGTTATACTGTGATACTATTCTATAGTATTTTGAACTATAAGGAGCATATACAAAATTATTTTCTATATTACCCCCGCTTCCATCAAATACTGATATCATGTTAATATCGGTTTCGTGTAATATATATTCACCTGAAATAGAACCTGTGCCTATATAGTTAGCATCTTGTATAGAGATTTGAGAAAAATCAGGATTACCGAAGTTAAATTTATTTCTTTCTAAATAGTGTGGTTCTATAACTAATCCTGATTTTAAATTAGCTTTAGCGGGTATAAATTGTTCTATTACCTTAAATAAGGTATGATCTATATATTGGATAGCTTTAATATAATCAAAGAAATCATATCTTTCGCTTAATTTTTGGTTATAAGTATCTCTTAGTGCTTTTAAATCAGGATAACTACCACTTACTAAATGTCTAGGATCACCAATAAAATCATCCATACTAAAGGGACCTAAAGTATTTACTATATCTTCATTGATTTCAAATGTGGGAGAGAAAAATACACCTAAAGTAGAATAATCTAAAGGTTGTCTATCTAAAGTAGATTCTTCAGACATTATAAAAGGTGATAATATATTATCATTTACAGACCCACTATCAAATCTAACTTTTTCTGATACCATTGTAGAACCTACGGTATCAGGTGTAGTTAAATGGTGGGTTTCTTCTATAGGAATCGCTGTAGTGCCCGCTACAATATTAGCAAGGTGTAGTGAATGCATTGTTGGGTTTGGGGCTTGGTTTTGCTGACCACTGACAATAGTTTGGTTATTAGATCCTAAAGATAATCTTTGAATTAATGATTCAAAACTTGAACTTACATTATTACCATTATAATTAAAGGGGGATAGTGATTGAGTAACTATAGTATTTTTAGTTAGTTTTTCAGTCCATGCTCTATATTCTTGTATACTACCTGTAAATGGATTTATTAAGGTACCTAGTGTTGTATGGGAACCTATAGGGTTAGAATTTCCTGCTACTACTGTATTAGCATCTGCTGTTAAATCTGTAAAGAAATTAGGTAACTCTATACTACATGATAAAACATAAATGCTTTTATCAAGTGCTGTATTAGTAGCAAATGCTTCAACTGTATTACCTTCTGATGATCCACTGTTTAATCTAACGGATAAATTCCAAACTTCACCATTAAAGATAGGTCCTAATAAGCTGCTAGAAATAGCTTTAATTCTACCCGCTGATGAATCTGCTAAAGAACCTGATGCGATTACTAAATGAGCAAAAGAGCCCGAATTTATCCCTTTAGTAGGATCTATACTTTGAGATATACCAATTACCACATCATTATTACTAGTTGGGGGCGTAATAGCCATAATATCAAAGGCTGTGGTTGGTCCTTTAGTAGGTAAAAATCTGACTTGAAGAGTTTTAGTAGTATTTGGTATTAAAGTATCAGACATAACAGTTAATCCTGCCGCAGGAGAAGCCATTTTACTATGTTTTTTATAACTAAACGTTCTAATACCACTTAGGGTAGTTGTAGGGCCACCATATTCTTTTACATGAAGAATTGTTTCAGGAATACCATAACATGCCATTAAGGCTTTAATTCCTCTTTCAGTACCTTTCGTTTGTAGGAGATATGGAGCATTATGATATAAACGTTTCCATACTTCTTTTGCTATATCTCCTTTGGGAATAGAATCAGCATTTGAAGCGGATATCATACTTTGAGAAATAGGTGCTTGGTATTGATAATTCCCCTCACCATTTTCTCCTAAAAGATATTCAAATAAATTACTGTTTTCAAATTGATCAAAAGCTGGGATACCTCTTTCTTGTAAAGCATTAAATACTAAATCTTTAGAGATTCCTTGGTTTAAATCGTTATTAGCAAAGTTTTTATCAGTAATATTTTCAATATAAATCCAAATATCATCAAAATATTGTCCTAACATATCTGTGAATGTTATAGCTTCACTATTTTGTGGATTATCAATTATATAAGTAGGTAAAGTATTCCGTAAAATATAAGGGTTTTGTTGATCAAATAATGAAGCACTCAATAACTGACCACCATAATAAACACTATTTGGGTCTATACTCCCTATCCATGTTAAAACCTCAGATGACGTAGTTGGTGAATTAATATAAGGTTTAACAGAATTTGATTTAGGCCAAGAATATGTTCCACTTTCAAAATAAAGAAATCTTTCAAAGTTATTAAAATCGTTAATAACTTTATTTTTTAAATTTATATTATTTTGCCTTTCTATTACTAAAGAAGGGATTAAGGTATAATTAGTTACATCTTCTACTATAGCACTTTTACTAGTATATAATTCTATTAACTCTAATTTATAATTAAAGTTTCTTATTTTTTCTTCGGCAGATCCAAAATGTGTAAATTTTTCAAATGTAAACCCAGAATCTGTATTGGGATTACCATATTCAACTGATATTGGAATGCTTTGGGAAAGTACGTTAATTACATCGTTAAGTGAAGAAGTTGAACTATATCTTAGGATATCATTATATGTTTTATAAGTTGTAGGGACACTAGAATTTAATCTAGTATCTATTCTTAAATTGGGTCCTTTTAATTCTATAGTATTTAAATCTACCTCAGGTGGTTCTAAATTAATTTTATATTTTATTGGATCTATTAATTCATTAACTATCCTAAAAGGTGTTTTTTCAATTATATTAACAGGAATAGGTTCATACAGTTTTATTAAGAAGTTTTTATCACTTTCTATTATAAAATTAACTCCTGTTAATATAATATTTTTATCAAAGTTAAGAGCAAAATCTTTAAAATAACGTTCGGCACCACCATCTTCAGTATCATATGTTAATGCTAAAGCGTTTATTTGATTTTGTATAGATCTATTTTCAAATTCAGGTAATAATCTAGCTCTTATTTCAGTTCTACTAGGAGATATAGTCTCTATATAAAAAGCATTTTCTATATTAGGGCCAATCTCTTGTCTAAGGCAGTTTAATATAATATTATAACTTCCTTGATTAAATCCTAAATTTCTTAAAACATTATCAGGGTTAATAATAATTTCATTAAAAGTTTCAGTATTTTCAGTAAGTAACTCTGGAAGATTATAATTAGTAAAATTAGGGAGTGAAAGTACTCTTTGATCTATTGAATCATAAACATGTAATTCTATAAAATCGTTTTCATTACCAAAAGAATTTTGTCTTTCTTCTGGGTTTAAAAGATTTCTATCTTCGGGTTTTATTTGGTTTAATATTTCAAATGATTGAATCGCCATGGTTTATTGAATTCTTCCTTCTCCTGTTTCTCTAATGCTGTTTCTTGTAGCTCTTAATACTACTATTAAATCTCTTTGATCCTTAGAACTACTGCGTTTATCTATATCAGTTTTCCAAGCGTTAAACTTACGAACTGATTTACCATCTCTTTCTTTTTCTTTAGCTTGTCTTAAATCCCTTTGAGGGCCACTAATATTATTATTTTCTAGAGCACCTTCATCAAATAATTTCTGTAAATTATCTTTTAAGTGGCCGTATCTTATTTCTGGGTTATCATTATCAACAATATCCTCACCGCCACCTGGTAAATCGCTAAATAGTGATGGTTGGTCATCTAATGTAATAAAAGCTTGTTTAACTTGATCTAGTCTAACTTCAGTACTATCTAAAGTATCACTAAGATCATTTTTTTGTTGTCTAAGCTCTTCTATTTTTGCGTTAACTTCTGATTGTAAAGAAGGTGATCCTTTTTGGCTTTGTACTCTTAAAGCGTTAATTCTTCTGTTAATATTAAGAATTTTTTCTTCAACAAATTCAAGTACTTTTTCTTTCGCGTCTATATCTTTAGCTAAAACTTCTAAATACTCAAAAACATCATTATATATAGTTCTAGCGTAATCTAAATTAAGAGTAGCATCAGACCAATCTATATTCCATATAGCACGTTGTGTTTCGTCATCAACAGTACTGTCTATTAGATTAAAATTAGCTTCATTTAGGGGGATACCATTTTCAATTCCATTAACTATAGAAGTAGGTACAAGAGTAGCTACATCTCTTACAGAGGAATCTATAGTACCACCCGGTTGTAGTTGTTTTAAAACATCTAATACATTACTATCAAATATTTTTCTGGTTTTTCCTTTAGACATAAAGAAATTTTCACCTGTTGTTGGGTCATGAAGGAGTGAACCATTTTTGAATTGTGGGTGTTCTGGTTCTTGAGAAGATTCATCCCTTTGTAATAATTCTAGTTCTAACTCACTTACTCTATTTCTTAAGTTATCTATTTCTTTATCTCTGGGATCATCTAAATCATCTAATAATCCAGAACTTCTCAAAACAAGTGTTCTATGACTTAAAGTTCCTTCTAACGGAATATTAAAGAATAAATCATCATATTCCCTAAAAAAGCTTTCTAAATCTATTTCAGATTCTTGATTATTAGCTAATTCAGAAAAATTAGTATCAATTACCCCCTTATATTCAGATTTTAAATAAGAGTCTTTTATTATTTTAATTTTCTCCGCCATTATCTTTCAACTTTAAAATAACAATAGTCATCATATAAAATAATCCCATCATTGCAATCATGCCTGATTAGGATTTTGTAATATCTTTCTGGTTGTAAGCCACTCATATTTAATTTAAAAAACATTCCTTCGGAGTCTGCACTTAATTTAGTATAAGAAGTATCAAAGGGGATTATTACTTCTTTAGAAGTAAAATCTTCTATACTATAATAAGAAGTAGAAGATAAATAACCTACGTCTAAAAAGTTTGAAGATGTAGTAAATGTTCTAGTAGGAAATTGTTTTCTTACGTTTATTCTAAAAGTATATTCTTCGCTATTTTTGTAATATATTTTATTATTAGAAATATTTAATTGTATTTTACCACTATTTAAAAGAGTAGCCCCACTACCTGTTACGTAACTTGAATCGTCCCATTTTATAGATAATGTAGGTGAAAATATAGTATTAGTATCTACTGAAAAATATTTTAAACTACCTTGATCTGTAGTATTATTATGTACATCATTTTCCCTTAAAATGATAAAACCATTATTAGGTATACCTTCAGGATATGTTTGGGCTGAAAATAGGCTTGAAGAGAATTTTTGGATTTGACTAGTAACATTAAAATCTAAATCTAAATCATTTACTATCCCTAATGTTTGTTCTTTTTCAAATCCACTACCAGTATACCATATCCCCCCAGACACCGGAGTAGTACTACCTGAAAAACTACCCGTTGTGCCTGGAGTTAAAACACCCCAGGATGTTTTAGTAGTTTCATTATCTCTATATAACCATGAACAACCATTACTAATTATATTATTATTAGTAGGGTTTTCATTATACTTTTGGTTTCCGTTATCCCAAGATTCTGAAAGAGGGTATAATTCTATATTTTGAGAAGTAGGAAAATTTTGGGCAAATTCGGTGGCATATAATTTTAAACTAGCTGAAAAACTTCCTGTTACTTTACTTGAAAGTACATCAGTTAGTTCGCTGTTTTTGAATTGTAGAAGTATTCTTGAAGGGTAATATAATTCATTATTTATTCCCTTTTCAGTAGTTAATTCTAGTATTTCCCCAACTCCAGTATTTAAGTTTTGTCTACTGGGGTGGGAGTATATTGTTGTGTCCTTTTCGGGAAATAAAAAGTGATATGCCATAATTAATATTTTACTACTCTACCTTTTATATCAGAATTAGGATATTTTAATTCAAATATACCTATATCTTGTGAAGGATAGATTATGTTATTTACAGTTGCTGAGTTAAAATCATATGAGTATTTTGAATAACCTAAAGCTTCTCCTGCCTTATTATTAAAACTTACACTTTCTACATTTTGTACCCCAGGAACTTGTCCTATTGTATTAAATACCTCACTTATTAGTATTGGTTGATTAAACTGCCATTTTTGGATATTAAAATAATCTTTTAAAACATCAATGCAATTTAATATAACTTCTTGATTATTAAATTGTTTAAACGTTATTATATCAAAATCTATACTAAAATTTATTACAAACCCATCTTTTATATTAATAGAATCTGTTAACATTCTAAATTGTTCTAAATATGTTATTAGGTTTTGTCTAGTAGCAGGATTTAAAGGAACTAATTGATTTTGTGAATTATAACCTAAAGTATATAAATTTAAAGCATTAGGATTTTCTATTCTATTAGAAGTTAAAGCACTAATTTGATCATCTTTAATAATACATGCTTTAGCTACTCTTCCTAATTTAGGAGGTAAATTCAATGTTCTTATGATATAATCCTCTTTAGATACAGTACGTAATTGAGAAGCAGCACTAGCTATCGAATTTAATCTGATATCTTCAATTGTATCCCCTGGTCCACCACCTGTAGCTGCTTCGGGGTTATTAACAGCTATAGATTCAATAACGGTATTTTTTATACCAGAATCTAATCCTCCGGCATTATCGAGGGTTAATATTGTATTTTTTCGGGTAATTAGATTTGAATCTACATTGCTAGTAACACCACCTCCTACTAAATATGTTACAGTAAGAGTAGTATTTTTTGGTGTTTCACCATATGTCTTAGTATATAAGAAATTAGAAGGATCAAAAGCAAAATCTAATAAAGATCTACCATCCTTAATTCCTAAACCAATATTATCTGGGTTTGGAATTATGTCTTCATCTGTATTAGATGTATTACCCGCTCCAAATTGGATTTGAAG
>CETK01033177.1_pt1 | contig 21221 bp, 20 predicted proteins | sample 361431 | NCBI WGS metagenome assembly CETK01 (sample SAMEA2622452, study PRJEB7988) | marine metagenome | biome: marine biome (ENVO:00000447); feature: surface water layer (ENVO:00002042); material: "saline water (ENVO:00002010), including plankton (ENVO:xxxxxxxx)" | depth 5 m | reverse complement strand
ATATGATAAATAAAACCTCCTTGGGATTAAAAGTGACTTCAATTTTAGAAAATGGAGATTTGGTTCCGGATAAATTAACAATTGAGATTTTAGAAAATGAGGTGAATAAATACAAAAAAACAAGTGGTTTTATTTTTGATGGCTTTCCTAGAACAATTAATCAAGCAAAAAAATTGGATAAATTTTTAAATTCATTATCGATGCAAATAAATTTCACTATAGCTCTTGAAGCAGAAGACGAAATTTTGCTTCATAGACTTTTAAAAAGAGGTGAAACTAGTGGAAGAAGTGATGATACAAATAAAGAAAAAATTCTAAATAGATTTAGAGAGTATAATTATAAGACTCTACCACTAAAAGAATTCTACTCTAAACAAAATAAATTTTTTTCGATTAATGGAGTCGGAGACATTAAAGTTATTTCTCAAAGGCTCATTTCAATAATTGAAAATAATTAAAATGACAGAAGATAATTTTGTCGACTATGTGAGTTTAAATGTTAGATCAGGGAACGGTGGAAAGGGGTCTTCACATTTAAGAAGAGAGAAATTTATAGCTAAAGGTGGCCCTGATGGGGGTGATGGAGGAAAAGGTGGAGACATTGTGTTTGAAGGTGACACAAATATTTGGACTCTATATACATTCAAATTTAAAAAACACTTCAAAGCTGGAAATGGTGGTGATGGAGGTAGGAATAAAAGAAGTGGTAAAAAAGGAGAAAATATTATAATTAAAGTTCCATTAGGAACTACAATTATAGAAAAAAAAACCAATAAATTTATCACTGAAATTAATGAAGATAAAGAAGAATTTGTTTTGTTGAGTGGAGGACTAGGTGGAAGAGGAAACAGTTATTTTAAGTCTTCCACAAATAGAACACCGCGTCATTCTCAAAAAGGAATATCTGGGGAAGAGATGATAATCACCCTAGAACTTAAGGTCCTCGCTGATGTTGGATTAGTAGGGTTTCCTAATGCTGGTAAATCAACACTATTAGCCTCAATTACATCAGCAAAACCAAAGATTGGTAATTATGAATTTACTACTTTAAAACCTAATTTAGGGATTGTTGAGTATAAAGATTTTAAAACCTTTGTTGTTGCTGATATTCCAGGAATTATCGAAGGAGCATCCTCTGGAAAGGGGTTAGGACATTATTTTTTAAGACATGTAGAGAGAAATTCAATTCTACTTTTTTTGATTTCCGCTGAACAAGATGTCTATAAAAGGTTTTTAATTCTAAGAGAAGAACTATTAAAGTTTAATCCTGAATTATTGGATAAAAGGTTTATTGTTGCAATCTCAAAAATTGATCTTATTGAAGCTTCAAAAAGAAATCTTTTTGTAGATAAAGTAAACAAAGATTTTAAATCAAATTCTGTTCTTGCCTTATCTTCTTCAACCAATCTAGGATTAAATACGCTTAAAGATAAATTATGGAAAGTTCTAAATTCTGATAAAATTGAATAACTATTTTTTCTTTTTGCTTTTTGTTTTAAATCTGTACAGTCAAAATGAATCCCCTTTTGAAAATCTAAATTTTATAAAAATTATGTCTTCTAACAATAATGAAATTTATGAACATGAGGTAGACAAATTGAAAAATGACAAAACCTCTGAATTAGATATCATAAAGAAACAAATTGTGTTGGCTACAAAATACGGTGACTTAACCAAAGTCCTAAAACTGCTTAATAAGCAGATAGATATTGAAGGTGAAAGTCCATATTTGCTATACAGACTGGGTGGTATTAATGGTATTCTTGCATCAAAAAAAAATTTTATGTCGATAATTTATTTAAACGAAATGATGAAGAAATTTTCAAGAGCATTGGATTTAAATCCAAATCATATTCCAACCCTAGAGGCTTACATAGATGCTCTTCAAAATGCACCTATTTTTTTTGGAGGTGACAAAAGGAAGGCAAAAAATTTAGCTGAAAGATTAATTAAAATAAGTAAAATAGATGGGCTTTTATCTATGGCAATGATTTATTATAAAAACCAAAATAATGAAATGTTCAAATTTTATATTAACGATTTTTTTAATGAATTATCAAGTTTATCGATTTGTGAAATTGAGAATTTGAAAGTTTATTTTTCAAAAAAATCAAACGATTTTCCACTCAAAATTTCACAAGTATCTTCTTTTTTCGAAAGAGAAGCTGATTCGGCTTTGTGTGCATTAAATTTTTATCTATCAAGTTCAAATTTTCAAAAAAATTTTTATTCTTTAGAATGGATTTATTATTTAAAGTCAAAACTGTTGTTTTTGAATGGAAAACCAGATGAGTCAATGAAGCTTATAAAATTATCTCTAGATATAAACCCAGATTTTGAATTAAGTAAAAATTTTTTAAAGCTCTATAATTAAGTATGATTTTAATTTTTTGTAAAAAAACTTCTCCACGGATAGTTTATATTTTCAATCATATTTTAAATAAAATTCTAAATATTAATTTTTCAATTACTACCTCAAAGTCTGACTTTCTTTATTGTTCTGGAGCTAAGTTCAGCTATGCTAATACTCCAATTTCAAGCGAGTTGTTCTTCCAATCTAATGGATTACTTGAAGAAAAGGGATTAGAAAATCACGAGCTAAAAATATTTGAATGGGATAATCTAAAATGCTTTTTTAAAGTTGGTCCAAAATCCGCATTACCTTTTGACATCTTTTCAGCCAGTTTCTTTTTGTTGTCAAGATATGAAGAATATATGCCACACAAGGGGAATAAATCTAGTCAATTCAATTACACTGAAAGCCTTGCATATAAGAACAATTTTCTAGAGATTCCATTAGTAGATCTTTGGATTGAAAAATTCAAATTTTTGTTAGAAAATAATTTAAAATTAAAATGTAAGATGGTTTTAAAAAATCAGAAAACATCAATTATAATTAGTTCATTATTTCCATATAAGTACATTAACAAGTATCCTTTTGAATCTCTTATTATTTTTTTTAAAAATTTATTAAAGTTAAACTTGTGGGAAGTTGTTGAGCATTTTCTTGTTCTTTTAAGGATTAAAGTCGATCCATGGGAGATTGACAATTATATTAAAAAAATATTATTGGCTTCAAAAGCTAAAGTTTTGTTTTTTTTTTCGTTTTCTTCAAAATCATATTTTAGGTGCGAAACTCCAAAAACAAATGTGTTTTTCAAAAAACATATAAAGGAAATTTCTGATAATTTTGAAATTGGTCTTTTACCCTCAAAAAAATCAATCAAAAATGTAAAAATATTAGAATTCGAAACACTTAATATTTCCAATTTGGTTCACATTGAAATTAACAGAACTCTACTTCAAGAGGGTCTAAAAAAAATTAGTCAAGATTACAAAAGTTGTGTGTCTCTAGATAGTTCCAATGACTTTTCTATGGGATATGCAGATGCATTAGGTTACAGGGCTAGCACTCACTCATCTTTCTTTTTTTATGACCTTTCAAATGAAACTAAAACTAATCTTCTTATCACTCCATTTGTAGCACATCATAAATTTATAGAAAAAACTAGTTTGAGTGAATTGAAGGCCAAAATTAAAAAGTTTAGAAAAATATCAAAAAAGCACTGTGGGCATTTTTCAATTATTCTTAATAATGAAGTTTTTGAAAATTCAGTTAAAAATAGTAAGCGTAGATTTCATTTTATATCCGTTATTAAAAATTTAGAAGAGAGAGTTTAATCATAAATTAATTTCTTGTTATTTAATAAGTTTATAAAAAGAAATATCTTTAAATCTAAAAATTAAAATGGATATTAAAAAGTCGCAAAAAAAGGTCGATGACTGGATAAAAAAATATGGGGTAAGATATTTTGATATTATGACAAATATGGCAATCTTAACCGAAGAGGTAGGTGAAGTTGCAAGGATAATAAGCAGAGAATATGGTGAGCAAAGTATAAAAAAAAATGATAAACCTTTTAATTTGTCAGAAGAATTGTCGGATGTACTATTTGTTGTTTTTTGTATTGCGAATCAGACAAACATCGATCTAGAATCTGAATTTAACAAAAAATTAATTAAAAAGTCAGTTAGAGACTCAACTAGGCATAAAGAAAACAAAAAATTATTTTAAAATGTATGATTTCAATTTTACATGCTAACAGAATTGTAAAGGCAGATATATCCTTAACAGGTTCCAAAAGTATAACCAATAGATTACTTATTTTAAATAGTATTTACTCATCACTTAAAATTAAAAACAAGTCCGAGTCAAATGATACTGTTGTCTTGGAAAATGCACTTAAATCATGTTCGAATATTAAAGATATTGACCACGCAGGAACTGCAATGCGTTTTCTAGCAGCTTATTATTCAAGTTTGGAAAACGTAGAAACTGTTCTTAAGGGCTCAAAAAGGATGCACGAGAGACCAATTTATCCTTTAATTAATTGTTTGAAAACAATTGGAGCCGATATTACTTATCTTGAGAAAGACGGTTTTCCACCAATAAAAATCGTTGGAAAAAAATTAAAATCTAAAAGGGTGAAAATTTCTTCTAACGTTAGCAGTCAATTTATTTCAGCTATTTTACTTATCGCGCCTAAGTTAATAAATGGGCTAGAGATTGAGTTAAAAGGACAACTGATATCTAGACCCTATATAGAAATGACATTATCTCTATTAAATAATTTGGGAATAAAAACAAGCTTTAATAAGAAATTGATCACCATAGAAAATAAAAATAAAGTTCAAGAAAAACAGATTAGCGTAGAATCTGACTGGAGTTCGGCTTCTTACTGGTATAGTATAGTTGCACTTAGTGAGATAGGGGAGGTAAAACTCAACAATTTTTTCAAAAACAGTATACAAGGAGATTCAATTTTAAGCAAATACTATGAAACTTTAGGAGTTGACACGAAATTTACGGGAAACAGAGTCATACTAACTAAAATTAAAGATTTTGTAAATCCTAAAAAATTAAATTTAAATTTAATTGATAGTCCAGATTTAGCTCAAACAATTTCGGTTACTTGTTTTGGGCTTGGTATAAATTGTTTTTTAGAAGGATTACAAACTCTTAACATTAAAGAAACAAAAAGATTAATAGCGTTAAAAAAGGAATTGACAAAGTTAGGGGCAAATCTTGAAGTTACAGAAAGTACATTAAAACTTTATGAGTCAAATAACATTAAAAAAAATATTTTGATAAATACTTATGAAGATCATAGAATGGCAATGTCATTTGCCCCGTTGTCACTCAAAATTCCAATTTTTATAAAAAACCCAAATGTGGTAGTTAAATCGTATCCAAAGTTTTGGAAAGATTTGAAGAAAGCTGGATTTACAGTTAAGCCAATTAAAAATATAACATAAATAGCTTGACAACCCGATGTTTCAAAATGTATATTTGCTAAAAACAAGTTGAATGAAATTATCAGACTTTAATTACGAACTGCCAAAAAAACTACTTGCTGAATTCCCTTCTGAAAATAGAGATGAGTCAAGACTAATGGTTATTGACCGCAAAGAACAAAAGATTGAACATCATCAGTTCAAAGATTTAATTAACTACTTTGAGGAGGGGGATGTTATAATTTTAAATAACACAAAAGTTTTCCCAGCCAGGTTGTATGGAAATAAAGAAAAAACAGGTGCCAGAATTGAAGTTTTTTTACTAAGGGAACTTAATAGGGAGCAAAGGTTGTGGGATGTTTTGGTAGATCCTGCCCGGAAAATTAGAATCGGTAACAAGCTCTACTTTGGAGATGATGACAGCCTTGTCGCTGAAGTGATAGACAATACCACTTCAAGAGGTCGAACTCTTAGATTCTTATTTGATGGTACTTATGACCAATTTAGATTAAAACTTAATGGTCTGGGAGAGACACCTTTACCCAAGTATATCAAAAGAGAACCCACTCTTGAAGACAAAGAAAGATATCAAACCATATATGCAAAGAATGAGGGTGCAGTTGCTGCTCCAACAGCTGGCCTCCACTTTTCAAGACATTTGCTGAAAAAACTGGAGATAAAAGGCATAAATATTGCTGAAATCACACTACATGTGGGTCTAGGAACTTTTAATCCAGTAGAGGTAGAAGATTTATCCAAGCATAAAATGGACTCAGAGGAACTAATTATTGAACAGAAAGCCGCAGACTTGGTAAATAAATCAATTCTAAAAAAGAAAAAGATTTGTGCAATTGGCACAACTGTAATGAGGGGTTTAGAAAGTTCAGTTTCATCAATGAGTACCTTAAATCCTTATAAAGGTTGGACTCATAAGTTTATTTTTCCCCCACATGATTTTGCAATCGCAAACTCAATGGTGACAAATTTTCACACACCTAAATCAACCTTATTAATGATGGTTTCTGCTTTTGTGGGTAACGACCTTACTAAAGAAGCGTATAATGTAGCCATCAAGGAAAAATATAGATTTTATTCCTATGGAGATGCGATGCTAATTCTCTAATTTGATGAAAAAAAAAGATGATATTCGATTGTTAAACTCAGGAGAACTTGAAGATTTTTTTATTAGTAAAAACCAAAAAAAATATAGAGTAAGTCAAGTTTTAGACTGGATTTGGTGTAAAGGAGTTGATAGTTTTTCGCAGATGTCAAATTTATCCGACAATCTAAGAAAACTTCTTGACAAAAAGTTTGATTTAAAAAAGCCAATCGAAGTAAAATCACACAAAAGTAGTGATGGAACAGTTAAATATTCAATCCAACTTTATGACGGAAATTATGTTGAAGCAGTATTAATACCAAATAAAAATAGGATAACGGCATGTATATCATCCCAAGTCGGCTGTAGTTTAGATTGTAAATTCTGCGCAACTTCTAGATTGGTTAGAAAACGGAATCTACTCTTTTACGAAATTTTTGATCAAATATTCTATTTAAGTGAGCAGAGTAAAATTCTTTTTGAAAGGAAAATATCAAATGTTGTTTTTATGGGAATGGGAGAACCATTATTAAATTATAGCAATGTAGTTAAGGCAGTAAGAAAGATAAAGCTGAAACAAGGATTAAATTTTTCACCAAAAAGAATAACAATTTCAACTTCTGGAATTCCTAAGTTAATCAAAAATATCGCACATGAAGATTTAAATTGTAATCTAGCAATTTCTCTTCATTCCGCTATTCAAAAAACAAGAGAAGTCATTATGCCTTTTTCAAAAAAATTCACCTTAGAAGATTTAATAGATTCACTTAAATACTGGTATAGTATGACAAAAAAAAAAATACTCTATGAATACATTATTTTCGAAGGGATTAATGACGATATTGAACACATAAATGCATTAGTTAAAATATGTAAAATTTTGCCATGTAAAGTAAATTTTATAGAATACAATCCTATTGGGGATATCACCTACAGGCAATCTAAAGTTGAGAAACTCCACTTATATCAAAAATATTTAAATAATGAAGGGATAGTTAATACCTTCAGAATTTCAAGGGGTAGAGATATAAAGGCCGCTTGTGGTCAATTGATTAATTTTAATAGAGTTGGTCCATGAAAGCCGTCGAGAAAATAAAAAAACCTATTTACCGTGAAATGGAAATTTTTGAAGAAAAGTTTGCCTTGTCCATGTTTTCAAAGGTTCCTTTAATAAATCGAATTGCCCATTTTATAGTTAAAAGGAAGGGAAAACAAATGAGACCCATGCTAGTTTTTCTTACAGCTAAATTAATCAACAACGGAGAAATAAATGAACGTACATATAGAGGTGCGTCAGTCATTGAATTAATTCACACTGCCACTCTTGTGCATGACGATATTGTTGATGACTCAAACTTTAGAAGAGGTTTTTTTTCTATAAATGCATTATGGAAAAATAAAATAGCTGTTTTAGTAGGTGATTTCCTTTTATCAAAAGGAATGTTACTTTGTATTGAAAATAATGATTTTGATTTACTGAAATACATTTCTATTGCGGTTAGAGAAATGAGTGAAGGAGAACTTTTACAGGCTGAAAAAGCCAGGGGGTTCAACATTAAAGAAGATTTATATTTGGAGATAATAAGAAAAAAAACTGCAACTTTGATTGGAACCTGCTGTGCTATTGGTCCGAAGTCTATCAAAGCAGATAAAAAAGTGGTCGATAAACTTTTTTTGTTTGGTGAGTTAATTGGAATAACATTTCAAATTAGAGATGATTTGTTTGATTTTAGCGAAAATAAAATTGGCAAACCCATTGGAATTGATATTAAGGATAAAAAAATGACCTTACCGCTAATCCACGTAATCAATAAGGTCGATTTAAAAGATAGAAACTGGATTTTAGATACTTTAAAAAAACATAATAAAAATAAGGTTAAGGTAAAGCAGTTAATAAATTTTGTTAAGGATAATGGTGGTGTTGAGTATGCAAAAAAGGTTATGTCAAAATATAAATCAATGGCTCTAAAGGTATTATTAGAATTTCCTAAAAACGATTTTCGCACATCACTTGAATTTATGTTAGATTATGTCATTGAACGAAAGTACTAAATACTTTTTTCATTATGTTTGATAAAATAAAATGATTTGATTTCAAAAACCTCTATTAATAATATTTTTGATATAGCTCGTGTAGAAGAGGTAATTCGTGATTTTATAAGTTTGAAGAAGGCTGGAAGTAACTACAAAGGGCTTAGTCCATTTTCGCAAGAAAAAACCCCAAGCTTTATGGTTTCTCCTGCTAAGCAAATTTGGAAAGACTTTAGCAGTGGAAAGGGAGGAAATGTTGTTGCATTTCTTATGGAGCATGAGGGTTTTTCTTACCCTGAGGCAATTAAATATCTAGGGAAAAAATACAATATTGAGATAGAAGAGTTCACAAAGACCCCTGAGGAACAAATAAAGTTTGATATTAGAGAAGGTTTATATATAGTTCTAAGTTTTTCTAATGAGTACTATATAAAAAATTTAATTAGTACCGATCGGGGAAAATCAATAGGTATTTCCTATTTAAAAAGTCGTGGGTTTACAGATGATTCAATAAAAAAATTTGGTTTAGGTATATCATTCAACGAAAAAAAAGGATTTACAAATTATGCAATAAAAAAAGGGTACGATATATCACATCTTGAGAAAAGTGGTTTAACAATAAAAGGTAATAATGGGGGGGTTGATCGATTTAAAAATAGAATAATGTTCCCAATTAAAAGTATTTCAGGCAGAGTTCTTGGATACGGTGCAAGAACAATGACAAACCTGTCGAACGTGGCTAAGTATATAAATTCACCTGAAAGTGAAGTTTACCAAAAAAGTAAAGTGTTATATGGTCTGTTTGAATCCAAATCTTTTATAATAAAAGAAGATAATTGTTATTTAGTTGAGGGTTACACGGATGTAATTCAATTATATCAAAAAGGGATTAAAAATGTAGTTTCTTCTTCAGGAACTGCTCTCAGCTCGCATCAAATAATGCTCGTAAAAAGACTAACAGAAAATATAACTATAATCTTTGATAGAGATCAAGCTGGCATTAGTGCTGCAGTTAGGGGGATTGATATGATATTAGAACACGGAATGAATGTAAGAGTTTGTAAACTTCAGCAAGGTGAAGATCCAGATTCATTGGCCAGGAAACATTCTTTAGAATTCATTAAAGAATATATAAACAATAATAGTCTTGACTTTATAAATTTCAAAGCATCTTTGCTAGCCAAAGACTATGAAAATGAACCGGCCAAAAAAGCTGAAGTTATAAATAATATTGTTAAAAGTATTAGTCTCGTCAAAGACATAATCAAGAGGGAACTTTATGTTCAAACATGTTCAAAAATTATGAAAATTTCTGAAGATTCAATCTTCAAAACTCTTTCCCAAATTAAAAAAATTGATAAAAACTACGACCGAAATCGGAAATCTAAATCCTTTGATGTTATTAAAAATCCAAGCCCAGAGGTTGATTCAATTGATGAGTTATATGAGTTAGAAAAAAAAATAATAACAATTTTGATTCTATATGGTGATAAACAAGAGACTTTTAACGAATCAATTCTTATTTTCTCTGAACAAAATGATGAAATTTTAGAAAAAAATAAATATGTTAATTCTAAAGTGTATGAAAAAATATTTTTGGATCTTCAACAAGACGAAATAGAGTTTGCTAACGCAGAATTTAGAGAACTATTCGACATTTTAATTACGGAATATCAGATAAATGGATTCATTTCAATTGAAAAAATTGTACCAGTCTTGTCTAAAGAGCTTAGCGAAATAGTTAGTTCTATATTATTGGAGGAAGAAAAACACTTTTTGCATAGTTGGGACAAAAAAAGCATTTTCGTAAAAATCCCATCAGAAAATGTTAGTACAATGGTCACAGAAATTATTTTAAGTTTGCGAAAGTTATTAGTAAGTAAAAAAATCGAGTCCCTTCAAGAAAATATAAAATCTAAAAACGATAGTGGCGTACTTGAAGATGTAATGGGATATTACCAATTAAGACGTGTTGTGTCATCAAAATTAAATAGGGTACTTTAGACTTTCTGGCACTTTGCAAACCGGTATGGGTTTCATTTTGTGCTTATTTTTTTTGTTTAAGTTCTTATATAATTCGTTTACCTCCTTTTGTCTTCTTGTAAACTTTTCATCAAAATTTTTTCCAAAGTTTTTCATTATGAATTCAATTTCATTGTAGGATGCACCTATTTGATCTTCATCAGTTCTATCATCATCCCAAAGTCCGTCGGTTGGTTTTGAATTTTGAATATCATGTATTACGTTTAAAAATTTAGCCAGAATATAAACTTCTGACTTCATTAGGTCAGCAATTGGACTTATATCCACACCACCATCTCCGTATTTTGTATAAAAACCTATTCCAAAATCTTCAACTTTATTACCCGTTCCAGTCACCAAAAAATTATTTATTGATGCAAAGAAATACAAAGTTGTCATTCTTAGTCTGGCTCTAGAGTTTGCTAGTGCAAGATTTCTCTTGTCTTCATCAATGTCATCTGGTAAAGTCAAACGAAATTCATCAAACAATTTTGTAAGAGATAAGTGGTGATGAGAAACGTTCCTGTATTTTTTTTCTAGCCATTGAATATGTTTCCTGGCTTTAGATACTTGAGATGTATTTTGACGAATACCCATTTCTAAACATAATGTTGGGTAGCCAGTCCTAGCACAAATTGTTGAGGTTACAGCTGAATCTATTCCACCAGAAACCCCAACTACAAAGCCATCCATTCCAGATTTACTGGCATATTCAACTAACCAATTTTCAATGAACTGTGATACCTTTTGAATGTTTTTCATTGGATATTTTTCATAATTTAATAATTTGCAAATTAAAGTACAAAGGATATGTCTAAGCTATACAAGTTATTAGTATTTCTTATATTAATAATATTTTGCCTTATATTAATTTTTCCTAGATTTTCCAATAATAAAAAAATTGATTTAGATATAATTAAAATCCCTCTAGAAATTGAATTTGATCGATTTGACTTAAAATTTTCATCTGTCAGCAAAAAAAAATTTAAAAATTTAAAAAAAAAATATAATTATTTATTCCCAAGTCAATTCTCGGACAGTTTATGGATAAAAAGAAAAAATGATACTATTCAAACTATGCTTCAAAGCGAAGTAAATAAAGTTTTTCCTGATCTGAGTAAACTTGAAAAAGAGGTAGAACTTATATACAAGTACATTATTTATCATTTTCCCAAAATAAAAGTTCCTAAATTCTTAACATTGATCAATAATGTTGATTACCAAAATAAAATAATTTTTACTGATACATTGGTGCTAATTTCATTGGACACATTCTTGGGATCAAAAAACAAAATATACGATGGAATACCAGATTTTATAAGAAAAGACATGGATAAATCTAGGGTTGGATCCATTTTAGTTGATAAAATTGCTAGTTCATTAATTAAATTTCCAAATACTAGATTTTTTTTAGACAGAATCATTTATAAAGGGAAAATACTTTTATTAAAAGATTTTGTCATTCCATTTTCAAGTGATGAAATAAAAATCGGATTTTCTAAAGAGGAGATTAATTGGGCGAAACAAAACGAAGAATACATATGGAAATATTTTATTGAGAGTGAGTTACTTTATAAAACGAATGATGATTTAATAGACAGATTTATTGCACCAGCCCCATTTTCAAAATTTTATTTGGAAATCGACAATGAAAGTCCAGGAAAGATTGGACAATGGGTTGGTTGGCAAATTTTAAGATCATTTAGAAAAAAAAATCCAACACTAACGATTTCAGACATTTTGAATCTGTCTTCCGAAGAATTGTTTAAAAACGCTAATTATAAACCCTAAATCAATGGTTAAAAAAAAACAAGCTAAAATTAAAATTGTAGTTGAATTAGATGAAAACAAAATACCAGAAAAGATAATTTGGTCAGCTCCTGACGGAGGTGTAAATAATAAGGTGTCTAAAGCAATATTCTTGTCTATATGGGATCATCGAAGCAAGGAATCTTTGTCGATTGATTTGTGGACTAAGGAAATGCCAGTAGATGAAATGAACGACTTTTTCTATCAGTCTGTAATAACAATGGGAGAAACATTTCACAAAGCTACTGACAACGATAAAATTAAAGATGTAATGAAGAAATTTTCTGCTTCAATGAAAAAAAACTGACTCAAAAAAATCAGTGAATATTATATCTGCTTATATGTGCTGAAATATTGTCTATACCTATTTTTTTTTTCGATGAGGTGATAAAATATTTTGGTTTTTTATTGAGTTTGTTTTTTAACTCTAACATGTATTCCTTAGCACTAATTTCCCCCTCTTTTAATTTATCACTTTTGGAGAAAATGACTGAAAATTTCTTTTCTTGATTTATTAGCCAAGACATGAAATTTAAATCAATTTCTAGGGGTTTATGTCTTATATCAATAATCAAAAAAATTAATTTTATTTGTTTTCTGTATAGAAAATAATCAGTAATTAATTTGTCAATATTTTTTTTAATCTTTTTAGATATGCTCGCGTAGCCATAACCAGGTAAATCCGTTAGATAACAGCTGTCATTGATCTTAAAATGATTTATTAGTTTAGTTTTTCCAGGTTTTCCGGATACTTTAGCTATTTTTTTTTTTTTACAAATAGAGTTTATTAAAGAAGATTTCCCAACATTTGAACGTCCAATAAAAGCAAACTCAGGAATCAATTCATTTGGGCAATCTTTTACATTTGGACTACTGGCAACGAATTCTGATTTAAATATATACATTTAAACCAATTCTTTTTTTTGTTTGAGCCAATTAAATAAAATTCTGTTGAACTCATTTGGATATTCCATCATCGGAGCGTGCCCACAATTTTTTATCCATTTTAATTCAGAATTTGGGAGTAATAATTTAAACTCTGTTGCAACTTCTGGAGGTGTGACTAAATCGTTCTCTCCCCAAATTAGAAGTGTAGGAGTTAGAATATTAGGTAGCTCTTTGGACATATTATGTCTAATAGCACTTTTCGCAATAGCGAGTGTTCTTACAAGTTTATCTCTGTTATTAACAGTTTCATAAACTTCATCTATTATTTCTTTAGTCGCCACCTTTGGGTTAAAAAACACCTCTTCAGTTTTTTTCTTTATGTATTCATAATTTTCCCTTTTGGGATAACTTTCACCCATCGAATTTTCGTACAACCCAGAACTTCCAGTAAGTACTAAAGATTTCACTAAGTTTGGATTATTGTTAGAAAAAATTAAACCTATGTGTCCACCCAGAGAATTTCCAAGTAAAATCACATTATTTAAATTTTTATGTTGTATGAAATCTTCTAGAAAATCTGAGAAGGCCTTTACAGTAGTTTCTTTGAGAGGTAAATTATAAATTGGTAATTCTGGAATAATAACTTTATAATCCCTAGATGAGAAAAAATCTAGGACATCAGTGAAATTGCTTAACCCTCCCATTAATCCGTGCAAAAGAATAATAACTTGACCTTCTCCCTTTTCTATGTAATTATATTTATCCAATTTTCCATTAAATTTTCAGTTACTATCCATTCAAATATAACTAATTCGACGCATTCATTCTATTTTATTTTTTAAAGTTTAAATTAAATTTTGTGGTAAAAGTTATTAACAATGTGGTAGTAAGTGGATAATTGTGGTAAATATCTTTTATATTTATATAAAGATTTACAAAGTTGGATCATTTTATAGGTACTTATGAGTGTAAAATTGATATTAAAGGAAGAATTTTAATTCCTTCAGCCTTAAAAAAACAAATATCGATATCTAACAAGGAGGGTTTTGTCATTAAAAGGGGGTTGTTTAATAATTGCCTGGAATTATATCCATTTGATCAATGGAAATTTGTGATGAATAAAATTGATCAACTAAATCGATTTAACAAAAAAAATATTGATTTTATTCGCCGATTTACAGCTGGAGTAAAAAAAATTGATATAGATACAAATGGAAGGTTATTAATTCCTAAGGACTTGATAAAACATGCACATATTAAAAAAGATATAGTCTTAAGTGCTGCTGTAAATATTCTCGAAATATGGGATAAGAATCTTTATGAAGAGGTAATTGATGAAGCAAAAGTTGATTTTAGTTCTCTAGCTGAAGAAGTAATGGGAGATGAAAATGAATGATTTTTTTTACCATAACCCAGTATTACTTGAAGAGTCAATTTCTGAGCTTATAACCGACCCAAATGGTACATACGTTGACGTAACCTATGGGGGTGGAGGACACTCAAAAGAAGCGTTACGAAAGCTTTCAAAGAAAGGAAGGCTTTTTGCATTTGACCAGGATATTGACGCAAAGAAAAATCTAATTGACGACACAAGATTTTATTTTATCAATTCAAATTTTAAACATTTAAAAAAATATTTAAACCACTTCAAGGTATGCAAAGTCACGGGTATAATTGCAGATTTTGGGGTTTCATCCCATCAATTGGAAATTCCTTCAAGAGGTTTTTCCGTGATGAACGATGGACCTTTAGATATGAGGATGAATCAATCTTCAGTTTTGACAGCTGAGAGTATTATTAATAATTATGAAGAAAAAAAAATTTATAAAATATTAAAAGACTATGGGCAGGTCAGAAAGGCAAGTGAAATAGCAAAGAAAATTGTGTCCTACAGAAAAATAAAACCAATAAAATCAACAGTGGGCCTTGTTAGAGTAGTCGAAGACTCTATAAATAAATTTTCAAAATATAAAACTCTCGCAAAGATTTTCCAATCTTTTAGAATAGAAGTCAATGATGAGCTAGCGGTAATAAAACAACTTATGCTTCAGGCCTCAGAGTTGATAGAGTTTAAAGGTAGAATGGTTTGTATTTCTTATCATTCCTTAGAAGACAGACTTATTAAAAATTTTATAAGAAGTGGTTCATTCGATAATAAAGACAACAGAGATTTTTTTGGCAATATTAAAAAGCCATTTAAAAAAATTGGGAGTTTATTAATGCCTAAAGTTGAGGAAATAAATAAGAACAAAAGAGCAAGGAGCGCCAGGATGAGAGTAGCTGAAAAAATATGAAAAGTGTTTTATCCCTTTTGAATATTGATTTTTTGTTGAAAGAAGATTCAATGAAAAACTGGAGAATGCTTTTTTTTATATCAATTCTTGCTATGATATCTATAGCTAGTGGCCACAACGCAGATAAAAAAATTTATCAGATTGCGAATTTGAATAATGATTTGAAACGTGTTAAAAGCAAATTTGTGGAAAATAAATCTCAATTAATGTTTTTAAGGCTAGAAACTAGAGTTTCTCAAAAACTCCTTGAAATAGGAGTAGGGCCTTCTAAAGAACAACCTATTAGACTAAAGTTAAATAAATAGTGCATCTATGAAAAAAAAAATAATGTTTAGATACTACGTTTCCCTAACCTTTATAATTTTTTTCGCATTTATTTTAATTTTTAAATTATTATACATACAAATTAAAGAGGGTGACTACTACAGGAGTATTTCAAAAAATAACACAATTAAAAATTTCATTTTAGAACCCAGTAGAGGTAATATATACTCGGATGATAACAGTTTGTTGGCAACTACAACTCCACGTTATGAAATTAGATGGGATTCAAAAGTTCCATCTGAAGTAGACTTTCAAAAAAACAAAGTAGATCTTTCAAGAGAACTTTCTAAAATCTTGGATAAAAAAAGCAGTTATTACTTGGAAATTTTAAATAATGCTAGAAAGGAAGGGAACAGATATCTTTTAATATCAAGGAGTTTAAGCTATTCTCAATACAAACTTATAAAAGAATTACCCCTTTTTAATCTTTCTTCTCTTAAGGGAGGATTAATTGTCGAGTCCAAAGAGGTTAGAGAAAAACCGATGGGCAAAATTTGTGAAAGGACAATTGGTTATGAAAAAAAGAACCCTTCTGGACAGTATATAAGAGTTGGTTTAGAAGGTGCTTTCAGTCATTTTTTAAAAGGGCAGAGTGGACAAAGATTGAAACAAAAAATAGCTAATGGACAGTGGAAGCCCATAAATGACAACAACGAAAGAGAGCCAACACAAGGATACGATATTTATTCAACTATAAATGTTAATATTCAAGATATATCCCATCATGCTCTTTTACGACAGTTAGAAAAATACGATGCCGACCATGGTTGTGTTGTAGTCATGAAAACAAATTCAGGGGAAGTCAAGTCAATTGTTAATCTCTCTAAAACTAAAAACGGTAAATATTACGAAAAACTTAATTACGCAGTAGCAGAGTCACAAGAGCCAGGCTCTACATTTAAATTAATGTCAGTAATTGCAACATTAGAAAATGATAACACTTTAAGTAAAAAGCTGATTGACACACAAAATGGTGAAATTACGTTTTATAATAAATACAAAGTTCGTGATTCAAAAAAAGGAGGTTATGGAAAAATAAGTCCCTCAAAAGCATTCGAGATTTCTTCTAATACTGGAATAGTAAATATGGTTTATGAGAATTATAAAAATAATCCAAAAAAATTTGTAGATAGACTTTATAACATGGGATTAAATGATGTGTTAGGTTTGAGCATTAAAGGAGAAGGCAAACCAATGATTCCATACCCTGGAGAGAAAAATTGGAGTGGAATTTCACTTCCATGGATGGCATTTGGTTATGGAATACAACTAACACCTCTTCAAATTCTATCATTTTATAATGGCATTGCCAACGGAGGAGAAATGGTTAAACCACGATTTATAAACAAAATAAAAAGTCCTGGTTCATCTTCAATCAAAGTATTCGAAAAGGAAATTTTAAACCCATCTATTTGTTCCGATAGGACCCTCGGTAAGGTTCAAAAAATGATGTTCAATGTTATTGACAAAAAGTGGGGAACTGCCAACAAAATTAAAAGTAGTCAACTAAAAATGGCAGGTAAAACAGGGACATGCCAAATAGAATACACCTCAGAAGAGACCCAATATGTATCAAGTTTTGTTGGATATTTCCCATATGAAAATCCTGAATATTCATGCATTGTTGTTGTAAATAAACCTGATAAAAAAATTGGTTATTACGGTGGTGAAGTCGCAGCTCCAGTCTTCAAAGAAATAGCTGAAAAATTATATTCAAGAATTCCTAAAGATGTGATTTATATCTCTGAAGACCAACTAAACAATTTTCCTAAAAACTACAAAGAGGTTAAAATCAATAAAAAAAATAATAGTCCTGTTATTCCTGATCTAGTTGGAATGCCTGCGATGGATGCAATTGTGGTTCTTGAGCAAATGGGTTTAAAATTTCTACTCAAAGGAGAGGGAAAAGTTTTTAGTCAATCAATTAAGTCGGGATCAAAAATCGATTATGATAAAAAAATCATTTTATATCTGTCATGAAAATATTAAAAGATATTATCTACGGTATTGATTTAGAATCAATAAAGGGAGATACAGGTTTAATTATTAAATCAATTGAATTTGATTCCAGGAAGGTAGTTAAAGGATCATTATTTATCGCAATTAAAGGTGATAACAAAGATGGACACGAATTTATTGATAAGGCGATAGAAAATGGCGCCTGCGCTGTTGTTTACAGCGATTATATTTTTAAGGACGAAAGAATAACATTTATAAAAACCCCAAACACAAGAAAATCACTGTCAATAATAGCATCAAATTTTTATGAAAATCCATCAAAAAAAATAAAATTAGTTGGGATAACTGGAACCAATGGTAAAACAACAATCGCAACTATTCTCCACAATCTCTTCAACAAAGCAGGTTTGAAATCAGGACTAATTTCGACCATCAATATTCAATACAACAGTATTGAAATTGAAAATCATCATACCACACCTGATTCAAAAAAAATAAATCAAATACTCTATCGAATGGTAGAAAGCGAAATTGAATTTTGTTTTATAGAAGTTTCATCACACGGAATTGATCAAGATAGAATAAATGGTTTAAAATTTTATTGTGGCGTTTTTACAAATATTACACGAGATCACTTAGATTATCATAAATCTTTTGCTTCATACAGAAATGTAAAAAAGAAATTTTTTGATAATCTAACACGTGAATCTTTTGCAATTATTAATGCAGACGATAAAAACTCAAAATTCATGGTTCAGAATTGTTTGTCAAAAATTAAAACTTTTGGGATAAACAACTTTGCCGATAATAATGCTAAAATTTTAGAAATCGGTTTTTCAGGAATGCTTTTGAAAATTAATGAAAATGAATTCTGGACTCCTCTTGTAGGAAAATTTAATGCCTCTAATCTTTTGGCAGTTTTTTCAGTAGCCAATGTTGCAGGATTAAAGTCAATTGAAACTCTCAAAATTTTAAGCCAAACCAAGGGTATAAGTGGAAGATTTGAAATTTTAAAAACACCTAATAATGCTTACGTAATAGTTGATTATGCGCATACTCCAGACAGTTTAGAAAATGTTTTAGAAACAATCAGCCAAATAAGAACTAAAAATGAATTATTTACTACTATAATAGGATGTGGCGGCAATAGAGATTTGGGGAAAAGATCCAAGATGGGACAAATTGTTTTGAATGGTTGTGACAAAGTGATTTTCACATCTGATAATCCTAGATATGAAAAACCTGAAAAAATAATTGATGATATGTTATTGGGAATTGACTCCGAAAATATAAAAAAAATATCCAAAATAATTAACAGAGAGGAAGCAATTAAAAAGGGTTGTGCACAACTAAATTCAGGCGACATTCTTTTAGTAGTTGGAAAGGGTCATGAAACTTATCAAGAGATTAAAGGAGAGAAAATTCCTTTTAATGATTTAAAAATTGTAAAAGACCTATTTAGTTAAATTTTATGCTTTATTATTTATTTAATTTTCTCGAACAAAAATATCAAATTCCTGGAGCGGGTCTTTTTCAATATATTTCCTTTAGAGCTTCATTTGCACTTATTTTCTCTCTGGTCATCTCAATATTTTTTGGAAGAAAAATTATAAAAATTTTAAAGAAAAATAAGATTGGTGAAAAGGTTAGAAAATTAGGGTTAATAGATGAAGCAAGTAAAAATGGTACACCAACAATGGGTGGAATTATAATAATAATTGGAACAATACTGCCTGTATTTTTATTCTCAAAGTTTAATAACATATACATTATTTTGCTAATATTCACCACACTATGGATGGGTACTATTGGTTTTATAGATGATTACATCAAAATTTTCAAAAACGATAAAAAAGGTTTAAAAGGGGGCTTTAAAATCATCGGGCAAATTATGTTAGGATTTGTTATAAGCTCCACTATTTATTTCCATCCGGGAATAACTATCAAAGAAAAGATGGTGGAATTCACTAAAAACTCAAAAGTTCAAAATAAAACTTTTTATAAAGAAGAGAAATCAACAAAAACTACAATCCCTTTAGTTAAGGACAACGAGTTTGATTATTATTTTTTAATCAAATGGTCTTCTATCCCTAAATCAATGACATGGATAATTTTTATTCCAATGGTTATTTTTATTATAACTGCCGTTTCAAACGGCGCGAATTTAACCGACGGTGTTGATGGATTGGCTGCGGGTAGCTCGGCAATTATGGCGATCACACTTGGTATTTTTGCATGGGTGTCAGGCAATATAATTTTTTCAGATTATTTAAACATTATGTATATACCTGATGCCGGGGAGATCACAGTTTTTGTGGCATCATTTACAGGAGGGTTAATTGGATTCTTGTGGTTTAATACATATCCAGCTGACGTTTTCATGGGTGATACTGGGAGTTTGACTGTTGGGGCTTTAATTTCAGTTATAGCGATTATGGTTAGAAAAGAACTACTACTGCCTATTATTTGCGGAATTTATCTAGTAGAAGTTTTATCTGTATTAATTCAAGTTTCCTTCTTTAAGTATACAAAAAATAAAAAAGGGGTGGGTCAAAGGGTTTTCTTAATGTCTCCAATACACCATCATTTTCAAAAAAAGGGACTTCATGAGAGTAAAATTGTAAATAGATTTTTAATAATTGGGGTTTTATTAAGTGTAATAGCAATTATAACACTAAAGATAAGATGAAGGGATTAATCGTAATTCTAGGTTCAGGTGAAAGTGGGAGAGGTGCTGCAATTCTAGCTAAAAAGATAGGATATGATGTTTTCGTATCGGATTTAAATAAAATTCAAAAAACAACAAAACTATTGTTTAAAAATTTGTCCATTGAATATGAAGAAAATCAGCACTCGATAGATAAAATTTTAAGAGCAGAAAAAATAATAAAAAGTCCGGGGATTGATATGAAGTCAGACATAATAACTGACATCCAAAAAAATGGTATTGACATTATATCAGAAATTGAATTCGGCTTTTTACAGACTGATTCAAAGATTATAGGAGTTACAGGTAGTAATGGTAAAACGACTACTGCAACAATGATTTACAAAATTTTAAAAAAATCAGGGTTTGATGTTGGATTAGCAGGAAACATTGGTAAAAGTTTTTCTGAATCTGTCGCTGAACAAAATCATAAAATTTATGTTTTAGAAATAAGCAGCTTCCAATTAGATACTATAGTAAATTTTTCTCCTGATATATCAGTTATTACAAGTATTTCCCCAGATCATCTAGACAGATATAATTATGATTTTGATGAATATGTAAAAACAAAACTAAAAATAACACTTAATCAAAATATAAACCAATTTTTAATTTTTAATTCTGATGATGTGGATTTAAAGAAGGCTGTTGAGAATTACGCTAAAAATGTAACTCAATTTCCTTACGGCTTTAGTTCTCCAAAAGGAAGTTTAAGGACTACAGTTGTAAAAAAATCAATAATTGTAAAAGAAAAAAAAAATATTAATATGTATGATACTTTAAATTTTTCCCT
>CETK01059203.1_pt1 | contig 21256 bp, 14 predicted proteins | sample 361431 | NCBI WGS metagenome assembly CETK01 (sample SAMEA2622452, study PRJEB7988) | marine metagenome | biome: marine biome (ENVO:00000447); feature: surface water layer (ENVO:00002042); material: "saline water (ENVO:00002010), including plankton (ENVO:xxxxxxxx)" | depth 5 m | reverse complement strand
TGCAGCTAGAGCGTAGTTATTTTCGCCATTTAAGTTTTGAATCCAATATTTACGAGCTGTGAATCAATGCTCGACATGCTTACATACCACTTAACCTTGCTGTCAAATCCGGTCGACCCCAATATTTTAAAGAACATCCAACAAAATTATTAAGTTTTTTTTAAATAATATTAAAATTTCTTTATCAATTGTCTAATTTTAATTAGTCGGTCAAGAAGAGATTCAAGTTTATTAAGTTGTAACATGTTGGCTCCATCACTTAAAGATTCTCTTGGGTTCGGATGCGTTTCGATAAACAGCCCGTCAACAGAATTTACTACCCCAGCTCTAGCTATTGTTTCAATTAAATTTGGGCTTCCACCACTAACACCAGTATTTTGATTTGGTTTTTGAAGTGAGTGAGTGACATCTAATATAGTTGGCCCAATTTTTTTTAAAATTGGAATTGATCTAAGATCCACAACCAGGTCTTTGTATCCAAATTGGGTTCCTCTATCTGTAACCATAAAATTATTATTTCCAGTTGATGTGACTTTTTCAACAGCAAATTTCATGCTTTCGGGACTCATGAATTGACCCTTTTTTATGTTAATAAATTTCCCTGTTTTTGCGGCTGAAAGTAGAAGGTCAGTTTGTCTAGCTAGAAATGCAGGTATTTGAATTACATCAACGTACTCTGCAACAATTTGAGCATCTTTGGTCTCATGGACATCAGTGATGGTAGGAATATTAAATGTACTTCCTATATTTTTTAAAATAGAAAGTGATTTTATATCACCAATCCCAGTAAAACTATCTATTTTACTTCTGTTTGCTTTTTTAAAACTTCCTTTAAAGACAAATGGTATTTCGAGCTTGTCAGCTATAGCGCAAATTTTACTTGCTATTTCCAAACTTAAACTTTCATCTTCAATCACGCACGGTCCTGCAATTAGGACAAAATTATTGCTATTTAAGTATTTAAGCTTTGGGATTTTTAAAATTGACATATCAATTAATTATTATTTTCGTTCTGTTTTGTAATAACTTCGAATACTTTTCCAGAATCACATTTAAATATTTTTCCAGGAAATTTTACAATCATGTTATAGTCATGAGTAGCCATAAAAACTGCTATTCCTTGTTTGTGTAACTTTTTAAAAACTTCCATAATTTCGTTACTCGTTTGGGGGTCCAAATTCCCAGTAGGTTCATCCGCAATGATCAATTCAGGTGTATTTAATAATGCTCTTGCTATTGCGGTTCTTTGTTGTTCTCCGCCAGAGAGTTCAAATGGATATTTTTTTTCAATTTCAAACAATCCAACTTCTTCCAAAACTTCCTGTATTCTTCTACCAATATCATCTTTATTTTTCCAGCCAGTAGCGCGTAATACAAATTTTAGATTGTCATATATATTTCTGTCCGACAATAATTTAAAGTCCTGAAAAACAATCCCAATTTTTCTCCTGAGGAAGGGAATTTGTTTTTGACTAATTTTTAGAAGATCAAATCCAACAACATTTCCAATCCCTTTTTTCAGAGTTAGATCCCCATAAAGAACTCTAATAAGACTACTTTTGCCGCTTCCTGTTCTTCCAATTAAAAAAACAAGCTCTCCTTTAGCTACTTCAATATTTAAATTTTCTAGAATACACTCATTGTTTTGATAAATGGTTGCATTAATTAGTTCAATAATCGGCATAAAATGTAATTTTTTTTAAAGTTAATATTTATGATGTCAAATGTTACAAACGATTATTTGATTTTATTAATAATTTATACGTATTTCATAAAAAAATCGTTTTTATTATAATAGTAGTTTTAATTAATTGTATTATGATCGATTATAAAAGGTTAATTATTTTTCTTTATCTAATATCAATTCATGTTTTTGGATATTGTCAGCAAAATTGGGGGTATGAATATTATAATCTTGCAAATTTAAATTTTGCTTCCAATGATTATAGAGTAGCGAGACAATTTTACAATGTCCAAAATTATTTCCCATCACTTAAAAATCTATACAATGAAAATCAATTTTATACTATTGAAACGCTTCTAAGAGGTAATGTACCTGGTTCTGACAAAATGCTAACTTCTTATATTTTAGATAACCCAACTAGTTATCTTTCTGAGACCGCATTTTATGACGCAGCTAATTTTTATTTTAAAAATGGAAAGTATTCTTATGCTTTGAAATGGTATAATAGAGTTTCCGAAAATGACGTTTCTAAAAATCAAAAAAGCACATACAATTTTAATAAAGCATATTCACTTTTCGTTTCAAAGAGGTACAGTGATGCAAAAAAATATTTTCAAAAGGTTCAAAATGATTTAAATTACCAGGAAAATGCTAATTACTATCTAGGGTTTATAGCCTATCAATTAGAAAATTTTGAAGAAGCTAATGAAAACTTTGATAAATTAAATAGAGACAATGATAAAAATATAACCGGTTATTTCAGGGCAAATATGAATTTTAAACTCGGAAGGTTTGAGGATGCTATAAAACTCGCAATCGAAAGTTTAGACGGATCTGATGAAAAAGAAGAGTCTGAGTTGTCCAAAATAATTGGAGAAAGTTACTTCAATTTAGAAGATTATAGATCAGCATTGAGTTATCTTCCCGATTATAAAGGGAAAAATGGAAAATTAAATAATACTCACTACTATCAGTTAGGGTATTCAAACTATAAGTTAAAAAATTACAGCGAAGCAATATTAAATTTTAATAAAATTATAAATGGAAATGATAAAGTTGCACAAAACGCATATTACCACTTAGCCGACAGCTATTTGAAAACCGATAATTTGACATCCTCATTAAATGCATTTAAAAAAGCATCTCAAATGAATTTCGATTTAGAAATTAAAGAAGATGCATATTTAAATTATGCAAAATTAAGTTATCAAATAGGGAATTCTTATAAGCCCCCCTCGCTTATACTTAATGAATTTTTAAAAAAATACCCAAAAAACAGTGATGCTAATTATATACAAAAATTGATACTTGAATCGTATTTAAAAAGAAAAAATTATGGAGCTGCTTTAGAGGTTTTAAGTAAATATCCAAAGTCAGAATTTAGAGAAATTAGACAAAAAGCTTTCTTTATGAAAGCAGTTTTACTTTACAACAGTGAATTATACAATGAATCAATTAGTTTTTTCGAAAAAAGTCTAGAAAACAATCATAGCGTAAAAAACTCAGTTGCGTCTAAATACTGGATTTCCAGAGCACTTTATGAAACAGGAAAATTTGAAAAGTCCCTCAAAATCTCACTAGAATTAAAAATGAATCCAAAGTTTTTGTCTCTTTTAAACAAGGAAATATTTTTAGATTATGATATAGCGTACAATTATTTAAAATTGTCAAAATATGATTTAGCCATAACTGCTTTTAACGAGTCTTTGAAGTCTAGTTTTTCTGATTTATACAGATACGATTCATACTTAAGAATTGCAGATTCTTATTTTATTCAAAAATCTTACAATTCAGCTATTGAAAATTATAAACGAGCAATTAAGTTAAATGAAGATACAATTTATCCCTATTTTCAGATTGCACTAAGTTATGGTCTAATGGGAGAGCCTACAAAAAAAATTAGTCAACTTAAAGCTATTATCAAATCATTTCCCAGCTCACCAATTATTGATGACTGTTATTTTGAATTAGCAATCACTTTAGCTAAATCAGATAATTTTGAAAAAGCCTTGAATAACTACGACGTAATAATAAAAAAATTTCCAAAAAGCACCTTTGTTCCAAAGGCAATTTTAAACAAAGCATTAATACTTTATAACAAAGAAGATTTAATTAATTCTGAAAATTTACTAAAGGAATATGTAAAAAAATTCCCTACAGAAATAACAGTGACTCAAGCGATACAGACGCTCAAAGAAATATCTATAGAGAAAAATTCCGTTGATCAATTTTCCATGTGGATAAAATCTAGTGGTTTCTCGTCAATATCTGAATTAGAAATTGAAAAAGCCACGATAGATGCAATAGAGATACTATTAAGTCAAAAAAAAGAAAAGCAACTCAAAAAAGCACTTGAAGATTATATTGCAAATTATCCTAATGGTTTAAACATAAAAAAAGTTTCCTACTTACTTGGAGAAATTCTTTATACAAATGAAAAATGGGATGAGTCAATTCAAAACTTCAAGAGAGTTATACGTGGATCTAGATCTAATTATACTGAAAAATCAATTGTAAGGATTTGTCAGTCTCTTATTGAATTAAATAATTATTCTGAGGCTATTATTTATCTAGAGAGACTTGAAAAATCTGCTGAAGTAGATGAAAATTTAATTTATTCTGTATCTAATCTTATGAGGATTTATTACGAAAGCAAAGACTATGACAAAGCCATTACTTATGGTGATAAATTAATATCATTGAAAAATATAAATGATAAAGTAAAAACTGATGCAAATCTTTTTATTGCTAGATCATCAGTAAACCTTGGAGATAAAAATAGGGCTTTGGATGCTTACATAAAACTTGAGAATGATTCCAATAGAGAATTTGCGGTTGAAGCTCTCTACTATAAAGCACTACATTATTTTGATAAAAAAGATTATTTGAATTCTAATTTAGTTATAGAGAAAATTTCAAATGAGTTTAGCGGATATAAAAAATGGACTGGGAGAAGTTTGTTGCTCATGTCTAAAAACTTTTACCAACTAGGAGATCCATTTCAAGCTTCTTTTATATTAGAGTCTGTGATAGAAAATTTTACCCAGATGCAAGATATAGTTGACGAAGCAAAGAATGAATTGCTTAAAATCAGGCAGATAGAATCGAAGAAAAACTCTTCAATAGACATAGTAAATTAGATCATGAAATTAAAATTACCAATAATTCTATTACTAAATTATTTTTCAATTTTCATCTATTCTCAAGAATTACAGAATATTGAAACTCAAGAAATCACTGTTGAAAAATCTTATAACCCAAAAGTTTCCGACACAAAAAAAATTAAGTCAAAAATCATAATTTCTGATACGCTCACTTCAAAAACTAAGAGCCCTAAAATATTTATTTCTTCAGTTCCAGTAGCTTCTACTTTTGATCCATCAAAAGGGACACCAAAAAAACTTGAAATATTGCCATCAAAAGAAAATTTTAATTCAAGATTTGCATTAGGCTTTGGAAATTTTAGTAATCTATTTTTAGATTACGGCTCATCTTTATCGATTGACAAAAGACAAAATGTTGATTGGTTTGTATTTTACGATGGATTATTAAAGAATATAGATAACTCCTTTATAGATACTAAACAATCAAATCTTAATTTGAACATTTCTCATCAATATTCTACTACTAAAAGAAACTCTTTTTCTGAAATTAATTTCAGACAGCATAGACAATCTTTTTATGGACTCCCTTCACTTATAGAGGACAATTATATACTATCAAATTTCGACCCTGTTCAAAGACTGACATATTTTTCAATTACTTCAGACTGGAAATGGTATGATAGAATTATTAAGGGATTTTCTCTAAAATCATTCTACACTGCAGATTCATTTTCTACAAGAGAAAATGAAGTTTCCTTTTTATCAAAATTAAGGATAGATTTTGGAGCATTTAATTTAACTGCTATTCCTAGAATTAATATTCTGTCAACTACTTTTAAGGAAGATTTTTATACGAGACTGGAAAATAACTTCTTTTCTGGTGTGGGCGGAATTTCAATTTACTCAAGCAATGAAAAAGGTAGGTTTAAGTTTAGATTCGGGATACAATCTTATTTTATTACTGGAGATGATTATTCAAAAAAAAATCTTTACTATTTTCCGGATGTCTTGATTGCATTTAAACCAGAAAACTCAAATTTTGCTCCCTTTTTAAATATTAATGGTGAATTTTATCAAAACAGTTTTAGAGCTTTATCGCATACAAATCCATACATAGCACCCGCCATAAAATTGAGATCTACCTTTTCACCCTACAAAATAGAATTAGGGGCTAGATCTAGTTTGTCACAGGGATGGGAATTTCAATGGAATCTGTTTTATTCTTTAGAAGAAAATAGACCAATGTTCAGGAACTTTGGAAAAAATTTTGACGTAAACAATGTTATTCCATATCGATTCGGCAATTCATTTGAGGTCCTATATCCGTCTTTAAAAAATAGTGGTTTAAAAGCTAAATTGAGGGGGGTATTTAAAAATGGAGGTAGATTAAATTTTGAGGCAGCATACTTTAATTATGAGTTAAACAATAAAACACCACAGTTATTTGAAGCTTTGAACTTACCTGAAATTAGTCTTGAATTCGATAGTACTCTGAAAATCTCAAATAAGATATTTTTTCAATTAATTTTAAATTACGTGGGTGTGAGAATAAACTCGTTTCGGGACCTTTTTCTTGGGCAAAACATCCAGGATTCACCTGTTTTGTTCGAGTCACTTAATCCTTTTACAAGAATAGACTCGAATATTCAGTATCAGTTAAATGAAAGATGGGTGCTTTTTTTGAGAGGAAAAAACTTGTTAAATCAAAATCAATATTTTTGGAGCAACTATAGTGTGTATCCCTCACAAATTTTACTTGGTCTAAAATATAATTTTGATGTATCTTTCTAATTGATAATATGAGATTTGTGTTAAATAAAATCATTAGTTTTTTTTTAGTTTATTTTTTGATTACTTCTTGTCAACAAAGAAAAGCAGATTGGGTTGTTTTTAATGCTAATGTCTATACAGTGAATGACATCTTCGAAAAAGCAACAGCATTTGCAATTAAGGATGGAAAGTTCATATCGGTTGGTGGAAACGAAATTGTCAACTTATACCCAAATGCACTTAAATTTGACGCGAAAGGGTTACCTATATATCCAGGATTTATAGATGCTCACTGTCATTTTTATAATTTAGGCATATCTCTTGGACAAGTGGATTTAAGAGATTCTAAAAGTATAATGGAAATTGAAAAAAGGCTTTTGTCCTATTCGCAAAATAATCAATCTGATTTTATTATTGGTAGGGGTTGGGATCAAAACTTATGGGAAAATAAAAAATTTCCCAATAACGATTTTTTAAATAAATTGTTCCCTGACAAATTAGTTTTACTTCGGAGAATTGATGGTCATGCTCTTCTTGTAAATGATTTAGTACTGAAGAAAGCGGCTATTAATTCAAAAACTAAAGTTTCTGGAGGAACAATCTTAATTGAGAACAACAAGCCGACAGGTTTACTTATTGACAAGGCAATGGAGTTAGCAACCAGTATTTTACCCTCCAATGACTCTAAAGTTATAACAAATGCACTAATTAATGCTGAAAAAAAAGCTTTTGAAAATGGACTTACGACCGTTGACGACGCAGGGTTAAATAAAAACATAATTCAAATTATTGACAGTTTACACGGAACAGGAGAGTTGAAAATAAGAGTTTACGCGATGGTTTCAAACACAAATCAAAATCTGGATTATTTTTTGAATGAAGGAATTGTTGAGAAAGAGAGACTGACCGTTAGATCTGTTAAAGCATATCTTGATGGCGCTTTGGGGAGCAGGGGGGCTTTACTTAAAGAACCTTACTCAGATGATAAAAAGAATAAGGGAATATCAATTACATCAAAAGAGAATTTATTCGAACTGGCAGACAAGTTGTCCTCTAAGGGTTTTCAGTTAAACACACATGCTATCGGAGACAAAGCAAATGAAGTTGTGTTAGATGTTTACAATTATGTTTTAAAGGATATAGAAGACCCAAGATGGAGAGTTGAGCACGCGCAAGTAGTAGATGAATTTGATATGCAAAAGTTTAATTCTAAGATTATTCCATCTGTTCAACCTACTCATGCTACTAGCGATATGAATTGGGCTGATGAAAGACTAGGTGATAAAAGACTAAAAAGCGCATATGCATACAAAAATCTCTTGGATTGGTCTGGCAAAATAGCTTTGGGTACTGATTTTCCAGTAGAAAAAGTCAATCCACTAAATACTTTTTATTCAGCGGTTGCTAGAAAAGATTTGAAAGGGAGACCTAATGAAGGTTTTCTAAACGAAAATGCCTTAAGTAGAGTTGAGGCTCTAAAAGGGATGACTATTTGGGCAGCTTATTCAAATTTTGAAGAATCATTAAAAGGTAGTATTGAGATTGGTAAGTACGCAGATTTCGTTATTTTAACAAAAGACATTATGAATATACCAGAGAAAGAGATATTAAAGATTGGTGTAGTCGCTACTGTAGTTAACGGATCAATAGTTTTTCAAAAATAAATTTAATATTTTTTACTTATTAATACTTTTAGATTTATAACTTTAATTATATTTGACATTTTAATTAAAGATATATGTGTGGAATTGTTTGTGCTTTTGACTTAAAAGAGCCAGTCGAATTACTTCGTCCTAAGATTTTACAGATGTCAAAAAAAATTCGTCATCGTGGACCTGACTGGAGTGGAATTTATTCTAACAAAAGTGCTGTGATAGCTCACGAAAGGCTTGCTATAGTTGACCCAATTTCAGGTAAGCAACCACTTTTTTCAGATGATAATCGTTATATCTTAGCTGCTAATGGAGAAATATATAATCATATTGATATAAGAAAAAATCTAAAAAATAAATATAGCTTTAAAACCAATTCCGATTGCGAGGTAATCCTAGCGCTATTTAAGGAAAAAAAGAATAATTTTTTAGATGAAATGAATGGTATTTTTGCTTTTGCAATTTACGATACCATTGAGGATAAATACTTTATAGCTAGAGACCATGTCGGAATTATTCCTTTGTACGTTGGATGGGACAAAAAAGGAACTTTCTATGTTTCGTCAGAGTTAAAGTCATTGGAATCAAATTGTGAAAAAATTGAGTTATTCCCCCCGGGCCATTATTTGTCAAGTGATGATGATGGGTACAAAAGTTGGTATTCTAGAGATTGGGAAACTTTTGATAAGGTAAAAAATAATTCCACAAATATTGATAAACTTGAAAATGCATTATCAAATGCAGTCCATAGGCAACTCATGAGCGATGTTCCTTATGGAGTTCTTCTATCTGGAGGTTTAGATTCTTCTATTACTTCTGCTTTAGCTAAAAAGTTTGCCTCAAAAAGAGTTGAGTCTGGTGATACTAAAGGTGCTTGGTGGCCTCAACTTCATTCTTTTTCAGTCGGGCTTGAAGGTTCACCTGACTTAGTAGCTGCAAGAAAAGTTGCTGAACATATTGGTACAATTCATCATGAAATAAAATTCACTATACAGGAAGGTTTAGATGCACTGAGCGATGTTATATATCATTTAGAAACATATGATGTGACTACTGTAAGGGCTTCTACGCCAATGTATTTAATGGCTAGAGCAATAAAATCTTTAGGCATCAAAATGGTTTTGTCTGGAGAGGGTGCCGACGAATTATTTGGAGGGTATTTATATTTTCACAAAGCTCCAAGTCAGAAAGAATTTCATGAAGAAACAGTAAGAAAATTAAAAAAATTGCATCAATATGATTGCTTGAGAGCTAACAAATCTCTTGCTGCTTGGGGAATCGAGGGCAGAGTTCCATTTCTCGATAAGGAGTTTATTGATGTTGCAATGAGAATTAACCCTGAGGATAAAATGATTACAAGTGAGAGAATGGAAAAGTGGGTTGTACGTAAGGCTTTTGAAAAATACTTGCCAGAATCCGTTACGTGGAGACAAAAAGAACAATTTTCTGATGGTGTCGGGTATAGCTGGATTGACAAACTAAAGGAGGTTGCAGAGCAAAATGTAACTGATGAACAAATGAGAAAAGCAAATAAAATTTTTCCCATAAATCCACCTCAGAATAAAGAGGAGTTTCACTACAGAACAATTTTTAAAAATCATTTCTCAAGTAATGCTGCTGCGATGTCTGTCCCTTCTGTACCTTCTGTTGCTTGTAGTACCCCGGTTGCACTTGAGTGGGACAGAGCTTTCAAAAATCTTAATGATCCAAGTGGAAGGGCTATTGCCAATGTTCACAATAAATCTTATTAATTTTTGATTCGAAATTCAATGCCTGAGGCTTGTATTTTATTCACATTTAATGTTAATAACTTAGTCTGGTTCCGTATTACATTAATCGAATTTAGACAGCATATTTTCGTAAATTTAATATACTTCACAAGAGAAATAATTCATAGTAAATAATGAACGAAACCGTAGAGAACACAAAGTATTCCGCAGATAGTATCCAGGCTTTAGAGGGTATGGAACATGTAAGGAAAAGGCCTTCTATGTATATAGGCGATATTGGTTCAAGAGGTCTACATCATCTGGTATACGAAGTAGTTGATAATTCAATAGATGAAGCGCTTGCAGGTCATTGCGATTTAATAAGTGTAGTTATCAATGAAGATAATTCCATAACCACAAAAGATAACGGAAGAGGAATACCTGTTGGGATTCACAAAAAAGAAGGGGTTTCTGCATTAGAGGTCGTTATGACAAAGATAGGTGCAGGGGGTAAATTTGATAAAGACTCATATAAGGTATCTGGTGGTTTACACGGTGTTGGTGTTTCCTGTGTAAACGCTCTTTCAGAATATCTTAAAGCCACCATATATAGAGATGGTTCTGTGTGGGAACAAGAGTACGAGAGAGGTAAACCTAAATATCAAGTAAAAGAAGTTGGTAAAACAGAGGAAAAAGGTACCGAAGTTACCTTTAGACCAGACCCTGAAATCTTTAAGCAAATATTAGAATATGACTATGATATTCTTTCCAGTAGGATGCGTGAACTATCTTTTTTAAACAAGGGAGTAAAAATTTCTATTGAGGATAAAAGAAAAAAAGATCAGAATGGAAATTACAAAAAAGAGATTTTCAAATCTAAAGAAGGGTTGAAAGAATTTGTCACTTTTTTAGATAAAACAAGGGAATCTATAATTAAAGATGTTATATCTATGCAAGGTGAAAAAAATGGTATTCCAGTGGAAATTGCAATGGTTTATAATTCCTCGTTCCTTGAAAATTTGCATTCTTTCGTAAATAATATCAATACACATGAAGGTGGTACACATTTGTCGGGGTTTAGAAGAGGGATGACTGCTACATTGAAAAAATACGCTGAATCTTCAGGAATGTTAGATAAATTAAAATTTGAAATAAGTGGTGATGATTTTAGGGAAGGTCTAACAGCAATAGTCTCTGTTAAGGTTGCTGAACCTCAATTTGAAGGGCAAACAAAAACTAAATTAGGTAATAGAGATGTAACCTCTGCTGTTTCTCAGTCGGTATCCGAAATGTTAGAATCATATTTAGAAGAAAACCCAAATGACGCGAAGATAATCGTTCAAAAAGTCATTCTTGCAGCTCAAGCCAGGCATGCTGCTAGAAAAGCAAGAGAAATGGTGCAAAGAAAGACAGTTTTAACTGGCGGAGGTCTGCCTGGAAAACTTTCTGACTGTTCAGAACAGGATCCTGCACAATGTGAAATCTTTCTTGTCGAAGGTGATTCTGCAGGCGGTACAGCTAAACAAGGAAGAGACAGAAACTTTCAGGCTATTCTTCCCTTAAAAGGAAAAATTTTAAATGTTGAAAAATCAATGCAACATAAAGTTTTTGAAAATGAAGAGATTCGAAATATGTATACTGCTCTTGGCGTTACTATTGGAACAGAGGAAGATAGTAAAGCTTTAAATATTGAAAAATTAAGATATCATAAAATTGTTGTAATGTGCGATGCAGACGTTGACGGAAGTCATATCTCCACATTAATACTTACTTTCTTCTTCCGCTATTTGAGAGAATTAATAGATTTAGGTTATGTCTATATTGCAACACCTCCTCTATATTTAGTTAAAAAAGGTAGCAAAAAGGAATACGCATGGGATAATGATCAGAGGGACAAGATAATGCTTGACTTTGGGCAAGGAGCCTCTGTTCAGAGATATAAAGGCCTTGGAGAAATGAATGCAGAACAATTGTGGGATACCACAATGAACCCTGAATTCAGAACTCTAAGAAAAATAGTTGTGGAGAACTCTAAAAGAGCTGATGAGACCTTTTCCATACTTATGGGAGACGACGTTCCTCCAAGAAGAGAGTTTATTGAAAATAACGCTATTTATGCAAATATTGATGCTTAATTTATTGTGAAAGTAAGTGTAATTGGAGCTGGTAATGTTGGTGCATCTTGCGCCGAGTATATTGCGATTAGTAAAATAGCAAATGAGGTTGTTTTATTGGATATTAAAGAAGGAATATCCGAGGGTAAGGCTTTAGACTTGACTCAGACCTCATCTACTCTCGGTTTTGATACAGTAATTAAAGGAGTAACTAATGATTACAAAAGCACTCAAAACAGTGACGTTGTTGTAATAACTTCAGGTATTCCAAGGAAACCTGGAATGACAAGGGAGGAATTAATTGGTATAAATGCCGGTATAGTTAATTCAGTTACCGAAAACATTTTAAAGTTTTCCCCTAATACAATAATAGTAGTAGTATCAAATCCAATGGATACGATGACTTACCTAGCTTTAAAATCAAATGAATTAGAAAATAACAAAGTGATTGGAATGGGTGGAGCGCTTGATAGTTCAAGATTTAAAACTTATATTTCAAAAGTATTAAACAAACCCCAATCTGATATCCACGCAATGGTCATCGGTGGTCATGGTGACACAACTATGATCCCCCTTATCAGATTGGCTTCTTATAATGGAATTCCAATTTCCAATTTGTTATCTAAAGAAAATCAGAAGAAAATCGTTTCTTCAACAATGATGGGTGGAGCAACTCTTACCAAACTTCTTGGAACGTCTGCATGGTATGCACCTGGAGCATCTGTTTCTTACTTGGTAGATAGTATTTTACATAATAAAAAGAAAGTTATTCCCTGTTCTGTTTATTTGGATGGAGAATACGGACTTAAAGATTTATGCATAGGAGTTCCATGTATTATTGGTAAGAATGGGATAGAAGAAATAATTGAATTAGATTTAAATTTATCTGAAAGAAATAAGCTTCACGAAAGTGCAAAGGCAGTAGTTAACATGAACATTTCACTTAAAAATTTTATTTAAAGCGGATTTAAAAGAATAAATGAACCGTTCTAATTTATTTCACTAATTAAATCATGTCTATTTGTGTTTGTGTTTAGAAATTTAAACATTTATATTTGCTGCCGCATTAAACAACAATTTCAAGATGCAAAATAACAGCCTTGTTAAAATTTTCGGTTTTTTATTTTTAATTGTAAGTGTTTACCAGCTATCATTCACTTTTATTTCAACTAATCTGGAAGGCAATGCTAAAGATTATGCTATTTTTAAAATTAGTGAAGAAGAAGACGATTTTATCTCTAAAAGAGAAAATTTAGAGTCACAATATTTGGATTCGATTGGAAATATTTCTATTTATGGCTTCACATCATATAATGATGCCAAAAAACGAGAATTAAATCGTGGCCTAGATTTGAAGGGTGGGATTAATGTTATTTTACAAATTTCAGTAAGAGATATTCTTCTGGGTCTATCAAACAATACTAGAAATCCAATTTTTAATAGTTCTCTAGACGCAGCTGACAAACTACAAAAGCAGTCTGATTTACCATATGTAGAGTCATTTTTTACTTCTTTTGACAAATTAAAAGGAACTTCAAAACTATCAGACCCCGATATTTTTTCAAATAGAAATTTGAGTGATTTAATCAATTTTAACATGAATGATAATGAAGTAAAACCAATTATCAGGAGAAAGATTGATGAATCAATAACATCTGCGTTTGAAGTTTTGAGAAAAAGAATTGATAAATTTGGTGTGACTCAACCTAATATACAAAGGTTAGGTGAATCAGGTAGAATTCTAGTTGAACTTCCTGGAGCAAAAGACGTAGAAAGAGTAAAAAATCTGCTACAAAGTACAGCTCAACTCGAATTTTGGGAAACTTTTAAAAATGATCAATTTTTCAATTTTTTATCTCAAGCAAACTTATTGTTAATAGATAAAATAAAGACTGAAAAAGGTCAGCTTAAGCAAAATCAATTAGACGAATCAGGAATTGATGATTTGCTTTCTGATGTTAAAGAAATTGATTCCTTAAACACTCCTCAATCTAATCCCATTAATGACTTGATAAAAGGTCTTGGTTTTCAGGGAGGACCTGTCCTAGCTCAAGTATCAAAAAAGGATCAAGAATTATTTAAGTATTATCTTGATTTGCCCGAGGTAAGAAGACTTTTACCTCCAAGCCTGAGATATGTTAAGTTCATCTGGGGGAAACCAAACCCACGTAATGACTTAGTTGACTTATTTGTAATAAAGTCAAATAGGGATAATCAACCCCCTCTGAGTGGTGGTGTTATAGTTGATGCCGTTCAGACGTACAGTCAAATAGGCCAACCTGCGGTATCCATGCAAATGGATTCTAAAGGATCTAGGATATGGGAAAACATTACTGGAAAAGCTTTTAAAGATGCAAGTAGCATTGCGATAGTTTTAGACGATCTTGTTTACTCTGCACCCGGAGTCAGTAATGGTGCAATTTCTGGAGGAAGATCAGAAATTACTGGTTCTTTTTCCTTAAACGAAGCTATTGACCTTGCGAATGTACTCAGGGCTGGTAAATTACCTGCCTCAGCGGATATTATCCAGTCTGAAATTGTTGGCCCATCACTCGGAAAGGAGGCAATTCAAAGTGGCTTATATTCTTTTTTAATTGCCCTAGTAATAGTTTTAATATGGATGATTTTTTATTACGGAAGATCAGGTTTATATGCTGATGTAGCCTTATCACTAAACATACTTTTAATTTTTGGAATTTTAGCTGGCTTGGGTGCTGTGTTAACTCTCCCTGGAATAGCCGGTATTGTTTTAACTATAGGAATATCCGTAGATGCTAATGTTTTGATTTTCGAAAGAGTTCGAGAGGAATTAAGAAAAGGTAAAGGTGATAAAAAATCGGTCGATGATGGGTTTAGCAATGCTCTCTCTTCAATTTTAGACGCAAATATTACCACGGGGTTAACTGCAATGATTTTGTTTATTTTTGGAACTGGTCCAATTAAAGGATTTGCGACGACATTATTGATTGGTATTGCAACATCACTGTTCACTGCAATATTTGTTACTAGATTGTTCATAGATAATAGAATTTCACAAAAGAAAAGAATTAATGTTTCCACTAAACTGACTAAAAATTTACTTACAAGTTTAAGTTTTCAATTTTTGAAAGGTAGAAAATTAGCTTATATGATTTCTACAATGTTAATCATAATAAGTTTAATCTCCTTAGGTTTAAACGGGTTGAATCAAGGAGTTGATTTTGTAGGAGGACGTTCATACATAGTTAGATTTGACAAGGTTGTCAATCCTAGCGAAATTGAAAAATTAATTTCCAACTCATTAGGTAGTGCAGAGGTCAAAACCTTTGGTGAGGCTAACCAACTAAAAATTACTACTAAATACAAAATTGATGAGGAAGGTTCACAAATTGATAATGAAATTTATCAAAAACTTTTTTCATCTTTATTAGCCTTTTTACCAGATAATTTTACCATTGATCAATTCATTAATGGGTCTGAAACAAAAACAATTGGTATAATGTCATCAATAAAAGTTGGACCAACTATTGCTGATGATATTAAAAAGAACTCATATTTAGCTGTGATAGGTTCTTTGGTAATAGTTTTTTTGTATATCCTGTTAAGATTTAGAAAATGGCAATTTTCTGCAGGAGCTGTAGCAGCTGTTTTTCACGATGTACTAATTGTTTTCGGTATTTTTTCATTAACCTATAATATAATGCCATTTAATATGGAAATAAATCAAGCATTTATTGCTGCAGTTTTAACTGTCATTGGATATTCCTTAAATGATACAGTAGTTGTTTTTGACAGAATAAGAGAGTATACAAAATCTAATCAAAATGAAAAATTATTTCACTCTGTAAATATGGCTCTTAATTCAACTTTAAGTAGAACATTAAATACTTCCCTAACAACATTGTTAGTTTTACTAGCTATTTTTTTATTCGGAGGTGAATCAATACGTGGTTTTATGTTTGCACTGATAGTGGGTGTAATAATAGGAACGTATTCGTCAGTATTTATTGCTACCCCGGTGATGTTTGACACACAAAAAAAGGAAATTACTAAAAGTTAATTTTTTGACATTCTTATTGATCTAACCAAAACTACTATTCCAGAAAAAATCAAAGGGATACTTAACCACTGACCGGTAGAAAATATAGGCAAAATAGTTTCGAAACCACCTTGACTTTCTTTTATGAACTCAATCAAAAACCTAACGCTAAATAATATGAACATAAAAAAACCAAGTAAGAACCCATTCTTATATTTAAGGTCGCTTTTATAAATTTGAGTCAAAATAAAAAAAAGGATAAAATAACAAATAGCTTCATAAAGTTGGGCTGGGTGGCGAGGAAGAGACTCCCCACGATTGACGAACACAACTCCGAAATTATTTCCTGTATATTCACCCACTATTTCTGAATTGAAAAAATTCCCTATTCTAACAAAACCTGCACCCAAAGTAGTTGGAATAATTAATCTATCTAGGATCCAAACTAGGGTTTTTTCTTTATATTTTTTTTGATAAATTAATATTCCAGTTAAAATACCTACTGCTGCACCATGACTTGCTAGCCCTCTAAAACCAGTAAAAGAGTATCCATTTGAAGTTTTTTCTATTGGTAAAAAAATCTCTAATAAGTGATTCTGGTAATATGTCCAATCATAAAAAACAACATGACCTAGTCGGGCTCCAATTAAAGTTGAAAGCACAATATAAAAGAGCATTGTTTCTAATCTTTCTGTAGGAACGTTTTCTTTCAAATACATTCTTTTCATTATATTAAAACCTAAAAGAAAAGCAATTATAAACATCAGACTATAATAATGAATACCAAAATTTCCAATAGAAAAAATTGTTGAACTAGGCTCCCAAATAATTTTATTTAATATTATCATCTGTTTTGATTTAAATGTATAAAAAAATTTTGTTTATGGAATTGGGTCGTAACCTCCATTACTCCACGGATTACATTTTAAGATTCTTTTAATTGTTAGAAGAGAGCCCCTGAAAGCCCCATACTTGTTGATAGCTAGAATTCCATATTTTGAACAAGAGGGTGAAAACTTACAGCTAGAAGGAAAAAAGGGTGAAATTAATATCTGATATATTTTTATAATTTTTGTAAACAAATATTTAAATAAATTTGAAATACAAGATTTAATAATTATAAGTTGTTTCATTTTCACTGTCATTTAAAGTAATACCTATTTTATATAATTCATCCCTTATTCTATCTGAAGTATCAAAATCTCTGTTTGCTCTGGACTTATTTCGAATTTCAATTATAACATCCAATGTTTTTCCAAGTAATTCGTTTGAAAGAACGTTTTTTTCATCGCCTAAAAAATTAAGTCCGAGTACTTCAGAGTAAAAAATTGTAATTTTGTTAAAAAGAAGATTTTGATCTTTTTTTGAAATTTTTTCCTTGCCCATTAGTACAGAATTTGAATAATGTATAGCATTAAAAAGCTCAGCAATTAACAAAGGTGTGTTAAAATCATCATTCATTGCTTTGTAACAATTCTCCTCCCATTTTGAAAAATTAAACCCCGATGTTGATTTTGAGGTTTTTAGTTTTGAGATATTTTTTATACCAATTTCGAGTTTCTTAAGACCTTTTTCTGATGCCATTAAAGCCTTTTCACTAAGGTCAAGTATGCTTCTATAGTGTGCTTGAAGGAAGAGAAAACGAACAACATTTGGGGAATAGGGTTTTGAAAAAAGGTTATTGTCACCATTAAATAATTCTCCGGGTAGAATACTATTCCCAGTTGATTTTGACATCTTTTTCTTATTTAGTGTTAACATGTTTGCATGAAACCAGTATTTGATTTTTGAATCTTTATTAAGAGCTTCCGATTGAGCTATTTCACAATCATGATGAGGAAATTTCAAATCGATACCACCACCATGTATATCAAACCTATTCCCTAAATACTTCATGCTCATAGCACTACATTCTGTATGCCAACCTGGAAAACCGTCTCCCCAAGGAGAATTCCATTTCATTATATGTTTGGAATCAGCTTTTTTCCAAAGTGCAAAATCCTGTGGGTTTAATTTATCTGTTTGACCATCAAGTGTTCTAGAATTATGGACTAAATCCTCCAGGTTTCTTCTACTTAATTTTCCGTAATTAGAAATTTTATTAAATTTTAATACGTCAAAATAAACAGAACCATTTCGAAGATATCCAAATCCATTTTTAACAATTTTTTCAATCAATTGAATTTGTTCCAAAATATGACCAGTTGCTGTAGGTTCTATATTTGGAGGAATTGTATTTAGTTTTTTTAAGTTATCGTGAAAGTCTAGAGTATATTTTTGTACAACCTCCATTGGTTCTATATTCTCTTTTTGTGCTTTTTTTATTATTGGGTCATCCCCATCATCAGAGTCGTTTTCTAAATGTCCAACATCTGTTATATTTCTTACGTATTTAACTTTATACCCTAAGTGTAGAAGATATCTATAAATTATATCAAATGAAATAAAAGTTCTACAGTTACCTAAATGGACATTACTATACACCGTTGGACCGCACACGTACATACTTACTGAATCTTTATGGAAAGTGATAAACTTTTCTTTTTTTCCAGTCAAAGAATTGAATACGAACAAATTATGCATTAAAACTCTGTTTCAATTTTAATGTAATCCAAAAATTCATTTTTGCTAGCTTCATTTTTAAAAGCACCTCCGAACTCAGATGTTATGGTACTTGAATTTGGATCACAAACACCTCTTGAATTAACACAAATATGTTTTGCATCAATTACGCATGCGACGTCTTTTGTTTTTAAAACATTCTGCATTTCTTGAACGATTTGTAGGGTTAATCTTTCTTGGACTTGGGGTCTTTGAGCATAATATTGGACTATTCTATTCATTTTTGATAAACCAACTACAGTTCCATTTGATATATATGCTACATGTGCTTTACCTATTATCGGCAGCATGTGGTGCTCGCAGGTTGAAAAAAGAGTGATGTTTTTCTCTACTAGCATTTCTCCGTATTTATACTTGTTTTCAAAAGTTGAGGCCTTGGGTTTATTTTTTGGATTTAATCCACTGAAAATTTCATTAATATACATTTCGGCAACTCTTTTAGGAGTACCTTTAATGCTGTCGTCGTTCAAATCTAATCCCAAAGTTTGAATAATGTCAGTTATTTTGGATTTGATAATTTCAATTTTTTGTTCATCGGATAGATCAAATGCATCTTTCCTTAAAGGTGTATTTAAATTAGAACTAAAATGGTCATATTGATTTATATCTTCTTCAGAAAAAATTTTTTTCTCGACTTTCATTTTTTTTAATTCACTGCAAATATACTTAAATCATAATTAAAAATACAGGTCAACTAATTCTTAAAGTTTTAGTCTATAAGTAATAACATAGTTATTTCTAGTTGTAGAAAGCCCAATAGGATCTAAGAGCCCCTCGTTAAAAATTGGTCTCAAATTATTGTACTCTGTATTCTGATAAGAGAAGTCTATAATGCCATATGAGAATGTATAACCGATCCCGAAACTTAAATTAGAAATACTATTATCATAAAATTTTGAGGAGCTACTTTCATTTAGATATCCAGCCCTAAGACTTACTCGAGGATTTACTCTATATTCTCCCCCAATCTGAAAAACATTATTACTTCTTAATTTGGCTCTGATTTCATTATTGAGACTGGTTTCTAAGTAATTACTTCCACCAGGTCTATATCTTATTCCAGAATAATTCTTTCTAGTAAAATCAAAACTTATTAGCCCCTTTGAATTTAGAATATAAGCAAAACTTCCCCTTACTGAACCAGCCGTATTGAGTTTGTGTTCAGGGAAAAATATTTCAGTTTCTGGGTCTAATATTAACTCGTCATTATTAGGATCATTATCTAGATCTGTAACTAAAAATTGACTCAAACTCTCGTTAACGGTGTAATAAATGGGACTATTAATTACTATACCCAGTCTTATTTTATTGTTCATTTTGTATATACTTCCAATTTGGAAAGAACCTCCTTCACCTAAACTTGTTAAATAATTATTAAATCTTAATGCTTTGATACCAGAATCAATAGCATAATTGCTTTCATAGAAATCAATTTTTTCAGTATAATCAAATCTGTGTGAATTAATGTTTAAACCAAAATAAAATTTATCTTTAAATGAACCGCTGATATTAAAAGTGTAGAGTCTATTTATACCAAAGCTATTTAAAAAATATTCATGATAGAATCCATTATTTAACGGTAGTGTATTAGATGAGTAATCATAAACCGGGTTAATAGGGCTTAGTGGATCATTTGGCTGATTTGAATCTTCTGAAAAAATTGGGTTTATTACATATCCCTCATATCCAAAAAGTGCTTGCTGAGCGGAATAGCCTAAGTTAGGTTGTTCTCCAATATTTATGTATGCCTCCCTAAAACTTTCTCCATTAATTTGAGAGATATCATCTAAATTTCTATTCATTGCATGATATAAAAAATACTTGTCAATCCCGTTGTTTCTCGAGTTATTTCCACTTGCAACAATATTATTATCAAAATTGTTGTTCACCTGATAATTGAATCCAAATGAAATTTTTGACCATTTTGTATTTCCTTCATCTTTTAAAACAAGAACTATTCCAGCTTGGGACAAATCTATACCATTAAATGAATTAATATTTTTGTCATTAAAGTAAGAGGAAGTCACCTCATTATTGAAAGTATTTGCAGTTACCGAAAGCTCAGAGAACAAAAAAACAGAAGAACCAGCAGGATTAATACTAATAGCGCTAAGTTCCCCTCCTAAAGAACCAAAAGCGCCAGACAAAGCATTGAATCTTGCACTACCTGCAAGTGAAGTTTGACTATATCTCAGTGCATCGTTCAAAGATTGAGCGCTCAAGCTAAGGCACAACAGACCTACAAATAAAAATAAGTTACTTTTCATGAAATACTATCTTTTACTGTTTTCTTCCAGATGATCTACCAGCTGAGGACCTCCCTGATGATCTGCTTATCGAGGACGAACCATATGAACTGCCTCTCGATGCGTTGTAGGACCCTCTACTTGGAGAACTGTATGATCTTCCGCCCGAAGAGTTAGAATAATTCCTTGAGTTGCTGCTTGATCGATTATAATTCTGATTTGTTTTACCACTAGAATTGTATTGTGTAGAAGACCTGTTAAATACAGAATTACCATTACTTTGATAACCTCTTCCTTGGTATCCGTAATTTTCAGAAACTCTTAACTTGTAAAAGTC
>CETK01022629.1_pt1 | contig 21262 bp, 21 predicted proteins | sample 361431 | NCBI WGS metagenome assembly CETK01 (sample SAMEA2622452, study PRJEB7988) | marine metagenome | biome: marine biome (ENVO:00000447); feature: surface water layer (ENVO:00002042); material: "saline water (ENVO:00002010), including plankton (ENVO:xxxxxxxx)" | depth 5 m | reverse complement strand
AAGAGAAGGATCAAATATTATGATGATCCAAAGATAAAACCAGATTTGTTATTAATTGATGGAGGCAAAACCCAATTAAAATTTATTACTGCGGTCTTAAACAAGTCAAGACATAAAGATCTGAAGGCAATATCTATTGTAAAAGGAAATAAAAGAATCAGAGCAACTGAGACTATAATTAGTGGTGATGGAATATTAGAGCTTGATAAGAATTCGAAAGCATATCTAATCTTACAAGAAATACGAGATGAATCTCATAGGTTTGCAATTCAGGCTCAACGAAAGAAAAAAAGAAAAACAATTCGAAAATCAAAATTAGACACTATTGAAGGTATTGGAGCAATTTTAAAAAAACGACTTTTACAGAAATACAAAAGTATTAAAAATATAAGGTCAGCTGATGTTAAAGATTTGATGACTGTAAAAGGTATAAATGAGAAGATAGCATCAGAAATACTAAAAAAATTGACAGATGACTAATTTTATAAATTTCATTACTATTGTAAGGATACTTTTAGCTCCAATTATTTTGTTACTATTAATATTTGGTAATTACTTAGTTTGCACAATATTATTTTTTGTAGCTGGTCTGTCTGATTACTTTGATGGGTACTTGGCAAGAAAATATAATGCTGAATCTCAAATAGGAGAAATCCTTGACCCTATTGCTGATAAAATTCTTATAGTATTTCTTTTAATTGGATTATCTGTAGAGTTAAATAGCTTTTTAGTAGCGTTTTTGAGCTCTATAATTATTGCAAGAGAGATAGGAATTGCTGCCCTAAGGGATTATTCTTCAAGACTTAATATTTCTGATAAGACAAAAGTAACATATTTAGCCAAAATTAAGACCTCACTTCAGTTATTTTCTATTGGATCATATTTGTTTGCATTAACAATTAGCTTTAATTTTTTAATTTTGATAAGCGATATATTTTTAATCATAGCTACCTTAATTACAATTTATACAGCATATGAATATACTCTTAACGTATTTGAAAAGTGAAATCCATAATCATAAATAGACAATTTTTTCTTTTATTTATTTATCTTATGCAATACACTCTGCAATCATTAGGCTGGATGGCAGAGTGGTTATGCAGCGGCCTGCAAAGCCGTTTACTCCGGTTCGATTCCGGATTCAGCCTCCACGAAATTTAGTATGAAATATAAAGTATAATTTGTGTTTAATTGGGAGAATAAATGCGCAAGCCCGAGTGGTGGAATTGGTAGACACAAGGGACTTAAAATCCCTCGATAGAAATATCGTGCCGGTTCAAGTCCGGCCTCGGGTACCACTTTAACTCTTACATTTAATAACGATGTGTTTTAAAATACTATTATTGTTAAATATGAATAAAAATGAAAAACCCATCAATAGGCATCATAGGAAAAGGTTTTGTAGGTGGCGCTGTTGCTCACGGTTTCTCACCTGCAGTTGGATTTGATGCTGACATCAAAATTTACGACAAAGATCCAGCAAAATCCTTAAATTCTCTATCAGAGGTTGTCTCTTTATGTGAATACATCTTTGTTTCTGTGCCAACACCAACAGATTCTAAAGGTAAGATAGATTTAAGTATGTTAATAGAATGTTTTGAAGATATAGAAATTGAAATGTCTAAAGCTAAATCTAATTTAAATCCCATATTTTTAATAAGATCTACGATTGTCCCAGGTACTTCAAGAAAAATAGCTGAAAGATTCAAAAATTTGAACATTGTCTTTAATCCAGAATTTCTTACTGAACGTTCTGCAAATTTTGATTTTATAAGTCAAACTAGATTCATAATAGGCGGTGATAAAAATAATGTTGAGAGAGTTTCAGAGTTGTTTAGATACAGATTTGGCAGAACAGTAACTATTCTTGAAACAGACTTTGAATCATCTGAGTTGATTAAATATGTTTGCAACACTTTTTTTGCCACTAAAGTTTCATTCTTAAATGAAATGAGACTCTTGTCAGACAAAATTAACGCAAATTGGGATGATGTTGTAGAGGGATTTGTTAGAGATGGAAGAGTTGGTCACTCACACACAAATGTTCCCGGTCCTGACGGAAAATTTGGTTTTGGTGGAAGTTGTTTCCCAAAAGATATCCAAGCTATTATTAATTTTGCTCAAGATAACGATATTGATTTAGAGGTACTTAAAGGAGCTTGGAAAACCAATTTAACAGTTAGACCTGAAAAAGACTGGGAGAATCTTGTTGGACGAGCAATTTCTGAGGCAGATTAACATTTTATTAATATTAAATATTAAATGTTAAATAAAAACTAAATTGAAAAAAGTCATCGTTACAGGTTGTGCAGGTTTTATTGGTTCATATTTATCTAAAGCTCTGTCTGAAAATTCATTTGAAATATTAGGGATTGATAATGTTAACGATTATTATGATGTTAATTTAAAAAAGGATAGGCTAGAAAATTTCATTTTTAAGAACGATATCTTATTTGATAATATTGACATAAGCGATCAATCAAAAATTAAAAAAGTATTTAATAGTTTTAAGCCAGATATAGTAATCAATCTGGCCGCTCAGGCTGGAGTGAGATATTCCATAACCAATCCTATGCAGTATGCAGTATCTAATCTTTTAGGATTTACAAACATATTAGAAGCATCAAAAGAATCAAATGTTGAACATCTTATATATGCGAGCTCCTCAAGTGTCTATGGAAATAATGAAAATCAAAAATTCTCTGAGGATGATATTATTAATAATCCTGAAAGTTTCTATGCAGCAACAAAAATATCTAATGAGTTAATAAGCAAGAGTTATACAAATCTTTTTAACTTAAGAGCAACTGGACTGCGTTTTTTTACAGTGTATGGTCCATGGGGAAGGCCTGATATGGCTTATTTTTTGTTTACAAAGAAAATTTTGCAGGGTGAAAAGATCAATGTTTTTGGCGAGGGTAAGCTATTAAGAGATTACACATATATTACTGATATTGTAGAAGCAATTCTAAGAATAGTTAATCTTGATAATAAAAAAGATCTTTCATCAAATGAGATCTTTAATATAGGTAATGAAAATCCAGTCATACTTGATGATTTTATTTCAACTCTAGAAAAAATAATTGGTAGAAAAGCTGATGTAAACTATTTACCAATTCAAAAAGGTGATGTTTTTAAGACCTCCTCCGATACAACAAAGTTAAAAAAATATACAGGATTTTCACCACAGGTTAAATATGAACAGGGTTTGAAAAATTTTTTTAATTGGTACAAGGAATATTACAATGCATAAAGCAGGAATTTTTTTAACATCAAAAAATAATTATACTATGCTTGATGAATGGGCTTCATTGTATGATTATGAAAATGTTATTGTTTTAAATCTAGATGTTGGATCCTCGCTTGAGTCTATAAAAGCTGGAAAAAAAATATGTGAAAAACATGGCATATTTTTTATGGAATCAAAATCTTCTTCTATGCAAGATAATGCCTTAGAAGCATGTAATTTTTTTAAAGAAAGAAATATTGAATGGTGCATTTATTCTCATCAGGATGCGTACCCATTGACTTTAAATTTTTTTGATAAACTTGACTCAATTTTATCCAATGATTCGATGTCTGAATTTGGAACTATTGGTTTTAATATTTATCATGATCAAAATGAAATTAATCAATGGGATCCCAACAATGAAAAGTTAATGACTTTGGCTCGAACACCACTTGAGTTAGGTGAGGGTTGGTACAGAGTAAAGCATACTTCAAGATGCTCATATGATAAATTTCCTGTTGATAAACCTTTTGCAATTGAAATTCCTATGTGGTCAACATTTATGTTTAACATTGATTTATACATAGAGGAAATTGATATTGACAGAAATTTCCAGTTTTTTCATGCATGGGATGATGTAGCTATGCAGTTTTTAAATAAGAATATTTACAACATAGCCCTTCCAATGCTCAGCTTTGCTCATGATCAATCATTAAAGTTGAATCATAATTTGCCAAAAAAATCCCCTGAAACTGATTCAAAAAAACGATATGAATTATATGGTAGGTTTGACCACTTAAAGATTTGGAAAGATAAGTGGAAATTTGAATACGATATAAATAAAAACTTCTTAAAAAGAATCCCTTTCTTGAGGAAAGTTTTTTTTAAAATTTTAAACTCAACAATTGGAACTTCATTTTTGGAAACTGTATCTAGAAATTCTTACAAAAAAGTTAGAATTGAATATGCCGGAACATTAATTGATGAATTTTATAATCATGATCCAAAAAATGGCCCTTTGAGAACGTTTTCTTTTGAAGTTAATAATAATTTTTCGAACAATACTTAAATGAAATCTTTATACCTAAAAGAGCTATTTTTAATTGTCGATAAAAAGAGACGTATTCAATCTATTGGATTAATTCTACTCATGATAATTGCATCTTTGCTAGAGCTTCTTTCGTATTCAATGGTCATACCATTAATCAGCGTAATAAGAGGAGAAGAGATTACATTCGCTCCAATTAACTTAATTATGGAGTTTTTCAATGTCAACGATACTTTAATTTTTATATGTGTACTTACTTTTAGTTGTTTTTTTATAAAGACATTATATTTAATATTTTTGGCTTATGCTCAAGGATATTTTTCGGCCTCAATATTTGCTGAATTAGCAAAAAAATTAAGTATCTACTACTCAGGATTACAATACTTAGATTTTATTTCCTCTGATTCTGCAGAAAAAATTAGAAATGTAACTAATGAATCAAAAATGATAATGCAGGGATATATGAAACCATTATTCTTGTTATTCAATGAGTCATTTGTTGTTATTTGCTTTGTTGCTTTTTTAATAATTTATCAACCAGTTATATTTCTTTTATTAATTGGATTTTTTATCTTTTCTGCATCAGCCATATATTCGTTTTCAAGAATTAAATTAAGAATACTAGGAAATAAAAGAGTAATTTTTGAAAGAAGTTTCTTAAAATATATCCAAGAGTCACTTTTTGCATTTAAAGAAATAAAACTTAGTGATTCAAACAAATTTTACCTAGAAAAAATTAATAATGCTGTAAATGATGTTGCAAAGATAAATAGGCAAGATTATTTCTTAAAACAAATACCAAGACCGATGCTGGAATTTGTTCTTATAGCAGCAATAACGATGTTAGTTTGGGCTAGTTCAACAAGTATTATTCCAAATTCTGGTAGCGATATATTGTCCATATTAAGTATATTTGTTGCTGCAGCATTTAGAATTTTGCCATCAATCACAAGAATAATTGGATCTTTACAAAATATTAACTTCTTTAAAACATCATTGATCTTATACGTAGACAAGTTTAAAGAAAAATCTTTTGAGAAAAATAAGATTAAACAGAATTATGAAGGGTCATCTTATGATTTTATTGAAGTAAAAAATTTATCGTTTTCATATGAAGAGAATAAAAAACCAATTTTTGAAAATATAGACTTATCCATAAGCAAGAATGATTTCGTAGGAGTGATTGGTCCGAGTGGAAGCGGTAAAAGCACATTTTTGTATATTTTGATGACACTAATTCAACCCAGCTCTGGCACAATCTTCAATAATGGTGAGGACATATTTTTTCAAGAAAAAAATTGGAGACTTAAGTTAGGTTATGTACCTCAGGACCCTTATATGATTGATGATAACGTCTTAAACAATATAATTTTTGGTTCAAATCAAGATAACCCTATTGATATGAAAAAAATTGAGTCAGTTTTAAAAATGGCGAATTTAAATAAAACAATTGAATCTTTGCCCGATGGATTGAATACAATTATAGGAGAAAATGCTGTATTTCTGTCTGGAGGTCAGAAACAAAGATTATCTATAGCAAGAGCTCTTTATAGATCACCTGAAATCTTAATTTTAGATGAGGCTACAAGTTCACTAGATAAAGATTCTGAGAATGAAATAATTGATGAGATTAGTAATTTGTCTGGAAATATTACAATTGTAATGTCTACACACAAAGAAAATACACTAAAGAATTGCAACAAAATAATAGAAGTGAATCAGGGAAGTATTAAAATAAGAGAAAATTTTAGGAGGCAAAATGGATAACGAAAAAGTAAAAATAATAGCTGAAATAGGTTGGAATTTTTTGGGTGATATGAAGCTTGCTGAAAAGATGATAACAGATGCAAAAAATTCAGGAGCACATATTGCAAAATTTCAGTTTTGGTCTCCTAAAACATTGAAACCAGGTGCCTGGGATTCTGATGGTAGAAGAGAAATCTATAACAAAGCTGCACTTGATAATAATAAAATCAATAAAATTAGAGATATCTGTAAAAATCTTTCTATAAATTGCTTATTCAGTGTTTTTACTGTAGCAGAGGCTGAAATTTTAAAAAGCCTTAGTGAAGATGAAATAAAAATCCCATCTCATGAAATAGCTAATGAGCCTTTAATTGAATATGCATCAAGAAATTTCAGTTATGTTTATTTATCAACTGGTGCCTCAACAAAGGAAGAGACTCTTAAGGCAGTAGATATATTAAAAAAAGGCGATGCAAATTTTAACTTAATGCATTGTGTATCTTCTTATCCATGTCCAAATAATATGAGTAACTTACCCAGATTGAATTGGCTCAAAACACTTCACAATGAAATTGGTTTGAGCGATCATTCGCAGAGTGTTGTGAGCGCATCCCTTGCTGTAGCTATGGGAGCAACTGTAATAGAGAAACATTTTACATCTGATAATAATTTAGAAGGTAGAGATAATAAATTTGCTCTTGCACCAGAATCTTTTTCAAAGATGGTAGACTTTATTAATGAGGCTTCTGATTTAATAATTGACAAGGGCCTTGATTTTCAGGAATCTGAGAGAGATACAGTAGAAAATTATAGAGGCAGATGGGGTTAGGAAGATGGACGCATCTATCATAATTAGAACAAAAAATGAAGAGGATTGGATTAAGCCATGTCTTCAGCAGATAAGAAAACAAAAATTTAAAGGTTCTTATGAAGTTATCTTAGTTGATAACATGAGCAAAGATGCAACAGTTAAAATTGCTAAAGAATATGGTGTAAAAAAAATATTAAAAATTAAAAACTTTATACCAGGCAAGGCTATTAACGAAGGCATAAAAAAATCTCTCGGAAAAAAATTAATTATAATATCAGCCCATTGCATTCCAAAATCTAATTTATGGCTGTCTAAATTATATAATTCCTTAAGTGATAAAAAAATTGCTGGTGTTTATGGAAGGCAATTGCCACTTCCATTTACATCTTCAGATGATACTAGAGATTTGTTATATACATTTGGAAATGAACAAAGAATTCAAAAAAAAGATTCTTTCTTTCATAATGCTCACAGTATTATATGGAGAAGTGTTTGGAAAAAGCATAACTTTTGTGAGGAAGCAAAAAACATTGAGGATAGGATTTGGGGAGAAGAGGTCATAAAAAATGGATTCTTTATTAAATATTTTCCCAAAGCTGAAGTTTATCATCATCACGGCCTCCATCAACATGGATCAAAAGAGTCATTCAGAGCAAAAAATGTTTCAAACTTAACAAAAACAATAATGAAAGAGGATTCATCAGAAATTCCTTTTGTTTTAACCTGTCAAAATAAAAATGTACCGATTGTTGTACCAGTAAAAAGAAAAATTAAGAACTTAACAAATTTCAATAATTTCATTGCAAATATCATGTCTCAAAATGACGATGATGTATTTGTCATGAGTTTTGAAAAAATTAAGGGATTACCAAAAGGAGCTCATTACATAAAAAGAAATATTTCAATTTCAGCAAATATTGATAAGTTTTTGCTGGAGTCTCTTAAAAAAATTGAAAGATGGTATGGTTCTACCATTGATGGATTATCAGTTTTTGATTACTCATATACCTTTCCAATTCTTGAGGCTCCAAAAATGTGCAAAGCACTTATGTTTCAAGAAAATAGAAAATTTGTTGGCTATGCTTACGAAGATTATGGAACTCATTGGTCATATTTTTCAGGAAATTTAAAACCTATTTCATTTTTTAATAAAGAAAAAAAGGATCCATCTTACAGGCTTGCTTTTGGGCAAGGCTCAACATTTAGGGCATCTTCAATAAGACAAAAGAATCTAATTCCAGATAATAGCAGCATTATTAAAAGTAAGGATATTAAAATTTTGGTAAGAGATTAAAATGGAGCTTTTATCAATAAAATGTCGTCTTGTTTCATCACCATACAAGGGTACAAAAATACATGGACAAAAAAATAATCTTAAAACTGTAGCAATTATAGAATCAAAAACTGAAGCTGATGTTGGTTATGGAGAGGCTTATGTTGGAATATATGTTCCTGAAATTACAAAACTTCTAACTGAGTACCTTGAAAGAGAATTCATAAATATTAACGTTGATGAAGCCATAGAAAAAATACGATGTTTTAAGATTCCTTTTACCTCTAATGCTGGAATATTTAGAAGTGTAATTGGAGCAATCGAAACTTCAATTTATGATCTAAAATCAAGAACTGACAAAGTTCCTTTATATAAGATTTTTTCTGAAGAAGCTAACATTCCTAATTTATATGCATCTGGTGGAAGTGTTATTACAAATATACATGAATTAGACGATGATCTTAAATATGCAGAGGATCAGGGTTTTAATGCTTTTAAAATGCGTATAGGGAAAAAAGCATGGGAAGAGGATCTCAAAAGAGTTAGTTATGTTAAAAATAATTTTACTGGGAATGACATAATGGTCGATTCAATTTATGGCACTAGACAAATGAATGACACTTACTCAGAACAGTTAAAGATGTACAAAAATCTTGAAGAGTATGAATTAACATGGCTTGAGGAGCCCTTACCAGTAGAGAAAATATCTTTGCATTCAAATTTAAGAAATAGTTTATCTATACCCCTAGCTGCTGGAGAGGCATATTCATCTTTAACTGAGTTTGAAGCTCTAATAAATGTTTCTGGAGTAGATATAATTCAATTTGATGTCACCCAGTCAGGCGGTTATTGTAGCTGTAATGAGATATATAATATGTCAATTGATAAAAATAAAAAAACTGCATTTCATGTTTGGGGAAGTCTTGTTGCTTTACTATCGAATTTTCATCTAGCAGTTGCGATGAAAGAATTACATTTTTTTGAAGTACCTTTGCTTGAATTAGTTTTTAATGAAGATGTCCTAATATCAGAATATAAAAATCTTTATGATCTTTTTTCTAAAGTTCCAACTGATCCTGGACTTGGATTCATGATATCTGAAGAAACGTTTAAGAAATATGAGTATGTACCTGGTACAGAATATAAATGGTAAGTAATCAGTTAATATGCTCTGATTGGAAAGAAGATCTTTTCATGTACAACTTAAAAAAAGAGTACTCAGATGAAATATTAAAAAATAATCCAGATTTTAATTTAGAGTTTATTAATTGTCCCAACCTTCCGAAATATAATAAAAATGCATCAATATATTTTGGTAATCGAGTTTCTGAAGAAATTTTAAAAAAAATGCCGAAAATAAAATGGGTTCACTTTGGTTCGATCGGAACAGAAAAGCTCTCTGCAGAATTTATTAAATCTAGAAAATTAACTATCACAAATAGCAGAGGAACAATGGAAACTGCTGTTGCATCTTCTGCACTTTCTTTATTATTTTCTCTTTCAAGGGGTATTAATTTAATTCCATCTTTAGAAAAAGACAAAAATTTTAACAGAAAATTTGTAGATCAACATATTGACCAAATTTGTGATGTCATGGATAGAGAATTTTCTATATTAGGATTTGGACCTATTTCACAGACATTTATAAAGATGATAAGTGGCTTTAGTGGGAAAATTAAAGTTCTTACAAGAACAAAAAGAACTGATAAAGAAAATATAAATTTCTTTGAATTAAAAGATTATAAAAAATGTCTTAAGGGTTCGAAATTTATAGTGAATTTTTTACCACATACAAAAGATACCAATCAATATGTTAACGAAGATTTTATAAATAATATTGATAAAAATTCTATTTATATAAATGTTGGAAGACATACTACGAATGATGAACTGCAGCTAATTAAATCTGTCAGATCTGGAAAACTAAGCGGTGTTGGGTTAGATGTTTTTGATAAAGAAAATATTTATTATAAAGAGATGTTAAAAAATAGTAGTTTTGTTTTGACTCCACATATTGCTTCCCTTTCTAAGAGTTATTGGCGAAAGCAGATAGATATTATTAATTCAAACTTGTCTTTTTACAAAAAAAGTAGTTTCAAAAATATGTCAAACTTAATATACCTTGAAGGAGATAGTATATGAAAATCTTAGCTATTGTTCCTGCTAGAGGAGGTTCGAAGGGTATTAAAAATAAAAATATAGTGCTTCTTGCAAAAAAACCTTTAATTTCTTGGACTCTTAATGAATGTAAAAAGATTTTAGACAGTAGAAAATATGATATTGATTTCATTGTATCAACAGATTCAAAAGAAATTCTTGATGTTGCATGTAAAGAAGGTTTTTATAATGATCAACTTAGGCCTGCAAATCTTTCTTCAGATGCTGCTCTAACATTAGATGTGCTAAAGTACGAACTTCTAAAAAAAGAAGAAATTATTAAAAATAAATATGATTATGTTTTACTCCTTCAGCCTACTTGCCCATTAAGAAGATCTAAGCACATAGAAGATTGTATTGATTTGATGTTTAAAAATGACGTTGATTCTGTAGTTTCTGTGAAGAATGTTGCAATTTCTGGCGATCATCCATTCAGGATGAAAAAGATTGAAAATAATATGCTTGTTAATTTTATTGAGCAAGGATTTGAGGACATGAGGCCTAGACAAGAATTACCTGATGTTTTCTTACGAAACGGATGTGTATATCTAACGAGAGCTAGCTTGATAAGAGAGGGCGAGACAGTTGTTGGCAAAAAATGTCTTCCATACATCATGGATGAGGAATCATCTACAAATATTGACACGCATGCTGATTTATTTGTAGCAGAATTTTATTTAAATCAATTAGCCAATCAAGTATAGTTGCCTTATGAAAAGTAAGATTGCTTTAATTACTGGTATAACAGGTCAAGATGGATCTTATCTTGCGGAATTATTACTTGAGAAAGGTTATATCGTTCATGGTATCAAAAGAAGATCTTCATCTCTTAATACTGAAAGAATTGATCATATTTTTGATAATAGACATAAGTTAGGATATGACTTTAATTTACATTATGGGGATTTAACCGACTCTTTAAGCTTGTTAAATATTGTTTCTAAAGTTAAACCAGATGAAATATATAACCTTGCTGCACAATCTCATGTAAATGTTAGTTTTGAAACACCGGAATATACTGCAAATGTCGATGCTCTTGGAACTTTAAGAATGCTAGAAGCAATAAAAATTTCTGATAAAGATATAAAATTTTATCAAGCTTCCACCTCAGAGCTTTATGGTAAAGTTCAAGAAATACCTCAAAATGAAAACACTCCTTTTTATCCAAGGTCTCCATATGGCGTAGCGAAAATATATTCATATTGGATTACCGTGAACTATAGAGAGGCTTACAATATTTTTGCATCAAATGGTATTTTATTTAATCATGAGTCGCCAAGAAGAGGAGAAACATTTGTTACAAGAAAAATTACAAGAGGCTTATCAAGAGTAGTTTTGGGTTTAGAGGAAAATTTATTGCTTGGTAATTTAAACTCATTAAGAGATTGGGGTCATGCAAAGGACTATGTTTACCTTCAGTGGAAAATTTTACAGCATCATGAGCCAGACGATTTTGTTATTGCAACAGGAAATCAAATATCTGTGAGAGAATTTTTTAAAAGATGTTGTGAATCAATAGGTATAGAAATTTCATTTAATGGCGAAGGTAAAGATGAGTTCGCAGTCGTAGAAAACTTCGACACGAATAAAAATTATAAGATAAAAAAGGGGCAAAAAATTCTAAAAGTAGATAAGAATTATTTTAGACCTGCTGAGGTGGAAACTCTTTTAGGTGATCCAACTAAAGCAAAACAAGTACTGGACTGGAATCCCAAATATGACGTTGACTCATTAATTTCTGAAATGATGGAGTCCGATATAGAAAAGACTTTAAAGATTTTATGAATATCCTTGTCACTGGCGGATCAGGGATGGTTGGTTCGTCATTAAAATCAAGATTGACTAATGCTGATTATCCCTCATCTTCTGAATTAGACTTAACCAATCAAAGAAGTATTGAAAGTTTTCTATCTAATAAAAAATATGATTATATTATTCATTTAGCTGCTCATGTAGGAAATCATCACGATAATTCTATCGATAAGATAAGTTATTTAGATAAAAATATTATTATGAATACTCTTCTTACTAAAGCTGCATATGAGCATGAAATTAAAAATTTTTTAGGAATACTAAGTACCTGTATTTTCCCTGATCAATTGAATGAATATCCGATGAAAGAGGAGGTGTTACATTTAGGACCTCCGCATAAAGACTTATTTTCATATGGTTATGCAAAAAGAACACATGCAGTTCAGTTGGATTCTTATAAGACAATGTATGACGTTAATTATAATTATTTGATACCTTCTAATTTATATGGAATTGTCACAGATAGTCATTTTGGTAGAACTCATTATGTTAATGACTTAATTTTTAAGATCATAAAGCACCAAAAGTCTAACTTGAATGAACTAGAGCTTTATGGAGACGGAACTCCCTTAAGACAGTTTATGTTCGTTGAGGATTTTACTTTGATTATTGAGCAATATGTTAAAAAAAATATCAATGCAAGCTTTAATGTTGCACCTCCTGAAAATCTATCAATAGATGAAATAGCAAAAATTGCTGTAAAAACTTGTTCTTCTGAGAACATGAAAATTGTGTATAACCCATCTTATCCAAACGGACAACATAGAAAAGATGTTTGTATCAGTAAATTTAGAAATTTTTTTCCTGATTTCAAATTTACTCCTTTAAATGAAGGTATAAAATTTGTGTATGATTATTACAAAGATAGGAAGATAAATGAAATATAGGTTAGCTACAGAGACCTGGAATCAAAAGGAATATGCAGCCATTCAAAAAGTAATAAAGTCTGGTAATTTCACAATGGGTCAATATGTTAAGAAGTTTGAAGATAAATGCGCAAAACAGTTTAATTCAAAATATTGCGTAATGGTCAATTCTGGATCCTCAGCCAATCTTTTAATGATAGCTTCTCTATTTTTTAAAAAAAATAATCCTTTAAAATATGGAGACGAAGTTATCGTTCCATCTGTATCATGGTCAACGACATATGCTCCTCTGCAGCAATACGGATTAAAGGTAAAATTTATTGATATAGATATTAATACTCTTAATCTTTGCACAAAGAGTCTAAAAAAAGCAATTTCAAAAAAAACAAAGATGATCTTTGCAGTCAATTTGCTTGGAAATCCAAATAATTTTTATGAAATAAAAAAAATTATCAAAAACCGAGACATTTATTTAATTGAAGATAATTGCGAATCGCTTGGATCAAAATTCGATAATAAATATTCTGGAAATTTTGGTTTGATGGGTTCTCATAGCTCATTTTTTTCACATCATATATCCACTATGGAGGGAGGCTTTATTCTTACAAAAAATAAAGAGCTCTATCAAATTCTTTTGTCCTTGAGGGCTCACGGGTGGACGAGAAATCTTCCAAGAAGAAATATCATAACTGGACTTAAAAGCAGAAATGAATTCAATGAGTCATTTAAATTTGTGCTTCCTGGATACAATGTTAGGCCTCTTGAAATGTCAGGAGCCATTGGCATTGAGCAACTCGATAAAGTAAATTCAATAGTGAAGTCTCGAAGAAAAAATGCAGCCTTATTCAAGAAAATTGCCTCCAAATTTAGTTGGTTAAAAACTCAAGAAGAAATTCATATTAGCAGTTGGTTCGGTTTTGCTATTATTCTAAACGAGTCTGTTAATAGAGAAAATCTCATTAAGTTTTTAACCAAAAATAACATTGAAACAAGGCCAATAGTTTCTGGAGATTTCACTAAAAATAAAAAATTACTTAGTTATTTCAAATATTCGATATATGGTAACCTTGAAAATTCTAAATACATCGACAAACATGGTTTTTTTATTGGAAATAGTCAAGAAAATCTTACAAAGGAAATCATGGGCCTTGAAAAAGTTCTATTAAGGTTTGAAAAAATCTATAATATAAAGTAATGAGTGAAAAAGAGTATAAAGTCTTCGAAGAAGAAATTAATCTTACAAAATTAATTAATGATATTAGTTCTAGAAGATATGTTTATTTAGGATTTTTATTAGCTGTTACCCTAATCTCATCAATTATATTAATAAGCATTCCAAATGAATATACATCCACCTCTGTGGTTTCAATTAAAGAGTCTTCTTCTTCCAGTAGCACAGGAAATTCTCTAGGTGATATTGGTTCAGCATTAAATCCTCTTGCAGTATTTAGTACAAATATGGGATCTTCAAGAAAAGGATATGTATTAAGATTATTAAAATCGAGAACTTTTTTTGAGTATCATGTAAAAAAAAATAAATCTTTTTTAAAAGAGCTTCATGCTTTTAAATCATTTGAAAAAGATTCAAATATCAATGTATTTGATGTTGATATTTATAATCCTGATAGTGAAACATGGAATTCAAACCTTTTTCCAGGAGGATCACCTTCACTGTTACTTTCTCAAAAAGAGTTTTCAAGCTATTTTTATATTGAAGAAGAAGATACGTTGGAAAATTATTTGACACTAAAAATTCAACATGAGTCTCCTCTAATTGCAAAAAGATGGCTTGAAAATTTAATAATATCTTTTAATACCTATGTGAGAGAAAAAGAAGCTAATGAAGCAAATTTGTCACTTAAATATCTAAATACAGTTATTGCAGAAACAAATGTTCCGGAAGTGAAGGGCGTAATTGCTAACTTAATCAAAAATCAAATAAAAGATTTAATGATAACGAATGTTAACGATGATTACGTTTTAAAGATTATCGACAAGCCATTTCTTCCTGAAAAAAAATCATTTCCAGATAGGTTCTTGTTTTTAATATCCTCAATTTTTATTTCATTGTTTTTAATTTTGATTTTTTCATTACTTTTTCCAAAAAAAATTGAATAAAAAAATATTAGTAGTTGGATCCGGTTCAAATCACACAATAGAAAACTCGAACTTTGATCAAATTTATTGTGCTAATTCTTCATTTTCACGATTAAAATCTATTTCAAACTGCCATGTAATTACTAGCGATGCATTTTTGTTTAATGAAGATATACTTAATTCATTACCACCTATCGAGGGATTATCTCATAAGAAGTCTAACAAGATTAGATTAAAAAAATATTCAAAATATTTTCAATTATCCGCAAAGAAAATTTTTGTTTTTCAAGGACCAATAAAGCTTGATAACAGAAAAAAATTAGTTAAACAAAAAAAAATTTCATTAGAGGATGTGGCATTCATATCTTCAAAGGATAAATGGAAATTTTTTGATTACTCATTTTCATCAAGACAAAAATTAAAAATATTTTTTAGAATACCTGGGATGATCAATAAGATTAAATTTTTAATTCAATATACTCTCAAATTAAAAATGTCTCTAATTTATAGACCCTCTATGGGAATTTTTTCAATCATGTTGGCTATAAAAGAGGCGCCAAAATTTTGTGAAATATTTATAGATGGAATTACAAACAAACCTCCCGAAGAGAAATTTTCAATATACGGAGATGATAAGGTCTACTTTAGTAAGCATGCTCATTATATGGACAGTTTTTATTATGATATTATTATCAAAAAATTTTCAATCAAAACGTTATAAAAATCATGTCATTATTAAAGAAAATAAAATATTTCCTTACTGATACTGGTATTGAAAAAAGCATTCTTCCATTCTATAACAATTATTTTCCTCAGAAAAATCAAACTGGCGGATCCTCAGAAGGTAAATATGTTGCGCACATTTTCTTATTACAAACTTATTTTTTAAAAGTTAAGAATGTTGACAGAACAAATTCGATAAATTTTAAAAGTGTTTGTGAGTTTGGACCAGGTGACTCAGTTGCGATCGGCCTTTTGTATATGATTATTTATAAATCAGAATACATTGCATTTGATGCGCATCCATATCTAGATGAGTCTATTTCTTTAATGGCATGTAGAAAGGCTCTTAAATATCTAAAAAAAATAGATTCACTTGAAAGTTTAAGTCATTTATTGGAATCAAACAGATTTAATGAATCAATAGATTTAAAAGGACTATTTGATTATCTTGAGGAAGAATTATTAACAAAAATTAGAAGTGTGTCAGATGAAGATGTAAAAAATGCACTAAGTGAAATTAAATATTTTGCCCCATATGATTTAGATGACCATCAAATGAAATATAGATTTGATTTGATATATAGCCAAGCAGTATTAGAACATTGTGATAACCTAAGTGAAATATATAATTTTCAGAAATCAAATCTCAGCGAATACGGAATTTCATATAATCATATAGATTTCAAATCTCATGGAACTTCTTTTAGATGGAATGGCCAATATGGATTATCAAATAAAGTGTATAAATCCCTAGAAAAATCTAATACATTCCAATGGATAAATAGAATGCCTATTTCTCATCACGAATATTTAATTAAGAAAGAAGGCTTAAATTTATTTGACATTATTAAATTTAAGTTGAGTGATGGTATTAGTATGGAAAGTGTGTCAGAAGATATGAAACCGTTTGTAAGAGATTCTGAAGACTTAAATACACATTCATCAATTGTAATGAGTACTAGATATTTCTAGATTCCCAAATGAAAATTGAATTAGTACGAAGCGTAATTGGAAATTACGATAATATTCTCCCAATTAATTCAACAGTATATGACATCACAAATTTGCAAATTTGTTCAAAAAAAGAAGCATCAAAATTTTTGGGTATTAATTTAAATGAGCTAACAAATCAAAATAGGTATTTGTCTAGAAAAATAAAATTTTCAAATTTCAAAAGTAATGCAGATATAAGAGTTTGGATTGATGGAAATATTTACATGGAAAACTTAGATATGCTTATCAAGAATTTTATTTCATCAGGTGCTGACATAGCTGTGGCAAAACATCCTCTCAGAAATTCTTTAAATAATGAACTTAAAGCATGTTTAATGGGAAAAAAAATAAACTTGAAGCAATATTATCTAGTAAGCTCCTTTTTAAATTCTTTTCATGATGATATGAATAATCTATGTCAGTCTGGTGTAATGCTCAGAAAAAAATCGTCCAAGCTTGATCTTTGTTTTGATGAAATTATAAATCTCTTAGAAAAATATGTTCCTAGGGATCAATTATTTCTTAGAAAAACTCTTAACGATAACAATATTCCAATTATGTTGTATGATCTAGAAAAATTTCCTATAAAAATTTCAGATCATAATATTAGTATATTTGAAAAAATCATTAAGAAATTTAATTATCATTTTTTTAAAATTATTTTCAAATTAAAAATAATGTCATGAATGCTAAATTTATATTCTATGGCATTGGAAGAGGACTAAAAAAAACTTTGCCTTCTATTGAAAAAAAACTGATAAAGACCTCTTTAAAATACTTCACTAACACTTCAGTACTTCATCTTGTACAAACTGAAAATAATATTTCAAATGAAAGATCCGGAGACTTTGGTGAAGTATCAAAAATTACTGGCTGCACATTCCATAATAAAAAACCAATTTTTATTAATTACGAACCGAAAAAAAACACTCCAGATTTATTTAGTTTAATTAAAAATAGTAAATGTTTGCATGGGGATAATCATAAATCTTCAATTAATTTGCTAAAACAACTTAACTTACTAAACAGTGATCTAATTAAGACTGAAAATGATGAAGTTGTCATATTTTGCAGGGATGATATTCATATAGATTCTTTTGATAAAAATATTTACGAATATTCAAAAAAATTAAAACATGATGAATTTATCGTATCTGCATATGACTGGCAGAACGGAATTAGTGATAGATTTTTAATATCGAAAGGTAAAGCGGCAAGTCTTATAAAGAATAGAATTCGTTATCTAAACGAATTGATTAACATAGAAAAGGGCATTAATGGAGAAAGATTAATGAGGTTAGTTACAAAAAAACATAACCTGAAGCCTATAGCTTTTAACATAAAGTTCACAAGGGTTCGTTTAGATGAAACTTTTGTAAACGAGAGAAGATTTCTTCCTCCTCATAGACCATTTGAGATAATAAGAATATTTATAGCTTATATTAGAAATTTTTTTATAAAACTTAGATAGTTATGATTATCAAACAAATTTACATTTGGACTTTAGGTATTTTTCTGACATACCTTTTTATACTAATTGGTCTCAATATAACAGGACCTGACTATAAGTCATATACGAATGCTGCAGAATTAAGTGTTACACAAAATTTTTTTAAACTAAGAGAGATATTGTCATGGTCTATTATAGATCTTTTCACAAGAATTGATTCTAATATAGATTATTTTGGCTTGAAAATTTTTTCCTCTGTTCTTTTTTCACTATTATTTTTTTATTCATTTCAATTAATTAAAGAAGAGATAATCAATAAAAAATTTAATCATGAATCTTTATCTGGAGTAAAAATAATTTTATTTGTTCTCACTTTCTTTGTATGTTTAACGCCTTACGTTAATTTATTAGCATTAAGTGCTTTAAGACAAGGCTTGGCACTAGTTTTTCTTGTGATAATGATTATTTCAATGACAAAGAATAAATTTTTATTTTCATTATTTTTTTTCTTATTAGCAGTTATTTGTCATAACTCTGCATTAATATTTCTACCACTGTTTGTTTTAAAGTTATTTAAGAGTTACAAATTTAGATTTCTCTTGATTTCTAGTGCTTTAGTAATCTATTTATTTTTGTCATTTATGATCCCTTTCCAGCCATCTGTAGATAATGATAATAGATTAATTTATGGCGTATTTTCAATTTTATGTTTATCGATATTCATTATTAAAAGGAAAAACTTTTCTGAGTGTGACTTACTTCTTATAACGGGGATTTTTCTAACTTTACCATTTTTTAATTTGGAGTCTTACTATGATAGGCTTGGTTTGTATGCAGCTTTTTTTGGCTCTATTCTTGTATCAAAAAAAATTATTACAACAGGACCGAGAACAATTTCATTTATAATTGCAGTTATGGCATTGTTATTTTCATTTTTAATTGTTGCGTCAATTACTTATCCACCATTAATTGCCTAGATAATGAAAATATCAATAATAACCCCGTACAAAAACTCATATCAAACATTCACTGATACTTATAAGAGCGTGATTAATCAAACTTACAAAAATTTTGAGTGGATAATAGTTGATGATAAATCTCATGCGAATGAAAGGAAAGAACTTGAGGAGCTTGCCATTGATAAAAGAGTAAGAATTTTCTCAAATAATAATGAGCCTGGCCCTGGAGGAGCAAGAAATTATGGTTTAAATAAAATTACTGGAGATTTTTTAACATTTATAGATAGCGATGATAATTGGCAAACTAATTATTTAGAAGTAATGTCAAATTTAATTACTGATTCAAAAGGAGTTATATTTTCTGGCTATAAACGTTTTGACTGTGAAAAAAATAAATATATTGATGCATATTTACCAACCCTCGAAATCATAACAAAAGATAATATTTTAAGAGGCAATCCATTATCATGTTTAACAACTTTCATTGATCTAGGTAAGCTAAATTTCATTCCTCAGTTTGGCAATTATATTGCTAGAAATGATTTAGTTTTTTTTTACAGAATCCTCAATCAAATTGAATACGCTAAACCAATTCGAAAATCATTAGGAACCTATAATCTAATACCTAATTCAATTTCTAGAAATAAATATAGGGCACTATGGTTTCAGTGGCTTGTTTGCAGAGAAGAAGCGAAACTAAGTATGTTGCTTTCAATGTATAATTGTCTCTGCTGGATGATTTATGGCATTAAAAAGTACTATTTAAATAGAGAAAAAATCTAATTATGAGAATACTAATAACTGGTTGTGCAGGTTTTATAGGTTCTGCTGCGTCAAGATATTTTTCCAAAAAAGAAGGATATGAATTATTGGGAATTGACAGCTTATCTTATGCTGCCAATTTTGAATCAATTTCTCACATCACTAATAGAGATAATTTTGAATTCAAACAGTTCGATATCAGAGATAAAAACTTTTTTTCACTTATTAAAGATTTTGAACCTGAGATAGTTCTTCATTTTGCAGCTGAATCTCATGTTGATAACTCAATTGATGCTCCAGATATTTTTATAGACACTAATATCTTTGGTTCATACAACTTGCTGAAATCATGTACTCAATATTTCAAAGGATTATCTTCTAAGAAGCAAGAAGATTTTATATATTTTCATGTCTCAACTGATGAAGTATATGGAGATCTTGAAATCGGTGATGACCCTTTTACAGAAAAAAATAATTATTTACCAAGCTCACCTTATTCTGCGTCAAAAGCATCCTCAGACATGCTTTCAATGGCTTGGCAAAGAACATATTCTCTTCCTGTGATAATTGGAAATTGTTCAAATAATTATGGACCATTTCAAAATCAAGAAAAATTTATACCAAAGATTATCAGCAATTGTATTAAAAAAATTAAAATTCCTGTCTATGGTGACGGACAACAGATAAGAGATTGGTTATTTGTTGATGATCATATTATGGCAATAGAAAAGATACTGTCATTAAAAGAAATCGGAGAGAAATATAATATTGGTGGAAATAATGAGATTAAAAATATTGATGTTATTAAAATAATTATGCAAAAACTTTGCGATAAAGGCGTATCTAACTTTGAAGAGCTTTCACATTTAATAGATTATGTTGATGACAGGCCAGGACACGACAGACGGTACGCAATAGATTCAACAAAGTTAATGAAGAAAGGTTGGATGCCATTAAATGATTTTGATTCAGGTATATCTAAAACAATAGACTGGTATCTTGATGATCTCTCCTAAGGAAACTCTAAAAATTCTTATTCTTGGATCCGAAGGTCAACTAGGAAAGTCATTAAAATATTCTCTGTCAAAAACAAATCACGAAATTTTTTTAGCTAGCAGAAAGGATTTGAATTTGCTCGATATGAGCAACATAAATTTAATTAAAGATTATGCTCCAAATTTAATAATAAATTGCGCTGCATACACAAAAGTTGATTTGGCTGAATCAAACGAACATTTAGCTATGCAAGTAAATGCTTTTGCACTAGAAAAGCTATCTGAGGAATCAAAAAGAATAGGTGCAGTGCTCATGCATTTTTCAACTGATTATATCTTTG
>CETK01070388.1_pt1 | contig 21272 bp, 19 predicted proteins | sample 361431 | NCBI WGS metagenome assembly CETK01 (sample SAMEA2622452, study PRJEB7988) | marine metagenome | biome: marine biome (ENVO:00000447); feature: surface water layer (ENVO:00002042); material: "saline water (ENVO:00002010), including plankton (ENVO:xxxxxxxx)" | depth 5 m | reverse complement strand
GATGGTTCACTTACTGGTGATGCAGAATTATTGTTAGATTTTTATAGAACATTCATTGTTGATGGTACAAGGTATGAAGTTGGTACTTGGGATGAAGCAGAAGGAATAAAAATATTTTATAACACATTTATATCAACAAAAGTTGCCTTAGTAAATATGATTCAAGATGTTGCAGAAAGGAGTGGTAACATGAATGTTGATGTTGTAACACAGGCATTAGAAAGAAGCACATATAGAATTACAGGTAAAACATATATGAAAGCTGGAATGGGAGATGGAGGTGGATGTCATCCAAGAGATAATATTGCATTGAGATATATGGCAGAGAATCTCGGATTGGGATATGATTTATTTGATGCTATAATGAAAGCAAGAGAAGTACAAGCAAAAAACATGGCTGATAAATTAGTTCAACTATCAAAAGAAAATAACCTACCAATTATTATCTTAGGACAATCTTATAAACCAAATGTTGATTACTTAGATGGTTCATCATCAATACTTACAGCACATTATATAAAAGAACAAGGTATTGTACCAGAGTTCGACCAACCTTATCCATATAAGGCAGTATATCTTTTAGCTCATATGGGTAAACATCACGATTATAAATTTCCAAAGGGTTCAATCGTAGTTGACCCATGGAGAGATTTTAAATCAGATGTTGTTAAAGTAATTCATTATGGAGATTCACGATTTAGAAAATAATTTACTATTTGTTTATGATAAATGGGATAAAGAATCAAATACTCCTTATATAAATCTTACAAATAATAAAATATCACATGATTGTTTTGAAAATATAGAACTGTTTTTTGATTTTTATGAAAGATATTACAAAGAAGCATTTGGAAGTCAACTAAAATATAATTTCTATAACTATAATTTAAATGATATAGAAAAATATCCTAATAAAAGTTTCTTATATCCAATCAAAACAAGAAATGCTTTACATGAACTATCAGATATATCAGAATCAGTATTTCAAAAGTTAAGAAAATTTAAAAATTTTAAATTACTGATAGTAAAAGAACATGAATGTATTTCTACGATTGAAGAAAATAAATTTTGTGAATTTTTAAGTAGTAAAAACATAAGAAAAGATTCAATAGTAATTTTATCTAATACATTATCAAATAATAGTTCAGATATAAATTATTATAATATAAGTTTGGTGGCAAAAACATCATCATCAATATTTTCACAATTAAATTCTAAATTTGTAAAAAATAAAAGTGGTAAATTTTTTCTTTGTCATAATCATACTTCTAAAATACATAGATTGTTATTATTAGCTATCTTAGATTTTTATGATATATTAAATGATACAAACTATTCTTATATTTCTAAAAATAATAATAATTTAGATTTAAACAATTTAGTAAATGAATTTAGATTTTTAAATGAAAGAGATTTACAGTTTTTATATAAAAGTATTTTGAAAATAAATAATGATTGTCCAAAATATAGTGAATATGAAATAGATTATAATTGTTATAAGAAAGATGGAAGTGTTGATAACTCTAATTTTGAAAATTTAAATGGATTAGCTGGAGTTAGTGGAGGTTTACTTACTCTTGAAGTTCCAAAAACTTTAGAACAATCATATATCAACATTGTTACAGAAAGTTTGTATGAAGATTTTAACAAAATACACATTACAGAAAAATCAATACGACCTTTTTACTTTAATCAAATACCATTGATTCTTGGAAGTAAAAATCATATTAGTAAAATGAAAGAAAAGTATGGTTTTGATTTTTATGATGATATAATTGACCACTCATATGACAATATATCATCAAATAAAGATAGATTTTATGAATTTGTTAAGGAAATAAGAAGATTACATAAAAATAAACAACAAATAATAGATTTCTTTAATAATAATGAAACGAGATTTAAAAAAAATCAAGAAATTGTTAAAAATATACCTTATATTAAAGATGATTTCAAATTAATAAGTAAATTATGCAAAAATTAGTTGCTTTTGGAGATAGTTGGACTGCAGGTCATGGAGTTGAGACGGAAATTGAATTTAAAGAGGTAATTTCTCCTCCAAAGTTCGTTGAAAAACTAAGAGAACAGAATTCATGGGTTAGGTGGTTAGCCGATACACTAAATGTACCTTTTGTTAACATGGGTGAGTGTGGATTTGGTAATGAATATATTTTTGAAAGTGTAAAAAGTAATTTAAAGTATATCAATAAAGATGATTTGATTATAATTGTATTTTCTTACCCATATAGATATGAAAGGCATAATAAATACACACCTGAAGAGTTATTTATTAAATTTGAAACACTTTTAAAGGATTATAGAAGATTTTACTTCAATGGTTTCTATCCATTTATAGAAAATGAAAATTTTAAGTTTCCAAAACACTTTATAAATCCTAATAAAACACTTTCATATCAATTACAAGTAGAAGAAGTTGTAAATAAAAAAAATGTATGGGAATATGATAGTAAAAGTGTTTGGAATGATGAAAAAAACTATCATGAAGGAGATTACCATCCTAATGTATATGGATATCAGTTGTTAGCTAGGTATATTTACAAACAAATCAAAGATAAAATGTAATGGCAGTACAAACTAACAAACATAAAAACATTTGGAACGAATATTTGTTAAAATTTAAACAGAAATTATCAACTTATTTACCAAACATATATGATACAGATTATTGTGCAGTTATAATTGAGCCAAGAACACATGAATATCTTGAAACTATTATAAAAAATATTATTTATTTTCTAAATGAAGGTGATTCGGATATAAAATGGGGACTAAAAATTTATCATGGTGATAAAAATAAAGAATTTGTAGAAAAAATAACAAAAAATTGGAAAAATACTAAATTACAAAATTTAAATATCGATTGGGATGATAGTTTAGAATATAATAAACTACTTAAAACAACAAAATTTTGGGAAAGTTTGGAATCCAATAATATTTTAATGTTTCAAACAGATACATTACTTCTAAGACATGGTATAGATGAATATTTACAATACAATTATGTAGGAGCACCATGGTTAAAAGAAAAAGAAGGTAAAATTATAGGAAATGGTGGTTTATCATTTAGAAAAAAAGAAAAAATGATTGATATAATAAATAAATATCCAAATACTTCCATCACAAATGAGGATATTTACTTTTGTAAATATTTAAATATAGATGATATTCCTACATATGAAAAATGTAAAATGTTTTCAGTAGAAGATGTAGTAAGTGATAATCCATTTGGTGTTCATCAACCAAAAGTAGACCCTACAATATTAAAAAAAATTTTAAAAGGTGGATTTGATAATATTATTTAAAATTAGGTTATGAAAAATACTTTATGGACATTTGGTTGTAGTTTTACTGATGAATATTCACCAGTAAATTGTACTCCACCTAATTTTTATGATTTATTTGCAGAATATCGAGGTGGTTCTCTTCCCCTAATATGGGCTAAAATCTTATCTAATAAATTAAACCTTAATTATCAAAATAAAGGTAATGGAGCTATAAGTAATTATAGTATTTTTTACAATTTTTGTGATTGGTGTACACAATTTAAAGAAGGAGATGTTATATTAGTACAATGGACAACAATATATAGGTTCCTTATGGCTAATGAAGATAATGAATTACAAAATATATTACCAAGTAATGATTATTCTGAATCTTTTAATATGAAAACCATTGAAGATGTATTAGTTAATAGGACAAAAGATGTTTGGATTAGTGAATTAGTAAAATTTACTAAAATAATAAATGAACTATGTAAGGAAAAGAGATGTAATCTTTTTTATTGGTCATATAGTGATACAGATTATATACCATATCTAAAAAATAACTTTGATTTGTTTGATGAGAAGAAGTGGATTACATACAAAGATACTGATGATGAAAATCGTTATAAATTATTACATTATTTAAATTTAGAAAGTAATAATAAACACACTATTAGTACAGAAACAAATGGAAAGGTTAATGATTTTCATTTAGGAGAGTTAGGGCATAAATTACAAGCTGAATATTTTTATAATCACATAAAAAAACAATTATGAGTTACTTTAATAACAAAGAAGTAGTAGTTACAGGTGGAGCAGGCTTCCTTGCAACACACTTTATCACAGAATTAAACAAGTTAGGTGCGAATATAACTACTCACACTTACAATTCACCACTACAAGTTAGTGAAGAGATACAAAAAGATATAACAATATTAGAAAACATTGATTTAAACAATCTTGATGATGCAATCAAACTTACAAATGGTGCAGATTTAGTAATTCATTGTGCTGGTCATGTTTTACATCCTGGTTCAGTACGAACCGATATACAAGGTTCACTTGGAAACATTACTTTATTAGGAAATGTACTTGAGGCTTGTGTAATTAATGAGGTAGATTCTTTTTTTGACCTTAATTCATCTACCGGCTATCCTGATAGAAGATATCCTGTGAAGGAAGATGAGTTTTGGGAAGAAGAACCTTACATTGCTTACTTTGGATATGGCTGGATGAGAAGATATAGAGAAAAATTAATGGAACATACTACTAATTTCTCTGATTTGAAAGTATTCTTAGGTAGAGGTTCAGCAATCTTCGGACCTAATGATAATTTTGATGTAAAAACTTGTCATGTCATACCTGCAATCATCAATCGTATGTTAGGCGGTGAAAATCCTTTTACTGCTTGGGGTTCACCTGATGTTGTAAGGGATTTCTTGTATGTTAAGGATGTAATTAAGGGAGCTTTAACAATAATCGAACATGGTAATCCAATGGAACCTTATAATGTAGGATATGGAGAACCAATTACAGTAGGAGATATTGTAAATACAATTCAAAAGGTATCAGGTCTTTCACCAGAGATAGTTTGGGATAATTCCAAACCTACAACTATACCTTTTAGAATGGTAAGTACCGAAAAAATAAATAATCTTGGATTTAAACCAAGTTATACTTTTGAAGAAGGTATAAAAGAAACAATTAATTGGTTTAAGAATGAATATAAATAGAATTTTTATAATTGGTGATAGTTTTTCAGATTCGCCTCTTGATGGTTTAAATCCGAGTAATAAACATTTAGTTGGAAGTATATTCAGAGAAGATGGTTTTAGAATTAAAGAAAAAGTAGATTGGGATAATATTCATCCACATGGTGATGTTGAAGTAAGATATCCTGATTGGCTCGCATGGGAATATCCCAATTCAGAGATAATTTTAGATGCTATAGGAAGTAGAGATGTTCAAACTATACTTGACCATTGGCTTTTTCTAATACCAAAATTAAAAAGTAATGATAAATTAGTAATCACTATTCCTTTTTACGGTAGGCAAAGAATACCAACACAAAGTAAAGATGGAATTTTGAAAAGAAAATGGAGTGATGGTGAAATACGAACAAGATTTATATCACATCATCATGATTGGTTTTTTACTGAAGCAAAAAATCAACTATCTGATGCAGAACATCATAAAAACATGACAAGAAAAGATATTCAAGATAAGATAGGTTGGTTAGAATCTTTAAATTGTTTTAATGAACCACTTGAAGAACATTTTAAAGAGGTTATTGATACAATGGTTCATCTTACACCATGTCAATGTATAATTTGGTCTTGGGATAACTTTAAAATACAAAGTGAATATGTTTTGAGTAAAGATATATTAACAAAAATACTTGGTCAATGGAAAACTCATAAAGATTTATATATAGAAACAAATGGCAAGGTAGGTGTAAAAGATGATTTCCATTGGGAGGGCACTACGCATAAATTATTTTTTGAATATTGTAAAAAAAGGTTTGAAGAATGAATGTATTAATAACAGGTATAACAGGCATGGTTGGTTCTCATTTAGTTGATTACTTAATTGAGAATACTGATTGGGATATTTATGGTTTTATTAGATGGAACGATAAGTTAGATAATTTAGAACACCATTTTGAAAGAATAAATAATAAAGATAGAATTTTTTTGATTAATGGAGATTTAAATGATTTACCATCAGTAATATCAGCAGTTAAAGAATCGGAAGCAGATTATGTATTTCATTTAGCTGCTCAATCGTATCCTAAAACATCTTTTGATGCACCTCTTGAAACTTTACAAACAAACATTATAGGTACAGCTAATTTGTTAGAATCATTAAGAGATTATGGTGAAGATAATGTCGTTATTCATGTATGTGCCTCATCTGAAATATTTGGAAGAGTACCTCATCACAAACTTCCAATAAATGAAGAATGTACAATACATCCAGCCTCACCTTATGCGATATCAAAAGTAGGAACAGATTTATTAGGGAGATATTATGCAGAAGCATATGGAATGAATGTTATGACAACAAGAATGTTTACTCATACAGGCCCAAGAAGAGGTGATGTGTTCTCTGAATCAACATTTGCTAAACAAATTGCTATGATTGAAGCAGGATTACAAGAACCTACGATTTATGTTGGAAATTTAAAATCCCTTAGAACATATGCGGATGTGAGAGATGCTGTTAATGCATATTATATGTTAGTTACAAAAAATCCAATAGCTGGTGAGTATTATAATATCGGTGGTGAATATACCTGTGAGATTGGAGATATGTTAGATTATCTAATTTCACAATCAACAGTAAAAAATATAAAAGTTGAGGTAGATAAAGATAGATTAAGACCAATAGATGCTGATTTACAAGTACCAGATACTACAAAGTTTAGAGAACATACTGGTTGGGAACCAAAATATACTTTTGAACAAACAATGAACGACCTTTTAGATTATTGGAGAAGTGAAATTAAGAAGGGAAGAAAATTTTTAAAAAGATGAAAAAAATAAATTTAATTTATTCTGATTCTATATCAAAAGAAACCCAAAGTGATTATCTTAATTATGAGGAGATATACGATTATGGTTTTACTCATGTAAATAATTTAAATCACGATACTGAGTACATTTTTATTGAATTTATACCAGGCTATCCATCATTTGAATTTAAGGAAACAAATTCATATTTGATATCAGATGAAATATACGAAAAAATTTTAGAAGGTTATAATATAAATTTAATTTACATGACACATTCTGAAACTGATATACCTTGGTGTGTAAAAGATGTTGAAGATGTATTGAAAAATTTTAAGATTGATTTAAAAAAAGTTTATCTTTTGACGGGTAATCAATTACTGCATAAGATAAAAGAAAAATACAATGGTACTATAAATGTAAAAACAATTAATAGAATACCAAAAGATTTTTGTAGAAAAGTTTTTCATCAAGAAAAAAAATATGGTTTTGATTTTACTTTAAAAAAATATTTATTTCAATGTTATAATAGATTGTATAAACCACATAGATTTTTAACATTATCTTATTTACATCACCATGGATTGTTAGAAAAATGTGATTGGAGTTTTTTAAGAAACTTAGGACATCAAGACGATTATAAGAACATTGAATCATATCGTGGAAACTATTCTCCGATGGAAGAAATAATAAGTAAAACAGAGATACAAAAAATTGATAAAAGTTTAGAATTTATTTTAGATACAAAATCAAAAAAAAGTATAGAAGAAGCACACTATGAATCAGATAGACCTGAAGGACCTAATTTTTCAAACTTATATACACATAATCCATTTCAACATTCTTATATTAATATCGTAACCGAATCACAATATCAATGGGAAGATACCATTCATATAACTGAAAAAAGTATGGCTCCATTTTATTTTTATCAGTTTCCAATTATAGTATCAAGTGTAAATCATATACAAAAAATGAGAGAGTTATACGATTTTGATTGGTTTGATGATATTATAAATCATGATTATGATTCTGAAATTGATAACGAAAAACGATTACATAAAATCATGAAAGAATTAAGTAGGTTAAATACAGTACAAGAAGATATAATTTCTTTTTATTATAATAATCAAGATAGATTTGAACATAACAAAAAACAAATTGAAAAAATTGATAGTAGTGAAATAGATAGAAAATTTTTTAAATCATTTATATTATGAAAACAGCAGTAGTACTTGGTGGTGGAGGATTTATCGGTGGTCATTTAGCCAAAAGATTAAAATCAGAAGGTTATAGAGTTAGATGTGTTGATATAAAAGAACATGAATATTTTAAACATGATGATATTTGTGATAGTTTTATAGTAGGTGACCTACGAAAATATAACTTAGTAAAATCGTGTTTGGTAATTGATGGTAAAGGTGTGGATGAAGTTTACCAATTAGCAGCAGATATGGGCGGAGCAGGTTATTTATTTACTGGTGAGAATGATGCAAATGTAATGCATAACTCAACTCTAATCAACTTAAATGTTTTAAAGGTATGTTCGGAGTTTGGTATAGAGAAAGTTCTTTACACCTCATCTGCATGTGTTTATCCTGAGTATAATCAAATGGATGAGAACAATCCAAGTTGTGTTGAGGATTCAGTTTATCCAGCTGAACCCGATTCAGAATATGGATGGGAAAAATTGTATGGTGAAAGATTATATTTATCATTTAGAAAAAATTATCATATTGATACAAAGATTGCAAGATTACATAATATCTTTGGACCTATGGGAACATACGATGGTGGTAAAGAAAAAGCACCAGCAGCTATTTGTAGAAAAGTTGTTCAAGCAAATGAGGGCGATACCATTGAGGTATGGGGAGATGGAAAACAAACTCGTTCATTTTTATATGTAGATGAATGTGTAGAAGGGCTGAGAAGATTAATGAAATCAGAAGTAAAAACACCTATTAATATAGGTTCAGAAGAAATGATTTCTATAAATGACTTTACTAAAATGATAATATATATAAGTGGTAAGAACATTAAAATACAAAATATAGATGGCCCACTTGGTGTTAGAGGAAGAAACTCTGATAACAAACTGATAAAAAAATTATTAGGATGGGAACCAACAGAAAAATTAGAAACAGGAATCAAAAAGTTATATAAATGGTTAGAAAATATTTACCAACACTCGGCGAACTAATTGATAGATTATCAATACTTCAGATAAAAGAAATCAAAATTCCAAATCATAAAAAAGAATATCAACAAGAAATAAAAGATATTGTTCATGATATTAATCAAATTCTTTTAGATAAAGATAATATTATTGATGGTGAAGTAATTAGAGCTATTGTTGTTTTATCACAAATGAATGTACATATTTGGAACAATGAGGATAATGCTAGAAATGGTGTTGATACTGAGAATCAACTAAAATTAACTCATAGTGTTAATGGTATAAGAAATACTGCAAAAAATAAAATACAAGAAAAATTAGGAGGTAGAAAAGATTATAAAATAGATTGTTTAGCCTCTGAGTTTAAAGATTGGGAAATAAGCTGGTAATGAAGGTTTTAGTAATAGGAGAAAGTTGTAAAGATATTTTTATTTATGGTGATGCAAAAAGATTATCACCCGAAGCTCCTATACCTGTAATTGAACCAACTCATCAGATAGAAAATGAGGGTATGGCATCTAATGTAAAAAATAATATTGAAGCATTAGGAGTTCAAGTTGATATAGTTACAAACACAAAAAAAATAAAAAAAATTAGATATGTAGATGATTCTTACAATTACATTTTGTTAAGGATTGATGAGAATGATTTTGTAGATAACATAACAGATGAATCATTTGATGATGTTGAATTAGAAGATTACGATAGTATTATTATCGCTGATTATAACAAAGGATTCCTAACAAAAGAAATTATAAAAAAAATATCAGAAAATACATCATGTACAGTATTTTTAGACACTAAGAAAAAATTAGGAGATTGGGTTTCTACAATAGATTTTATTAAAATTAATTATTTAGAATATAAGGAATCAAAATCTTTTATAGAAAATAATGATTGGATAAAAGAAAAGCTTATTGTAACAAGGGGTAGATTTGGTTGTGATTACAATGGAAGTAATTATCCTACTAAAGAAGTTACAATTAAGGATGTAGCAGGTGCAGGAGATACCTTTTTATCTGGTTTAGTTTATAAATATGTTGAAACAAAATCAATAGAAAATTCGATTGAATTTGCAAATAAATGTTCAACTCAGGTAGTACAAAAACGAGGAGTGAGTATTATTAATAAAAATAAGTTATGAAAAACAGAAGTATATTTTACAAAGAAAGAAGTTGGGATGATTTCCATTTCTATAATGGTTCAGTTTTACCACAAGTAAAAGTAGTACAACCATCCATATATCATGAGTATAGAGGGATGATTACAACAACATATCATTCGGATTATTATGATAAGCTGTTACCAGCTGGTGAAAGAAATAAAGGATTAAAATTTAACCATGATAGATATTCAAAATCAAAAATCAATGTTCTTCGTGGATTACACTATGATGATAAAACATGGAAACTAATTTCATGTCCTCATGGTAAACTATATCTTGTAGTTTTAGATTTAAGACCCAAACAACCAAATTACGGTAAGTGGGAATCTTTTATAATAGGACCTGAAACAGGTACACAAGTTTTAGTACCACCAATGTTTGCAAATGGACACTATGTTATGGAAGATGATTCTATTTTTCAATATAAACTTGCATATCAAGGTGAATACTATGATGATGATAAACAAGGTACTATTAAATGGAATGACAAAAAATTCAAAATAGATTGGCCATGTGATAAACCTATATTATCAAAAAGAGATAAATATGTTTAAATTTCTAAACAAAATACTTTCTAATTTTGATTTAAATTTATATTATAGTAAAAATAATACTTTAGAACAAAGAAATAATATTTTATTTGAAATCTTTGAAAAATTAGCTTTAGAAATTCAATTTACAAATGAAGTGGATAATAATACAATCTATCCGATATGTAATTTATCAAATCCATGGATACATAACAAAGAAGTTTTTTCAGATGAATTGATTAATTATATTAATAATGGATTAAAAGTTATAATTTTTAATGTAAACGAAACTATATCTGAAGATGCTTTTAAACAATTTATTGATTATCTTAAAAATAAAAATATAGAAGAAAAAAATATTTACTTTTTAGTAAACAATTGGAAAATAGATTTATATAAGAAAAAATACAAATCAAAAATAAATTATCATAAACCTATTTTTTTACATCAAGTACATTCTAAAATTCTACAAGCTAATGAAGTAGATTTTATTAAAGATAAAAAATTTTCATTTATGTGCCATAATAATAAAATGTGGATTCATAGATATTTAATTGTTTCTTTATTACATCATAATAGTTTTTTAGATGATACAGATTTTTCTGTAATAGATTATAATAAAGATTTTGAAATTAAAGATTTTTTAAATAAAAAAGAATTAGAAAAATATTCTGAATCGTTAAAGTACATAAAATCTTTAAAAAATAAAAGAAGTTATTTTGAGAAAAACTTAGATTGTATTGATTCAAATTATATTGAGAAAAAAACTTTTGAACAAAGTTTTGTTAATATTGTTAATGAAACAGATTTTGATGATAACACAATACATATTACAGAAAAATCATTAAAACCATTTTACTATTATCAGTACCCCATATTTGTTGCACCATATCAACATTGTAAATATTTGAGAGATTATGGGTTTGATTTCTTTGATGATATAATTGACCATTCGTATGATAATGAGAAGAATAATAAAAAAAGAATATTTATGATTATAGATGAATTAATTAGAATTAAAAATAATATTAATTTTTTCAAAAATAATTACATAAATTTTGAATCAAGATTTCTAAAAAACCAAAAAATAGTAAAGGATTTAGTAAATCTTAATAATGATAAAAATTATTTAAAAAGGTTATGAACACTATAAAAAACTTAAATCACCATGAAGATAGATGGTTAGAAGGTAATTGGTCTGAACAAGATTTAATTGACTTTGAAGATGATATCATCAAACATTGGGAGGGCGGAGAGATAAGAGGCCCAATACACTTATCCAATGGAAATGAAAGCCAACTTATAAAAATATTTAAAAAAATATCACCAACTGATTGGGTGTTCTCAACTTGGAGGTCTCACTACCATGCATTACTTCATGGTATAGAACCACAAAAACTTAAACAAAAAATACTTGATGGTAAATCAATTACAATAGTTGATAAAGAATCAAAATTTTATTCTTCTGCTATTGTAACAGGTATTTTACCGATTGCATTAGGAGTGGCTAAATCAATTAAGTATAATGGTGGTGATGATAAAGTATGGGCATTTGTTGGAGATATGGCGTTTGAAAGTGGTATCTTTTATGAGGTTCATAAATATGCAAGAAACTATGAACTACCACTCTATTTTGTTGTAGAGGATAATGGTGTATCAACAAATACACCAACCTTAGATACATGGAATGGTATCCAAAGAGAATTACCAGGTGATGTAATTTATTATCAATATAAATCAAAGTACCCACATTATGGTACTGGTAAATGGGTTGTATTTTAATGAGTAGAAAAGGAACAATATATGCAGGATGTTCTTTTACATGGGGACAAGGACTTTGGATGTACTATGAAGGAGATGATGTTCATGTTCCATCTGCACAAGAATATACAATAGAACATAAAAGAATACCTGAACAAGCTTTTAAGTTGAGAAAAACACTCGGATGGCCACAAATGGTATCAGATTATTTAGGAACTGAACCTATCGTGAAAAGATATAATGGTGGGTGTGATGAAGAAACAGTTAGATTTATCGAAATGGTGTTTGGGGAACCACCACATCATAAAGGAATGCTAAAGGAAAACTTTGACTTGGATGAGGTAGAATACATAATTGTACAAACAACACAACCTTATAGAAGTCCATTTTATTTTGATTACAAAGGGCAAAGGTATATGGTTAAGGGTACACCAAACTTAAGAAACTTAGACCATGTTAATAGAATAGCAGGATTCGGTGAAGAATTATTTACTGCATTAGGTCATTTAATAATTGAAGAAGAAAATTTACCACTTGAAATTTTTCTTGATTATTTAATTGATAATGGAAAAACTTTAGATGATTTTAAACACGAACATATCCAGCGTTGGACAAACGAACTTTCAAAGATTTTAAAAAAGTATCATGATTTAGGTAAAAAAGTTTATTTACTTTCATGGACGGATGAATATCTTGATTACATAAAAAAAGATAGTTTTCTAAATGAAAGATTTATTAAACTTACTTACAAAGATAAAGTTTATGATTGTATCGAATATCTTCAAGTGAATGAAGATAAAGAAGGAGAAAGAATGTACATCGATACAGAAAATTATAATAATCCTAATAGGAAACCAGGCATGGATACACATCCATCAAAATTGTGTCATAAAATAATAGCAGAAAATGTTATACAAGCAATATCTAATAAAAATAAATTAATCTAATGAAAAAGGTTTTAGTAACAGGTTCAAATGGACTAGTAGGTACACACATTGTAGCACAATTACTTAAAAAAAATTATTTTGTTGTAGGTGCTGATATTAATAAAAATATGAAATATTTCAATGATGTAAATTATGATAATTTTAATTTTGTTCATTGTGATTTACAAGATTCAGAGGATGTTGAAATATTATTTAAAATACATAAGTTTGATGCATGTATTAATTCATTCGGTATTAAAGGTACACCAAAAACAGCAAAAGAAAATCCTGTTGATTTTTTAAAACCATCAATAAGTGGTAATTTTAATATAATAGATAATTGTTACAAGAATAATGTTTGGTTAGTATTCATGTCATCAGTTGGTGTTTACGAATCAGCACCTGAATTTGTAGAAGATACAGTTTGGAAAACTTTACCATCACAACATGATTGGTATCCATCTTGGAGTAAAAGAGTACCAGAATTATATTTAGAAGCTCACAAAGTACAATACAAGTGGAATAATTGGACAATAGTAAGACCTGCAAATATATTTGGTGAATACGATAACTTTGGTAAATCAGCAATGGCTGTGGCTTCAAACATAAGAAAAGTTTCTATGGCTAGTCCAAGTAAAGGTAAGATAGAAGCATGGGGTGATGGTTCACCAACAAGAGATTTTATTTATGCTGGAGATGTTGCATCTGCAAGTATTAAATGTTATGAAAATAAATTACACATAGTTACGAACTTGGGAAGTGGAGAAGAAATATCAATTAAAAGAATGGTTGATACAATAGTAAAAGTAAGTGATAAAGATGTAAAAGTATCTTGGGATACTTCAAAACCAAATGGTGAACCAAGAAGAAGAATGAATACAGATATACAAAAAAAGTATGGATTACTCCCTCAAACAGGCTTTGAAGAGGGTATAAGAAGAACTTATAATCATCATAGAAAAACAATATGAAAGAACTATCAAAATATAAATTTATCATAAATACAGGATGTTCATATGGTAGAATGTTAGAATCAGTTTTAACACCTTTTAAACATATTCCTGAAGATTACAGCAAAAGACTTAAAAAAGAATATAGTGAGTGTCATGTTGAAGGAGATGTTGATAACATTATTGGAATTACAGTTCACTGCGGAAGTATGGGTAGTGATTGGCAATCTGATTCAATTATATATGTAGTAAATCAGTTATTAAATTTAGGAGTTGAATCTAAAAACATATATTGTTTTATAGAATGGTCACAATGGCATAGAGTTTGTTTTCCTATCATGAAATACATGAAAATAGATGAAACTGTTTTAGAACCAACTTCATATCCATCACCTGGTGATATGCCATTTATTTACAAAACAAAAGATAATTTTATAAGTATTGATGATGTAAAATCAAATGAGTATAAAAAATTACCAAAGGAACTTAAAAGTTTATTAGATAACATCAATATAGGTAACACTTTTAAAATTGGAAATGTTGGACATATTGATAAAAACTTTTATGTAAATCCAGCACATTCATTTAAAGATTATTTTTCAGATATTAGTTTGGATTATGAATTATATTTTGATACTGTTTTATCAATAGAAAATAAATTATCACCTGATATGAAAATCAAAAATCATTTAGATAATATTATTAAAACACAATCATTTTTGAATAGTAAACAAATTGAATGGAACTCAATTGATATGCAATCGTTTCAAGAAAACTGGTTATTTTCAGAATTTCAAGAACATCCACACGAATATTATTTTGTAGATAATCAAACTCGATTAAAAGAAACAAATCAATTTGGTGAAAACAGACCAAATAATTTACAAACAAAAAATATAGTTGAATTATTTCCAAACTTAGAATATCTATTTAAACAAATTAATTCTTGTGGTAGACATTACTTTTACGAAAGTGAAAGATATAGAAAAGGAGGTATTGATGAATTTATCATTGATAATTTTAAAGAAGTAGGATTTGTAAATTTAACACCTGAGCATTTTGAATCAAAAATTATTGATGTAAAAGAATTATTACCAGGATATAATGAACATCCAAATGTAATTTTGTATATGTTACTTTGGAACGAAGCTGCACAAAATTGTAATTTTCTTAAAATAAAAGAAAATTTTAAAACATTTATTAAAAATAAATTTTGGGAAGATTATGGATGTACAAAAAAAGAATTTAGTAAAAATGGATTAACAATTAGTAGAGAGTATTGGCTTTCAAGAACTAAAATAAATTTAATATAATGGCACAACCAGAATACACACCTTACTTAGATGCTTTAACTGAAGCAATGAAACTTGTAATGGATGACCCAAAAACAATTTTCATAGGACAACAAATCGTATGGTATGGTAATCCAATGAGTAAAACAATTGAAGGATTACCAAAAGATAGAATGATAGAAACACCAGTAATGGAAGAAACACAGATGGGTATGACAATGGGGCTCGCGATGACAGGACATAAAGTTGTAACATTTTACCCAAGATGGGATTTTTTAATACTTGCTGTAAATCAACTGGTAAATCACTTAGATAAATTAGAGGCAATGTCTGATGGTGAGTGGAAACCAAATGTGATTGTAAGAGTAGGTAAAGGTTCTGATAAACCATTAGACCCAGGTCATCAACACAAAGCTGATTATACAGAGGCTTTTAAAGATATAGTAACAAATAGTACAATCGTGAAATTAGATACTCATGATAAAATTTTACCTGCATATAAAAATGCTTTATCAAAAGGTGGAATACATATATTAGTAGAATATCCTGAATTATATTATAGTAACTAACTTATGAATTTAATAAATAAAATATTTTCTCCTTTTATAAATTGGTATAAGAAAAGAAAATTAAAAAAACAATACAAAAAGAAATTAGAAGAACTTCGTAAAAGAGACCCATTTATTTACAAGAATCATTAATTCTATTTTCTAACATATTTATATACTGATAAGGTATATTGAATATGAACAAACTCTCACAATTTCTTGTAGAGCAAATGCTCTTGGAGGATGAAAGTCCTATTAAGAAAGTCGTAGTTGTTTATGGTGGTAGGTTTCAACCTATGCATAAAGGACACTTCGGCACATACCAACACCTTGTCAAAAAGTTCGGAAAGAATAATGTTTTTATCAGTACTTCGAACAAAGTAGAAAAACCCAAATCACCTTTTAACTTCAGAGAAAAGGTGAAGATAATGACTACAATGTTCAATATACCTAAATCAAAAATAGTACAGGTAAAAAACAATTATGCTCCACAAGAAATCCTCAAAAAATACGATAAAAACACAACCGCCTTTATAACCGTAGTAGGTCAGAAAGATGCAAGTAGATTGGGTGGAAAGTATTTCAAACCATGGAAAGGAAAGGCCGAGGTTGGTTATGAGGATGGTGGTTATGTTTATGCTGCTCCATCACAAGGAGGTGGTATAAGTGGTACTGAAACTCGTAATGGGTTATCAGTAGGGTCGGATGACCAGAAGAAATCTTTCTTTAAATCTCGTGCATATGGAAAGTTTAATGCTACGATTTTTAAGATGATTACTGATAAACTTAATGAAGGAGTAATCGAGATTTCTAAAGAGAGAATTGAAGAATGGCTCATCAACGAGAGTTCGAAGATGAGTACAGGTCAAGTGGATGATGGGCCAAACTTCTTTTTCCCTAACTACGATGTATTTTCTCGGATAAATGTAAAACGAGCAGCAAAGATTGGATATGAGGTTCTTAATATGATAACATCCAAAGAGATTGAAGATTATTATGACCATCCAACTTACCCTAATGGGCCAGTAAAAGCAGTTACTTACTTTCCAGCTGGTGTCTTAGGTACAACCACTGCAACTAACCAAGTAGATATATACTCTTCAAAGGCATATTCTGATTGGTTTAAACACTCTACTCGAAAAGCATCCATGATTGGATATGAATTAGTCAAAGGATTAGAAACTAACAAAGATGAGAAAGAAATATCACTTGATACACAAAAAGGTGATAAAGATGCTCAAGAAGAGTATGAAGCATCATTAAATGAAGCTATCAATCTACCAGTAGAAGTTGGTGATACTATTTTAATGGGTAGATTTAAAAACAAGAAGGTAAAAGTTAAATCTATCGGTAAAGATGAACATGGAATGCCAACTATCAATGGAAGAAAAGTTGTAACTTTTCGACTAATGAAAGAGGGTTACATCGTTGAAATCGCTGGTACGGCAATTGATTGTCCAAAATGTAATCACTCATGGGAATTAGAATCCGATGATGATGAAAAGTATTTATGTCATAATTGTGGATACGATTCACAAAAACAAGAGTATGATTATGGGGCGTTTGATTCATGGAGAGAAAAGATGGGATTAACTGAATCATTAAATGAAAAGTTTGATGAACTATTACATCTCAAACTACTAAACAAGGCAATGAGAGCTATGCCTGGTTCCCCAAAACAAAGAGATATTATAAAGAAGTTAAATGTTGTTAGAAAGGCAGGTGGAATGAAACCACTTAAAGAAACGGCATTTGTAGATTTAGATGAAAGAAGTAAAGGTAGATTAAGACCAGCAGCATTACTTAGAAGAAAAGCAGCGATGGCTGGTAAACGAGCTCAAATAGCAAGAAGAAGAGCAAGAACTATGAAAAGGAGAAAATCTCTTGCTAAACTTAAAAAGATTGCATACAAACAAGCATACAAACAAGTTTATAATGAATTCTTAAATGATTTATTTCCTGGTATGAAACGAACTGATTTATCAATTCAACAAGCAAAGATAGTTCATAAAAATGTATTAAGAAAAAAGAAAAGAGTTCTTAAAAGAGCAAGATTTAAATTCTTACCAGCATTGAGAGCTAAAGAAGCAGAAAAGTTTGATGGTAAAGAAGCAGCAAGAGTACCAAGAAAAAAAGGACAACATAGAGGTTCATCTTCACATTCCGATTTATATACAGATGAAAATCCAAAAGGTACAATACAAGGATTAAAGTTTGCAACAGTAAAAGATGCACAAAAATCAGTAAGTAAAATTAAAGGTAGTGGTAAATCCCATGCACATAAGATTCAAGCAGCAATTGCTATGGAACAAAGAGCAAGAGTGATGGGTAAAAAATCAGCTGCAGATGTTTATAGAAAGTTCATTAACCAAATGAAGAAAAAAACTAAACAAAATGAACTGATGATTGGATACGCTGGGCCGGAAGATATGAAAAGGTTCGCGAAAAGAAACAAAGAATATAGAAAAAACGCTGATTCCGATAAAGAGTATCAATATAAACCTATTAAAGAAGATTTAAATAAAAAAATAAAAACAATTAACAACTTTGTTGAATATGCTTGTGAAAGATTAAAACTTCAAGATAAACCAAAGATTACTTTGATGAGTGGTACAGAATATTCAGATACTCATAAAAGTTTAGGTGGATTTGATACACAAACAAAAGAAATATTTGTTGCAACAGAAAACAGATTGACAGCTGATATCCTTAGAACTATTGCACATGAATTGGTTCATAGAAAACAAGATGAACTTGGTTTATTAGGAGATGTTAGGAGAGATGGAGCAGATGGTTCACCTATTGAGAATCAAGCAAATGCCGTTGCAGGTATTATAATGAGAGAATATGGTAGAATTGATGATACAATCTACCAAGAACAAATTAATTCTTTTTTCTATGATGATTTTAAAAAATATGTTTATAAAAAAAGAGGACAAATTAACAGATTATTTAGTAAATTACCAGATAACAAAAAAGGTGAATACTTAGAAAAACTATACATTAAATTATTCAAAGGCCCAACATCAAGAATGGTAGATAGAGATATCAAAGGAAAAGGAATGGAACTATTACAGATGTTGAGAAAAGATAAAAGAATAAATGAACAGAGTTGTGATAAACCAATGAAGGGCGAATCAGAACAAGATTTTAGAAGAAGATGTTTTGGATACAATCCTTTAACTCCACCACCAGCAGGATTACAAAGATTAGGAGAAAACAAAGCAACAAGAACAAAGTTTAATTTATCTGTACCAGCTGATATTAAAAAACTACAAAAGGCATTTAAGAAGAATAAAAAAGAACTTTATGTAGTTGGAGGAGCAGTAAGAGATGCTATACTTGGTAAAACACCAAAAGATTTTGATTTAACAACAGATGCAACTCCAGCAGAAATGATTAAGATTGCTAAACAAGGTAAATTTAAACATTCAACAACAAATGTAAATGCAAATCTTGATTTAGGTAGTATTATAATCAATGGCCATGAAGTAACTACATTCAGACAAGATATTGGTAAAGGTAGGAGACCAGATAAAGTAGTATATTGTGATATTTCAACTGATTCTAAAAGAAGAGATTTAACTTGTAATTCTTTATATTATGATATTGATAAGAAAGAAGTAATTGATTTCCATGGTGGAATAAAAGATTTAAAAAAGGGTGTAATTAAAACAGTTGGTAAACCATCAGAAAGATTTGATGAGGACCCATTAAGAAAATTAAGAGCAGTTAGGTTCGAAACAAGATTAGGAGCTAAATTAGATAAAGAAACTTTAGATGCATTAAAGAAAGATAACTCAATTAAATCACTTCCATTTGAAAGAATTACAAAAGAGTTTGTAAGTGCAATAAAACAATCCAAAAATACTAAAGTTTACATGGAAAGATTGGATGAAGTTGGATTTACTAATCAAATATTACCAAGTTTAAAAGTAAGTAAACCATATCCACATGATAATAACTATATTACATTCATTTCTTATATTTTAAGGGATAACGACCCATTGAAAGTAGCGAAAACATTGAATAGAATATCTTACTCAAACAAAGATAGAGATAATATAGTGTTTTTAATATCATTAAAACAATTTACACCAGATAAAATAGTACAATTTAAAAAGTTACATGATAAAACAACAGTATCAGATTCAGATATTGTTAATTTTGGTAAAATGATAGGTAAAAAACTTGATAAATTTGTAAAATTTAAATTATCAGTTGGTGGAAAAGATGTTCCATCCGATATTAAAGGGCCAGATATTGGAATGTACATAAATAATAAAGAAAAAGAACTCTTTATGAAAGAATCTAAAGTAACTGATAAATTAAAACCAGTAAAATTAGACCCAAAACAATCTGAAGTAGAAAAAGATTTTAATAGACATCATTCTACATCTGCATATGCAAAAAGAGGTTCGATTGCTGAACCTGAAACAGTTGATTTTGATGATGGTGGTAAAGAAGGTGGACATCAAGATAAACGAAAGGATAAAATAAAGAGAGGATATGAACCAGTCAAGGAAGAACTAATTATAGAAGGTGGTGCATATGGTCATATGTCTCACCCATTCGATACTGATATCAATTTAACCTTTGGACAACTTAAAGATATCGTAAATAGAGCACTCGAAGGTACATTAGAGTTCACAAGAGAGAAAACAGATGGTCAAGCACTTGCAATATCATGGAGAGATGGTAGGTTAGTAGCAGCGAGGAACAAAGGACACCTAAAGAACAGAGGTGAAAACGCTTTAGATATCAAAGGGGTATCAGATAAGTTCCAAGGTAGAGGTGGATTAAGTGATGCTTACAATTATGCTATGAAAGACCTTTCAAATGCAATATCAGCTCTATCAAATAAACAAAGAGATAAGATATTCAAACAAGGTGCGTGTTTTATGAACCTTGAAGTAATATACCCAACATCAGTTAATGTTATACCTTACGGCCAAGCGTTACTTGTGTTCCATGGTACTATGGAATATGATATGGATGGTAAGGCCATAGGTGAAAATGGTGAAGCGGCAAGAGTATTAGCTGGTATGATTAAACAAGTTAACAAAGATGTACAAGATAACTATACAATACAAGGGCCACCTATTGTAAAATTACCTAAATCACAAGA